>Ga0209173_100251_pt1 | contig 41242 bp, 36 predicted proteins | sample SynthPrep_16_END_FD_187206 | JGI IMG/M metagenome (GOLD analysis project Ga0209173, IMG submission 187206) | Synthetic microbial communities from Ohio, USA - SynthPrep_16_END_DS12_MetaG (SPAdes) (version 2) | ecosystem: Engineered > Bioreactor > Aerobic > Activated sludge | place: USA: Ohio... | reverse complement strand
CAAAGCCTGCGTTCGGCCAGCGTGGTTTAACGGGGCGCCTAAGATCAAGATCAAAAGCAAGAGCACAGCGGCCTACCGGCCGGCTTGAGTGTTTAAAAGCCAAATCAAAAGCTAAAGCGGGCACGGTTCAAATGTGGGAGCTGGCTTGCCTGCGATGGCATCGCCTCGGTGTGCCTGATGCACCGAGTTGTCTGCATCGCAGGCAAGCCAGCTCCCACATAAAAGCAGATCTGTTTTCGCTCTGGACTTTGCCTTTGCTTTTAACACTCAGGTCGGCTCTCAGGCCGCCGTGCTCCTGCTTTTGATCTTGATCTGACTGCCCCAATAAGCCCGAGGCCGAACGCAGGTATTGCGCAGCGGCTAAACCGGCAGGACGCCGGTTTAGCCGCGCCGGGCCATGGATGGCCCGTCGCGGCGGCCCGCTTCGTGGTGCCGGAGTGAGGGAACACCGAGCCTAGGCGAGGTGCCGACAGGCGGGGCAGAGCGCTTTGGTTACTTTGCCGCTTTTGCAAAGTGACTCGCTGTAAGAGCGAAACCATAAGCCGCCGTTACCTGAATAACGGATAAACACCCCTCACCCCCCCTTCAACTCTTCAATCATAATTTCCCGCATCCGAAACTTCTGGATCTTCCCCGTCACCGTCATCGGAAACTCATCCACAAATTTGAAATGCTTGGGCATCTTGAAGTGCGCAATCCGCCCCTTGCACCACGTCTGCAGCTCAAGCTCATTGGCCACATGCCCCGGATGAAACTTGATCCACGCCACAATCGCCTCACCGTAACGCTCATCCGGAATCCCGATCACCTGCACATCCGCCACCGCCGGATGAGTAAAGAAAAACTCCTCCAACTCGCGCGGGTAAACGTTCTCGCCACCACGAATGATCATGTCCTTGTTACGCCCGGCGATGCACACGTACCCCTGTTCATCCATGGTCGCCAGGTCGCCGGTGTGCATCCAGCCCGCCTCGTCGATAGCCTCACGAGTGCTGTCAGGATTATTCCAGTAACCGAGCATCACGCTGTAGCCACGGGTACACAGCTCCCCTACCTGGCCCCGAGCAACCGTGTTACCGGCGTCATCGATAATCTTGCTTTCCAGCTGTGGCTGGGTCCGACCAACCGTCGTAACACGCCGCTCAAGGTCATCATCCGGCCCGGTCTGCAACGACACCGGGCTGGTTTCCGTCATGCCATAGGCAATCTGCACCTCACTCATGTGCATCTCGCCGATAACCCGGCGCATCACCTCGATCGGACAAGTGGCGCCCGCCATGATCCCGGTGCGCAGGCGCGACAGGTCGAACTCGGCGCGGCGCGGGTGATCAAGCATGGCGATAAACATGGTAGGCACCCCGTATAGCCCGGTGGCTTGTTCTTCCGCGACGGCAGCCAGGGTCAGCAATGGGTCGAAACCGTCACTCGGGTAGATCATCGTGGTGCCATGGGTGATGCAGCCCAGGTTCCCCATCACCATGCCAAAGCAGTGATACAGCGGCACCGGGATCACCAGGCGATCTTGCGCCGTCAGGCCCAGGCTTTCGCCGACCATGTAGCCGTTATTGAGGATGTTGTGGTGACTGAGGGTGGCGCCCTTGGGGAAGCCGGTGGTGCCGGAGGTGTACTGGATATTGACGGGTTGATCGAAGTGCAGGCCGGCCTGGCGGATCTGCAATTGCTCGGGCGGGACGCCTGCCCCGAGGGCCGCCAATTGCGACCAGGGCGTAAACCCCGGGGGCGGGCTGGGATCAAGACTGATGATGCCGCGCAGGTCAGGTTGAAGCTCCTGCAACATGCCGTGGTAATCGGAGGTCTTGAACGACCCGGCGCACACCAACCACTGGCAACCGGATTGCTTGAGTACGTACTCCAATTCACTGCTGCGATACGCCGGGTTGATATTGACCAGAATCACGCCGATTTTGGCGCTGGCGACCTGGCTGATGCACCACTCGGCGCAGTTGGGGGCCCAGATGCCCAGGCGGTCGCCGGCCTGCATCCCCAATGCCAGGAACGCACGTGCATGCAAGTCAACCGTCTCTGCCAGTTGCCGCCAGGTGTAGCGACGCTGTTGATGGCCCACGACCAAGGCTTCGCCTTCAGGGTACTGCGAAACCGTGTGATCAAAGGCCTGGCCGATAGTCATGGCCAGCAAGGCCTTGTCCTGACAGCCGCGGCTGTAGCTCTGATTCGATTGATCCATAACGACCCCTGTTGTCTTTTTTGTAGGTTGACGTAAACGTAAACTACGATTGACAGGCCCGCAACGCAAGTTTACGTTAACGTAAAGGTGATCGCCCTCCCCGGCGTATTGGCCATACAAAAACAACGCTAGAAGGTGCCCGTCCATGAGTTACCCCTCCCTGAACTTCGCCCTCGGTGAAACCATCGACATGCTGCGCGACCAGGTGCAGTCCTTCGTGGCCAAGGAACTGGCGCCGCGCGCTGCGCAGATCGATATCGACAACCTGTTCCCCGCCGATATGTGGCGCAAGTTCGGCGATATGGGCCTGCTGGGCATCACCGTGCCGGAAGAATACGGCGGCGCCGGCCTGGGCTACCTGGCCCACGTGGTGGCCATGGAAGAAATTAGCCGGGGTTCGGCTTCGGTGGCGTTGTCCTACGGCGCGCACTCCAACCTCTGCGTCAACCAGATCAACCGCAACGGCACCCATGAGCAAAAACTCAAATACCTGCCCAAGCTGATCAGCGGCGAACACATCGGCGCACTCGCCATGAGCGAGCCGAACGCCGGCTCCGATGTGGTCTCCATGAAGCTGCGCGCCGATAAACGCGGCAGTGTGTATGTGCTCAACGGTAGCAAGACCTGGATCACCAACGGCCCTGATGCCAATACCTACGTGATCTACGCCAAGACCGACCTGGAAAAGGGTGCCCACGGCATCACCGCGTTTATCGTCGAGCGCGATTCGAAAGGCTTCAGCCGCAGCAACAAGTTCGACAAGCTCGGCATGCGCGGCTCCAACACCTGCGAGTTGTTTTTCGATGACGTCGAAGTGCCGGAAGAAAACATCCTCGGCGCACTCAATGGCGGCGTGAAAGTGCTGATGAGCGGCCTCGATTACGAACGCGTGGTGCTCTCCGGCGGCCCGACCGGGATCATGCAGGCCTGCATGGACCTGATCGTGCCCTACATCCATGACCGCAAGCAGTTCGGCCAGAGCATCGGCGAGTTCCAGCTGATCCAGGGCAAGGTCGCCGACATGTACACCCAGCTCAACGCCAGCCGCGCCTACCTGTACGCCGTGGCCCAGGCCTGCGAGCGCGGCGAAACCACGCGCAAGGACGCCGCCGGCGTGATCCTCTACAGCGCCGAACGCGCTACCCAGATGGCCCTCGACGCGATCCAGATTCTCGGCGGCAATGGCTATATCAATGAGTTCCCGGCTGGCCGTCTATTGCGTGACGCCAAGCTGTATGAAATCGGTGCCGGCACCAGTGAGATCCGGCGCATGTTGATCGGTCGCGAACTGTTTAACGAAACCCGCTGAACGGAGCGCGCACCATGGCTACCCTGCACACCCAGCTCAACCCGCGCTCGGCGGAATTCGCCGCCAACAGCGTAGCGATGCTCCAACAGGTCGACGCCCTGCATACCCTGCTCGCCCAGGTGCAGCAAGGCGGCGGCGCCAAGGCCCAGGAGCGGCATACGTCGCGGGGCAAGCTGTTGCCCCGCGAGCGGATCAATCGCTTGCTCGACCCTGGCTCGCCGTTCCTTGAACTCAGCCAGCTGGCGGCTTATCAGGTGTACGGCGAAGACGTGCCCGCTGCCGGGGTGATTGCCGGGATTGGCCGGGTGGAAGGCGTCGAATGCATGATCGTCGCCAACGACGCCACGGTGAAAGGCGGCTCGTACTACCCGCTGACCGTCAAGAAACACCTGCGCGCCCAGACCATCGCCGAGCAGAACCGCCTGCCCTGCATCTACCTGGTGGACTCCGGCGGCGCCAACCTGCCGCGTCAGGATGAAGTGTTCCCGGACCGCGAGCACTTCGGACGGATCTTCTTCAACCAGGCGAACATGAGCGCCCAGGGCATCCCGCAGATCGCAGTGGTGATGGGCTCCTGCACTGCCGGTGGCGCCTATGTACCGGCGATGGCGGACGAAGCAATCATGGTCCGCCAGCAAGCCACCATTTTCCTCGCCGGCCCGCCGCTGGTGAAGGCGGCGACCGGTGAAGTGGTCAGCGCCGAAGACCTGGGCGGTGCCGATGTGCACTGCAAGATTTCCGGGGTGGCCGACCACTATGCCGACAGCGACGAACATGCGCTGGCCCTGGCTCGGCGCAGTGTGGCCAACCTCAACTGGCGCAAGCTGGGGCAATTGCAACAACGCACGCCGCTGGCGCCGCTTTATAGCAGCGAAGAGCTGTACGGCGTGATTCCGGCCGACGCCAAGCAACCGTTCGATGTACGCGAGGTGATCGCGCGATTGGTGGACGGCTCGGTGTTCGATGAATTCAAGGCGTTGTTTGGCACCACACTGGTGTGCGGCTTTGCGCACCTGCACGGCTATCCGATTGCGATCCTGGCCAACAACGGCATCCTCTTCGCCGAGGCCGCGCAAAAAGGCGCGCACTTTATCGAACTGGCCTGCCAGCGCGGGATTCCGCTGTTGTTCCTGCAAAACATCACCGGCTTCATGGTCGGCCAGAAATACGAAGCCGGCGGCATCGCCAAGCACGGCGCCAAACTGGTGACAGCGGTAGCCTGTGCCAAGGTGCCGAAGTTCACCGTGATCATCGGCGGCAGCTTCGGCGCCGGTAACTACGGCATGTGTGGACGCGCCTACGACCCGCGCTTCTTGTGGATGTGGCCCAACGCACGCATCGGCGTGATGGGCGCCGAACAGGCCGCCGGCGTGCTGGTGCAGGTCAAGCGTGAGCAGGCCGAGCGCGCGGGCCAGGGTTTCAGCAGCGATGAGGAAGCGGCGATCAAGCAGCCGATCCTCGACCAGTACGAAACCCAGGGCCACCCCTACTACTCCAGCGCACGGTTGTGGGATGACGGCGTCATCGACCCGCTGCAGACCCGCGACGTGCTCGCCCTGGCCCTGTCCGCCGCGCTGAACGCCCCCATCGAGCCGAGCCGCTTCGGCGTGTTCCGCATGTAAATGGAGCTGCACCCCATGAGCGATTTCAACACCCTCGAACTGATCACCGACCCCCGTGGCTTTGCTACGCTGTGGCTCAGTCGTGAAGCCAAGAACAACGCGTTCAATGCCGAAATGATCCGCGAACTGATCATTGCCCTGGACCGGGTGCAAGGCGATCCGGCCCTGCGCTTTCTGGTACTGCGCGGGCGCGGCAAGCACTTCAGCGCCGGCGCCGACCTGGCCTGGATGCAGCAGTCGGCCGAACTGGATTACCACACCAACCTGGACGATGCCCGAGAACTGGCGGAGCTGATGTACAACCTCGCCAAGCTGAAGATCCCGACGCTGGCGGTAGTCCAGGGTGCGGCCTACGGCGGTGCCCTGGGGTTGATCAGTTGCTGCGACATGGCGATTGGCGCCGATGATGCGCAGTTCTGCCTGTCGGAAGTGCGCATTGGCCTGGCGCCGGCGGTGATCAGCCCTTTCGTGGTGCAGGCGATCGGTGAGCGGGCTGCCCGACGCTATGCCCTCACGGCAGATCGCTTCGGCGGCCAGCGGGCGCGGGAAATCGGGTTGTTGGCGGAGAGTTATCCCGCTGATGAGTTGGACGTACACGTCCAATTGTGGATTACCAATCTGCTGCTCAACAGCCCGGCGGCCATGCGCGCCAGCAAGGACCTGCTACGGGAAGTCGGCCACGGTGCCCTGACGCCAGCGTTGCGTCGCTACTGCGAGAACTCCATCGCCCGAATCCGCGTCAGCACCGAAGGCCAGGAAGGCCTGCGTGCCTTTCTGCAAAAACGCGCGCCCAACTGGCAGCCTCAGGAGCCGCGTTCATGAAGACGCTTACTACCGTATTGGTAGCCAACCGTGGCGAAATCGCCTGCCGGGTGATGCGCACCGCCAAGGCCATGGGCCTGACCACCGTGGCCGTGCACAGCGCCACCGACCGTGACGCGCGGCACACCCGCGAGGCTGATATTCGTGTGGACCTGGGCGGCAGCAAGGCCGCCGACAGTTACCTGCAAATCGACAAACTGATCGCCGCGGCCCAGGCCAGCGGCGCCCAGGCGATTCACCCGGGTTATGGGTTTCTTTCGGAGAACGCAGGGTTTGCCCGCGCCATTGAAGCCGCCGGGTTGATCTTCCTCGGCCCGCCCGCCTCGGCCATTGATGCCATGGGCAGTAAATCGGCCGCCAAGGCGTTGATGGAAACCGCCGGCGTGCCGCTGGTGCCCGGTTACCACGGCGACGCCCAGGATCTGGAGACCTTCCGCCAGGCAGCCGAGCGTATCGGTTACCCGGTGCTGCTCAAGGCAACGGCAGGCGGCGGCGGCAAGGGCATGAAGGTGGTCGAGGACGTCAGCCAACTGGCCGAAGCGTTGGCCTCGGCACAGCGTGAAGCGCTGTCCTCGTTTGGCAATGCGCAGATGCTGGTGGAAAAGTATTTGCTCAAACCGCGTCACGTGGAGATCCAGGTGTTCGCCGACCAGCACGGTCACTGCCTGTACCTCAATGAGCGCGATTGCTCGATCCAGCGCCGCCATCAAAAAGTCGTCGAAGAAGCCCCGGCACCGGGCCTGAGTGCCGAACAGCGCAAGGCCATGGGCGAAGCGGCCGTGCGTGCGGCCCAGGCCATCGGCTACGTGGGCGCGGGCACCGTGGAGTTTCTGCTGGACGCCCGGGGCGAGTTTTTCTTCATGGAGATGAACACCCGGCTGCAGGTGGAACACCCGGTGACCGAGGCCATCACCGGCCTGGACCTGGTGGCCTGGCAGATCCGCGTGGCCCAGGGCGAGCCGCTGCCGATGACTCAGGAGCAAGTGCCGCTGCTGGGGCATGCGATTGAAGTGCGCCTGTACGCCGAGGACCCGGCCAACGATTTTCTGCCGGCCACCGGGCACCTGGCGCTGTACCGCGAATCCACGCCAGGGCCCGGGCGCCGGGTAGACAGCGGCGTCAAACAAGGCGACAACGTGTCACCGTTCTACGACCCGATGCTGGGCAAGCTGATTGCCTGGGGCGAGGACCGCGAACAGGCGCGCCTGCGGCTGCTGGGCATGCTCGATGAATTTGCCGTGGGTGGACTGAAGACCAACCTGGGCTTTTTGCGGCGCATTATCGGCCATCCGGCGTTTGCCGCTGCCGAGCTCGATACCGGGTTTATCCCGCGTTATCAGGATGAGCTGCTGCCGGCGCCTGGCGAATTGAGTGAGGCATTCTGGCAGGCCGCCGGCCAGGCGCTCATGCAGACCCAACCGAGCACTGACACCCGTTCGCCCTGGGCCGACACCCGAGGTTTTCGCGCAGGCTTGCCGGGCGAGGTTTCCCTGCACCTGAGCTGCAACGGCCAGGATCGCCTGGTAATGCTGCAAGCCGGCATCAACCCGCCCCAGTTGCACGGCGAACAATTGCTGATCGACCAGCACGGCGTGCGCCGCTCCCATCTGGCGGTACGCGAGGGCGGCAGTGTGTTTTTGCGCTGGGACGGCGAGGTGCACAGTGTCAGCCTGTTCGACCCGATTGCCGCCGTCGACGCCAGCCAGTCCCATCAGGGCGGCCTGACCGCACCGATGAACGGCAGCATCGTGCGAGTGCTGGTGGAAGTCGGGCAAACGGTTGAAGCCGGTACGCAGTTGGTGGTGCTGGAGGCCATGAAGATGGAACACAGCATTCGCGCGCCCCATGCCGGCGTGGTCAAGGCGCTGTACTGCCAGGAAGGCGAAATGGTCGGTGAAGGCAGCGCACTGGTGGAGCTGGAAGCCGCGAGTTAGAACCTCGTGACCGCCTGCGCCACCACGCCGATGATCCGGCACTCTTCACTGAACAGCATCTTCGGGTAAGTAGGGTTGAGCGGCACCAGGTAAAGCTGGCCGCTCTGCCTGACCCATTTGCGCAAGATCGCCTGGGAATCAAATGCCCATTGGACCACCACCAGTTTGCCGGGCTCGGGCTGGATGGCCGGGTCCACCAGAATCATCGTGCCTTCATTGATACTCAAGCCGCTGGGGGCGGTCATGGCGTCGCCAGTCACGCGCATCCAGAACGCCTTGCCATGGGCGTGATAGTCGCTCATCTGAAAACGAGTAACGCCGTACGGCCGAGGTTCTTCCTGCAATGGGTAGCCTCCCTTCCCTTCGCTCACCGGGTAACGGTAATTCGGGTTGTAGTGCGGCGCCGGCTGCAGTTCCTCGGCAACCGCCGCGAGCGCTTTTTCGCGAACCACCAGCGCGACCTCGAGCCCATCCAGGCCAAGCTCCTGCATCACCCGGTTCATATCGGCAAGGCTCGGCACCCGACGCTTGTTCAGCCAGTGGCCTACCCCACCCTGAGACATGCCCAGGCGCGACGCCAGTTGGTCCTGCGTGACCTTGCGGTCTTTCATGTTGGCCTTGACCAACGCTATCCATTTATCCATGGGCCCTGACAATACGTTGTGTACTCACCACGACAATAAACAGTTTGTAGTAATCAATAAAACGCCATAAATACGATTAGTACTAATATCGATTGCAGGCTTTCGACACCCACACAGAGCACTGCCCTTATGACGACCACCCCGTATACCCTGCCCGACACCTGCGATGAAGACGAACGGCTGTTCCTGCGCAGCAGTGGCGCCGCCCAACGCGCACTGGACTATTACCTGAAAGAGGATGCCGCACCGCCCTCCGTTGACGACACGTTGTTCGAGGTCAAGCCCGGCATCAGCGACGAGGAGGCCCTGGTCCACGCCTCCGACCTGCTGCGCAGCGCCGCGGCCACTGCGTACGAATCGGCAAACAGCGCCCACGGCAATAGCCGGGACCTGGCGTTTTCAGTGGTCTATTTGATCGATATGGCGAAGGTGATGGTGGAGCGGTCACTGCGGCTTTCGGCGAGGGGTGCCGAACAGCCGGCCAGTCTGTAACAGGCACGCGGGAAAAATATTTCTATCTGAGGGATAAAAACATTTGACTTGCAAATGATAATGATTATTATTGGACCTAGCTGATCGCGAGATCAGTCGATAGACCAAGAGACCTTAGGTCGGACTCTTGGAATATCTCCTCATCAGGCTAATCACGGTTTTTGACCCGGCTCTTTGGCCGGGTCTTTTTTTTGCCAGTTTTTCCCTGGCGTGACTTCAGGCTAATGAAGACTGTGTGTTGCTTGATGGCGCGCATGGTAGCAAAAGACCATCGCCAAAAGAAAGTCGATCGAGCGCTCTAGGCCGGTTCTTTCAAAAATAGCACTTGAGAATCAATCTCATAGATTCTAAGCTGCGGCGGCGTCATGGACGACGCCCCCCTCTTCACCCGCAAAAATTGCATCCAGGCTTTGCCCCGCTCCGGTGTAAAATGCCCGCCACAACACTCATATTCAGGCAACCAGACTATGACCGTGGCCTTGACCTCCATCAAGATCAGCACCGACTTCGACAGTGGCAATATCCAGGTGCTCGACGCCAGTGATGCTCACCAGTTGCTGCTGGCGATAAAGCCCGATACGCGCAGCCAGCACTACCAGTGGTTCCACTTCAAGGCCGAAGGCATGCATGTGGGTCACACCCACACCTTCCGCCTGAGCAATGCCGGCCACTCGTCCTACAAGCACGCCTGGAGCGGCTACAACGCCGTGGCGTCCTACGACCATATCAACTGGTTTCGGGTACCCACCCGCTTTGATGGCGAGACGCTGCACATCACCCTCGAAACCCGTGAAAAACAGGCCTGGTTCGCCTACTTCGAACCCTACAGCCGCGAACGCCACGACTGGCTGATCGACCAGGCGCTGAACCGCGCCGGCACGCAATTGCTGGCCACCGGCAAAAGTGTCGAAGGCCGTGATATCCAACTGCTGCGCCGTGGCAAGGGCGAGGCCAACAAGCGCAAGGTCTGGATCATCGCCCAGCAGCATCCCGGCGAGCACATGGCCGAATGGTTTATGGAAGGCATCATCGAGCGCCTGCAACAGGACGGTGACGCCGAGCTGAAAAAGCTCCTGGCCGCCGCCGACCTGTACCTGGTACCGAACATGAATCCCGATGGTGCGTTCCATGGGCATCTGCGCACCAACGCCATGGGCCAGGACCTCAACCGCGCCTGGCAGAGTGCGAGCCAGGAGATCAGCCCCGAAGTACTGTTCGTCCAGCAACAAATGGAAAAGTACGGCGTTGACCTGTTCCTGGATATCCACGGCGACGAGGAAATCCCCTATGTGTTCACCGCCGGTTGTGAAGGCAACCCGGGCTACACGCCACGTATCGAGCAGTTGGAAAAACACTTCCGCAGCCACCTGAGCAACCTCACCCGGGATTTTCAGACCGCGCATGGCTACACCCGCGATTTGCCGGGCGAAGCCAATATGACCCTGGCGTGCAACAGCGTCGGCGAGAAGTTCGATTGCCTGTCGCTGACCCTGGAAATGCCCTTCAAGGACAACGACGACGCGCCCAACCCGCACACCGGCTGGTCGGGCAAACGCTCGATGCAGTTGGGCAAGGACGTGTTGAGCAGCGTGGCGGATATCGTCGGCGTATTGCGCTAAACATCCACGATCCCGGCGACGGCTGCCTCACAGCAACCGCCGCCGGGGAAGGCTTCAGTCCTTGCTGCCGGTCATGCTTTGCAACACACCGTCACGCCGGATCAAACCGTGGAACAGCGCCGCCGCCAGGTGCAACAACACCGTCAGAAACAGCAAATACGCCAGGTAACCGTGAGCCTTGCGCAACACGGCAAACAACGGCGCATTCGCCCCCACCAGCGCCGGCAACTGCACCGAACTGCTGAGCATCACCGGGTCGCCGGCCGCTGAAATCATCGCCCAGCCCAGCAGCGGCAACACCAGCATCAACGCATACAGCACCACGTGGGAGGCCTTGGCCGCCAGCACTTGCCACAGCGGCAAGTCGGCAGGCAGCGGCGGCTGGCGCGTGGAAAAACGCACCACCAGGCGCACGATCACCAGCGCCAGGATCGCAATGCCCAGCGGCTTGTGCAGGTGGATCAGCCACTCATGGCGTTCGGAAACCGAGGCCACCATGCCCGCGCCGATAAACAGCATGGCGATGATCATCAACGCCATCAGCCAATGCAGCAGCCGCGCCAGCGGGGCGAAAAACCGGGGTTGGGCATTCATGGCTTCGACTCCTGAGGGGCGCTGTGCAGCTGGCTGACTTCGCTGGTGCGACGCAGGTAGGAACTGGCGTACGCCGCCGAACGGGCGGCCAGCAATGGGTCATTCGAGGCTTCGATACCGCTCGGCAGCACCAGTGGATCAAAGTTGATGTCACGGCAATCACCGTCCATTTGCGGCTGGCTGCTTTCCAGCACCAGGGTCCCGGCATTCAGCACCTTGTGCTCACCGGTCCAGGTCTTGCTGGCGTCATCCACCGGGTCGCCCGGGTTGGCCAGGGTGAGGTTCAACTGCCAGCGCAACGGCCCGGCCACCAGGCGCTGGGCCAGGTCTTTTTCGAGGAAGTCGCTGCCGGCGGGCGCCGTGGCCCCCGCAGCATCCTGGCTTTGCGGTACGACGCCCCAGCGCACGGCCTGGCGTTGGCCGCTGGCGTTTACCAGGTAAAACGCGTTGATGCCGTTATAGGTTTCAGTGGCATAGCTGGCAGACGGCTTGGCGGTCTTGACCCAGGCCAGGAACGGCGCGGTCTCGGGGTGCGCCGCGAAGAACGCCGGCATGCCTGCCGGGTTCGGCTTGCCGGTGGCCGGGTCAGGTGCGCCGGCCTTGAGCATCTCGAAGAAGGCCTCGGGCGTGCCCACCGGGAACACCGGCATGCTGTTCATCCCGGTGCGCCATTGCTGGCCGTTGGCCAAGTTGAACTGCAAGGCAAAACTGCGGATCGGCACGCTGCTGTCCGGCGCATACGGGTTGCCGCTGGGCAGCGCAAAACGCCCGATAACCGGGGTGCGCGCCTCACTGAATACCTGGGCACTGGAGTACTGGCGCGCTTCGGGGCTGCTCTCGAAATAACCGGCCACGCACACGCCCTTGGCATGGTTACGCCGGTAGCCAGGGTGCAAGCCGTTGTTGGTTTCCAAGGCATTGACCAGGGTTTTGGGACGCAACCGCTGTGGGTCGAGGCTCCCGTTAACGTAGGCAAACGCCCCGGCCACGACGGCAACCACCACGCCGATGCTGGCCAACCGAATTATCAGGCTTGCGGTGCTCAGCGGCGGACGGGGCGGTGATGAGTGATCTACCATGAAATAACTCCAGGGCCCAAGGCCTTGAGTGGGTGAAACATAAGGTCGGAACACTTGGGACGAACGCCAGCGCACTCTATTCCCTGGCCTGCTGTTTATTTTTATTGACCTGGAATAACCTTCAACGCCGGACGTCTTCCTAGTCCCAGCGTAGTGACTAGCCAGAATCCCATGCACGAACTCGACGAACAGTTACGTGAACTCATCCCCAGGTTGCGGCGTTTTGCCGTGTCCCTGACCCGTAACACCAGCAGCGCCGACGACCTGGTGCAGGCGAGCCTTGAGCGCGCGATCATCAGTTGGGCCGACAAACGCCTCGAAGGCGACTTGCGCGCCTGGCTGTTCTCGATCCTCTACCGGCAGTTCCTCGACGCCCATCGGCGCTTCCGGCGGTACACACGCATGCTGGAATTTTTCACCGGCCGCGATGATTCGCAGCCGTCGGTCGAGCGCACCGTCATCGCGCAATCGACCCTGCAAGCCTTCGACAAATTGAACACCGAACAGCGCGCCCTGCTGATGTGGGTCTCGGTGGAAGGCTTGAGCTACAAAGAAGTCGCCGACATCCTCGAGGTGCCCGTGGGCACCGTGATGTCTCGCCTGTCGCGCGCGCGCCAGGCCCTGCGCCAGCTCAGCGACGGCGAAATCACCAGCCCTGCCCTGCGGATACTCAAATGATCAGCCTGCCTCCCAGCGAACGCGATTTGCATGCCTACGTCGATCACCAACTCCTGGACGCCGACCGCCGCCAGCTCGAAACCTGGCTGGCGGCCCACCCGGACGTCGCCGCCCAGGTGCACGCCTGGCAACAGGACGCGCAGCACCTGCGGGCATCGTTGAGCGGCGCACTGCAACAACCCGCCAACCCCGAGCTGGACCCCGCCCTGATTCGCCAGCGGGTCAAGCGCCAGTCACGCCGCCATCTCGCAACCGCCGCCATGCTGTTGATTGCCGTCAGTGTCGGCGGCCTCGGCGGCTGGCAGGCCCGCCAGGCCACGCTGCTCGAGAGCATGGCGCCCATGAGCGACGCGATGCAGGCCTACCGCCTGTTTGCCCAGGACGGCATCCTGCCCGCCGACTACCACGTGCAAAGCGGTGGCGACATGCAAGGCTGGCTCGACCGTTACTTCAACCAGGCCTACCGCCTGCCGGACCTGAGCCAGGCCGGGTTCAAGGCGGTCAGCGGGCGCCTGCTCAGCACCGAACAGGGTGCTGCGGCCATGGTGCTGTATGAAGACCCTCAAGGCCGGCGCATCAGTTTCTATATCCGCCCGCCGGGCCCGGAAAACAAATTCCTGCCCCGTGGCAGCCGCAGTGCCGACGGCCTGCAGGCCGAATACTGGTCGGGCGCGGGCTACAACTATGCGATGGTCAGCCCGCAGGACGCCTCGACCACGCAGATGCTCAAGCAGACGATGCGGTTCTAGAAACCCACATCCAGCACCACATTATCGACGTAGGTACCGGCTGGCGGCGTGGCCTGGTTGGTATAGATCGCCGCGTTGTAGTTGAACACCTGGCTGCCGGTGCCCAGGCCATTCCCGGGGTTCACCTCAGCCGTGGAGCTGGCGCGCCGGGCGGTGGTCACGCTGCCCCAGCGAGTGGTGGTGGCGCTTTTGAAGATGTCGTAATTGAGGAAATTGCTCCCCGAGATCATCCGCCGCTGCCCGCCCACACTCACCGGGTTCTGGCCATCGCTGATGCCCACGGTGTAGGCACTGCCCTTGGTGCAGGCAATCGTGGCTTGCCCGTTCACACTGGAAAAACCACTGATCACCGGCGCGCTGCCGAAGCTGATGTTGGGCGCGGTGATCTGACAGTCGTTGCTCACCGTCATGCTGACCGTCAGGGAGGATGTGCCCGAGCCGGAATCCCGGAAGACACACAGCGACCCAACCCCCAGCACCGCGCAGTAGTTCCAGACCCAGGCGATGCTGAGTGTCTCCGTGTAAAGGCCGGCAGCCACGTTGCTGCCGGTGATCGATCTCAGGTAAAGCGGCAAGGTCTTCGTGCCCGGCCCGGAAACCAGGCCAACGCTTTGGGCAATGCCCGTCGCGCCGAAATCGAACTGGGTGCCACGGTTGATCGGGTAACTGGTGCTGTTATTGGCGTAAATCGTATAACCGATGACATCCCCGGTAGGGCCGACCATGCCGCTGGTGGCCGAGGTGATGGTTGCATAGAAGTGATCACTCGCCGCCAGCAGCGAAATCAACGTGGCCCCGCAGTTCAAGCCAGCGTTGGTGGTGGAACTGGTCTGGGCAGCGGTGCGCACCGTCATCGAACTGATCGAGCCAAAGCTGGCCGGCGACGTAGCTCCCGGCGCCGAACACGCGGCCATTGCCTGTAGCGAAAAACCCAGGCCCGCCAGCACCAGCAGTCCAACTATCCATTCCTTGACCCGCACACCCACACTCCTTGTCTCATTGGCAAACCAGCGGCCCGATCAGCGGCACCTGCTCCTCGTTGATATCCACGTCGAACGTTGCCTGGCAGGTACGGCCCTCACCCACAGTGACTTGCAAGGTGTTGTGGGCCGCCAGGTTCTCCAGGTACACCAGGCCATCCCACCCCACCACCGCGCGCGCCCCGGTTTGCTCATGACGCACCTGGCTGCCCAGGGGCAGGTCCTGATGCCGGGCATCCACCAGGGTGATACTGGCCGCGATCACCCGGCGCACCGGGAACTCCAGCAGGTAGCCGCTGCCGCGCCGCACCGCCACGCGCTGCTCGACATTCGGGGTCTGCACGTTGACCGGCAGGTTCAGCGGGTCGATTTCATACTTGCCGCGGTAGTACGCGCTGCTCCACGGCACCAGCAAGTGCCCGTTGCGGTCGGTTTCACCCACCAGCTGGTTTTCATAGAGCACCGGCACACCGGAATAGCCGTCGGTGCTCACCACAACAAACGCGTCATTGACCTGGTTGGCCGTGAACACCTGATTGTCCATCCACACCAGCGAGCCACTGGCATCCGCCCAACGGGTCTCGGCGTCACTGCTGCCGTACACGCCCGCCTGCAATTGCACCGACTGCATGCGCCAGGTCAGGTCGGCCTGGCGATAGGCCGGGCCGTCGCCACTGGCATAACCCAGGTTGTAGCCCACGCCGCCCTCGGACGGCACCGCCCGGCTGTAGTTGACCCGCTGGCGACTTTCGCCGGCCTGGCTGCGCTCGTTGCTCAAGGCCAGGCTGCCGTAGACGTCGAACGGGATCACCAGTTGCGCCTGCATGGCCCAGTTGCTGTCACCCACCTCACGGTTGGCCGACAGATAGAAACTGGTGTTGCGCCACAACTGCTTGCTCCAGGTGAGGTTCATCAGCCGGGTGCGGGAGTCATCGGCTGCCTGCACATCGAAATAGCCGGCACCGATGCTGCCGAAATCGTTGAGGTTCAGGCTCAGGGTCACCTGCTCACTGCGCTTGCTGAGGCTCGCATAAGGCGTGTCGACCAGGGTCAGGTCGGCGTACTGGTCGCGGCGCTCTACCCGTTGGTAAGACAGGCTGTAGCGCTGGTTGCTGTATTGATAACCGAAGCTCAGTTGCTGGCCGGTCTCGCCATCAAACTGGCTTTGGCTGAGGGCGGTATTGAGCACCCCGAAGTTGCCCAGCCGCACGTTGCCGCCGAGCCCGCCCAGGGTCAGGTCGCCTGAGGCTTCGGCATGGCTTTCCAGGGTGAAGTAGTCCGACACCCCGTAACGAAACGTGCCGCTGGCCACGCCCGGCCCGTAGCCAAAATCCCGAATGGTGTAGTCGCGGCGCAAATTACCGGCCGCCACCGAAAAATCCGACAGGCCTTTTTGCAACAACGTACTGGTGACGTAGAACGGCACGGTGGTCGACACCTGCCGGCCCAGGGCATCGGTGGTGACCACCACCGCTTCGCCGGCGCCGTTGATAAACGGCACGTTGGTCAAGGTGTAAGGGCCCGGCTGCAGATATGCGCTGCTGGATTTGTAGCCATTGATGAACAGGTCCACCGACGACGGCACCGCCGCCTCCCCGGCAAATTGTGGCAAGGGGTAAGTCACCAGGTCCGGGCGTACGCCGAAATCCCGCGACACTTGCACCCCGCCCAGGCGTACCGAACTGCTCCACGGCAATGCGCTGCTGATCACGTCGCCCGCCTCGTAGGTCAGCAGGCGCTCATCGTCGGAAAAGCGCCAGGTGGTGTCATAGCGCCGGTAGCCATTGTTCAAAGTGCTGCCGCTGGCCTGGCCGCCAAAGGTGGTGCGGTATTGGCCGGTATTGGACAAGGTGCCCCAGGTATCGAACAGCCGCACTTCGTTGAAAATGCCCAGGTATGTGCCGGCGTCATCGGTGTCGTTCAGGTAAGCGTCATAGTTGAGCAACGCACCAAAACTGGTGAGTGCCTGGGCGCGCGGGTAGTTGTTGCGGCTGCCGATGAACTGCGCCGGCAACCACGCCGGCGGTACCGTCAACATGAGGCGCTGGCCCTGGCTGTCGTAATCGGTGTGCAGGCCCGGCAGGTGGTCCAGCGCGACCTCGGTGGTGATCTCGGCCGGCAGCTTCATGCCCACGTCCCGCAAGGTGGCCGCCGGCACAAACAGGCCGCCGGCGCGCTGATCCACGGCCACCACCCGGCCAGTGTCCATCTGGTTGACCACCAGTTCGAGGAACAACTGTGCATCGGCAACAGCCTCCATGTTGCTGGGCGGCGGCGGCAACGGCGCGGCCACGCCAAGCGGCGCAAGCACCAGGCCCGCCAGGCCGCCCACCACCCACACCGATCGCCATCGACTACGAGCCCAACCATGGCTCACCAAGGCATTGTGTCCATCAATGGACATCTCCATCCGTTAAGACCAAGGGCTGCTCCATGCCCTATTCCATTGCGTTACCGTCCCGGCGCAAGGTTCTCCAGTTGCGCTGCGCCATTGACTCGCACCTGCAGCGGCTGATCGCCCGCGACACCTTGTGGCACCGGCCAGCGCATGGTTGCGCCCGGCAGTACATAGCCGAGCAGGCCGTCTACCAGCGGCCGGGTCTGCCCGCCCTGTTTGAACGCCACATCGGTGAGCCGCGCGTGCACCGCGCCCTGGTTGCGCATCTCCACATAGTTGCGCCCGCCGACGGTGACTTTTTTCCAGCTCAGGTCAGGCTTGCCCGCGCCCTTGGGGTCGCGCTGGCGCGTCGCATCTTCCTTGCTCCACAGGCCTGCGCCGTAGGCGAACAACGGCACCGAATAACGCATCTGAAAGCGGATGGCTGCGGCCGTCTTGCCATCGGCTGCGGGGGTTTCAGGGGTGGCGGCGGGGATTTCGTCGATGATGATCCGATAGGCCAACTCCTGGCCCGGCGGCACTTCCCGGGTCCGGGTCAGGCGCACCAATTGCTTCTGCCCCGGTTCGATCTTCGCCACCGGCGGGCTGCCGATCACGTCGCGCTGGTTCTGGTACTGCTCGTCAAACCCGCCCTGGCTCCAGGCAAATACCCGGATCTGCAGGTTGGCAGTCTCTGTACCGCGGTTCTCCAACCACAAGGCGCTGGCCTGTTGATCGGCCTCCAGCACCGGGTCAATGGGCCAGATCAGCACCGAACTGGCAGCCTGGACCTGCCCGGCGCCCAACGCCACCAGACCGATAAAACCCGCAACCCAATACCACCGGGAAGCTGCAAACATAGATTCCACTCCTCATGCCAATCGCCTTACCAGGACAGCTGCACCTGCAGCACGTCGCTGTACGTCCCCCCAGGCTGATTACCCGGTAACACCACCCGGCCGTAAATCGGCAGGGTTATATTGTTCGCGTTGCTGTAGGCCACGCTGACGCTTTGACTGATCCCCAGGCTCTGGCTCAGGGCCGCGTCCTGAAACAGCTGGTACGCCACTTGGGCACTGCCGCTATTGAGTTGCATGTGCCGGCCACTGGCGTTGTACAAGCCGCCGTTGACGCTCATGTTCAAGGTGACTCCCGGAGTGCATTGCAGCGTTACCCCGCTGCTCAGCGCCACCGACACCGTGCTGGTGGACAACGACGAATAGCTGCCGAACGCCAGGCTGCCGTAGTTCGTGCCGCCGCCCACCACCAGGCAGCCTGCGGCAATCGTCGCGCTGACCTGGATCGTCTGGCTGGTCACCGCCGGCAACGACAACGGCATTCCCCAACCCGTGATGACCGCCAGCGTCGCCCAGCAGGCCCGCTTCATGGCACTAGAACGTCAATTGCACGGACACCGTGTCGGTGTAGGTACCCGCCGGCAGACCTGCCTTGCCCACGGCCTGGCCGTAGATGTTCACGGTTTGCGCAACGCCCGTGCTCGCGCCTACGTTGATCGTTCCGTTGATCGCCAGGAGCGTCGAATGCCCGGTGTCGGTGTAGAAGTCATACGGCACATAGTTGGCCACGCCGTCGTACAGCGCCCGGGTGCCGCCCGTGGACTGGCCGTCATGGGAGCCCGCGCCCACGGTGATCACCGGCGAGGTGCCCGAGGAACACTGGATCGACAACGCGCCTCCACCGCCGCCCAGTACTTGCCCGGACTGGGTGGTGAACTGGCTGTCGGTGGTACCGAAATTGATCGTACCGAAGTTCAAACCGGTGGTGCCGCCCACGCCGTTGACCAGGCAACTGTTGGTCAGGATCAGCGTGGAGCTGATCTGCCCGGTGACCGTCGTGGCCGCCTGGGCACCCGATACCCAGGCCAGTGCGACCAATGGGAGAACTGCTTTAGATACAAGTGCATGCATGATGTCCATCCTCATGAATTACCAATCCAGAGTCACCGTCAGGGTGTCTGTGTAGATGCCGGCCGGTAGGGCCCTGGTATTCGCCACCACCGAGCCGAATACCGGGATCGGTACCTGTGCGCCCTTGGTCACGACGAAATTGCGTTGCTGGCCGATGCTGTAGGTGCTTCGGCCCGCAGGATCGGCCGACAGCCGATACGGTATGGTTTGCCGGCCATTGCTCAAGCGCCGGGTGACGCCGTCGCCGTGGGCGCCGCCGTCGATGGTCACAGTGAAACTGCTCACCACCGACGGGTTGCAGGACACCGCCAGCGCGGCCTTGTCGCTATCACTGATGCCGGCGCCCAGGCCCTTGTCCCAGGTGGGTCCGTGGCTGCCGAAATCCAGCAAGGCCGAGCCGCCATCCGGGCTCACCGGCGCGCTGTCGTTGCCTTTGCTTACCTGGCAACTGGCAGTGATCACCAGCCGTGCGTGAATCTGCCCGGCGACCGCCGCCTGGGCGTCCTCGGCCAGGAGCAACAGGCCGCCCAGCGCGATGCAGGCCAGGGCGCGGCTTACCATGTCACCGTCACTTTGAGCAGGTCGGAATAACGCCCCACGGCCGGTATTTCCTTGAGCGGCTCGATGCGTCCATAAAGTGGCAAGTCCACCGTGCCGGAATCGGGCACGCGGCCGCTCAACGGTACGTCCACGGCCAAGGGGATGCGGCGTGCGGCATCGGCATAAATTCGATAGGGAATGGGTTTGATCGAGGGGGCAGCAGCGCCCAGGTAACGTACTTCGCCGACGCCGCCATGCAGGCCGCCGTCGACACGCATCTGATACGGCGTATCCGGGTTGCACTCCAGGCGTGGCTGGCGCTGGCTGATCAAGGCTGCACTCAACGGGCCTGCCGGGTCATCCAGCCGGGAGCCGCTGCCGAAATCCAGTACGCCGAGCTGCTCGATCCCTGCTTCACGCGTGGTGCCGACCAACTGGCACCCCCGCTGCACGTCGATACGCACCTCAACCTGGAGCTGTGCACCATAAACCGTGTTGCAGAGCATCGCGCTCATGATTGCCAAGACTGCGTGTCCCTTCACTGCCCCAAATCCTTATACAGGGGTGACTGCTGTGTATGAGGTTAGTCACTTGAAGGGAATCCGCCAGTCAGGTCGGTGTTTTGGATCCATTGACCCATGCCTTTTCCAGATAGCTCGCGCCGTGCTTCTCTATTGGTCAAACCGCAACCGGCGCTCTAAAGTGAGCGACCACCGAAACACAGAGTGACTGACATTGGCTGCTTTACCGCCCCTGCTCAAACGGTTGCTGGGTAAAACCGCGGCGACCACCGCCGCCCCCGGTATCAGCGCATTCTTCCAGGGCAAGGCCCGGCAACAGGGCTATACCCTCAGCCCAAGCCAGCAACAGGTGATCGAGACCATGGCCCGGCAAACCGACCACCTGCTGGCCGGGCGCCCAACCCGCAGCCTGTACCTGCACGGCGCCGTCGGCCGGGGCAAGAGCTGGTTGCTGGACGGCTTTTTCCAGGCGTTGCCGATTGCCGAGAAACAGCGCGTGCACTTCCACGACTTTTTCGCCCGTCTGCACCAGGGAATGTTTGCCCATCGCCAGCAGCGCGATGCATTGGCCGTGACCCTGGATGAGTTGCTCGATGGCTGCCGCGTGCTGTGCTTCGACGAGTTTCACGTACATGATATCGGCGATGCGATGCTGATCAGCCGCCTGTTCAAGGCCCTGTTCCGGCGCGGAGTCTGGGTGCTGGTAACCTCCAATTATCCGCCCGCCGGGTTGCTGCCGAACCCCTTGTACCATCAGCGGTTCAAGCCGGTGATCGAGCTGATCAGCGCGCGCATGGACGTCATGGAAGTCAGCGCCCCCCAGGATTTTCGCAGCCTGGCCCAGGCCCATGGCGATCAGCGGTTCAGCGCTGGCCAGTTCGTGTGGCCGGGGACTGCCGCGCAACGCCAAGCCCTGGGCCTGCCGTCAGCGGATCAGGCCCCGGTCAGCCTGACCGTGGGAGCCCGGCAATTGACTGCCCGCTGGCACCAGGACCGCAGCATTGCCTTTACCTTCAGCGACCTGTGCGAACAACCGACCGCCGTCATGGACTACCTGCAGCTGTGCCGCGACTATGAACGCTGGATCATCGACGGCCTGCCGCACCTGGCGGACTGTCCGATTGCCGCCCAGCAACGGTTCATCAACCTGGTGGACGTGCTCTACGACCAGGACAAGCAATTGGTGCTGATCGGCGAGCAGCCGCTGGAGCAATCCCTGAGCGGCCAGGCCATCGATTTGGCGCGCACCGCCAGCCGCCTGGGGCAGTTGCAGAAGATCGGGCCGCAACCCGCTATCATGAGCGCCATTCACGCCCCTATTGCCGAGTGACGCGCCGTTCATGGATACCCTTGCCCAACTCAAGGCCGGCCAACTGGCCGGTATCAAACGCCTGGACCTGCGCTGTGGGCTGACCGAGTTCCCTCGGGAAATCTTCGACCTGGCCGACTCCCTGGAAATCCTCAACCTTACCGGCAATGCCCTGAGCAGCCTGCCGGATGACCTGCACCGCCTGCCCCATTTGCGCGTGCTGTTCTGTTCGGAAAACGCCTTTACCGAACTGCCGCAATGCCTGGGCCAGTGCGCGCAGTTGAGCATGATCGGCTTCAAGTCGAACCAGATCAGCAGTGTCCCGGCGACGTCGCTGCCACCCTTGCTGCGCTGGCTGATCCTCACCGATAACCACATCAGCCAATTGCCGGACGAACTGGGTGAACGGCCTTTGCTGCAAAAACTGATGCTGGCCGGTAACCATCTGGAGCAGTTGCCGCAAAGCCTCACCCAGTGCAAAAACCTCGAACTGATCCGCATCGCCTCCAACCGCATGACCCGCCTGCCGGACTGGTTGCTGGGTTTGCCGAGCCTGACCTGGCTGGCCTACGCCGGTAATCCGGTAGAGATGGCCGTGGAAGAGGCCCGCCATGACGCGACGCCGAATATTCCCTGGTCAGAGCTGGTGCTGGGCGAAGTGTTGGGCGAAGGCGCCTCCGGCATCATCCGCAAGGCGTCCTGGACCCCGGCAGGCGGGCCGGCCAAGGCGGTTGCGGTCAAACTGTACAAAGGCAGCATCACCAGCGACGGCTCGCCGTTGCACGAAATGCATGCCTGCATTGCCGCCGGATTGCATGCCAATTTGATCAAGGTGGAAGGCCGGGTCGTCGAGCATCCCCAAGGCCAGGCGGCGCTGGTGATGCAACTGATCGAACCGAGCTACCGCAACCTCGCGGCCCTGCCGAGCCTGGTGTCGTGCACCCGGGATATCTACGAGCCCACCACCCGTTTCAGCGCGGATGTGGCGCTGCGCATGGCCCGGGGCATCGCTTCGGTGGCGGCGCACCTGCACGCGCAAGGCATCACCCACGGTGATCTGTACGGCCACAACATTCTGTGGAATGAAGCCGGTGAATGTCTGCTTGGGGACTTTGGTGCAGCGTCGTTTCACGCCACGGTCGACAGCCAGGAAACCCGCGCGTTGCAGCGCATCGAAGTCAGGGCGTTCGGGGTGTTGCTGGGGGAATTGCTGGAAAGGATTGATGCGGGGTTGAGCGAGGAAAAGCGCGTGGCGCTGGAAGCCTTGCGGGACAACTGCTGCCAGCCGGATGTGCTGGCCCGGCCCGGGTTCGAGGAAATCACAACCCTGTTGCAGTCTTCCAAACTCAGCTAAACCCAATGTGGGAGCGGGCTTGCTCGCGAATGCGGAGTGTCAGTCAATAGATACTTGGCTGGTACACCGTATTCGCGAGCAAGCCCGCTCCCACATTTGGACCGGGTTCACATCAAATCAGAATCAACCCGCCAACCCGACGAACATGTCCTGCACGTCGTCATGGTTGTCCAGGCCTTCCAGGAAGGCTTCGACTTCGGCCATCTGCTCATCGCTCAAGCCACTCACCGGGTTCTTCGCGATGTAGCCCAGCTTGGCCGACAACACGGTGAACCCCTGCTCCGGCAAGGCTTTCTGCACGGCGTCCAGGTCGGTGGTCTCGGTGATGAACAGGGTCGTGCCCTCTTCTTCGCCTTCCTCGAAATCCTGGGCACCGGCTTCAATCGCGGCCATTTCCGGATCGGCTTCCGGGCTGTCCGGCGAGGCTTCGATCAGGCCTACATGATTGAAGTCCCAGGCCACGGAGCCGGACGCGCCGAGTTGGCCCTTGCGGAACGCCACGCGGATTTCCGCCACGGTGCGGTTGATGTTGTCGGTCACGCATTCAACGATCAGCGGCACCTGGTGCGGGGCAAAACCTTCGTAGGTCACGCGGTGGTATTGCACGGTCTCACCGAGCAGACCGGCGCCTTTCTTGATCGCGCGTTCCAGGGTTTCCTTGGGCATCGAGGCCTTTTTGGCCTGCTCCACCACCAGGCGCAAATGTGCGTTGGTAGCAGTGTCGGCACCGTTGCGGGCGGCAATGGTGATCTCTTTCACCAGCTTGCCGAAGATCTTGCCCTTGGCATTGGATGCCGCTTCTTTATGTTTGACTTTCCACTGTGCGCCCATGACTCACTCTCTTCTGTCCATCGCGCCGAGACGTCTACTGGCCGGCGCTTTGGGGGCAGAGTTTATAGCGCTGAAACACTCTAATCCACCAAAAAACCGGCCATGCCCCTCAGGTCCGCAAGGGATTGATGGCGCGCTCACGGTCGGGCACGAAGTCGCCCACCTGCGCCAGCACCGCCGGCCTGGCGTTCCAGTAGGGCATCAACACCAGCGAGGAAAACAACGCGGCGCCGGCAAACACGATAAACACCGTGACGGTGTCGAAGTAGCCCGGCAACAAGCCGCCAAGGATCGCCCCCACCGAACCGCAGCCGTTGACGAACCCCGCCGCCGTCGCGCCGGCCTTGGCGGTGCCGAAGTCGATGGCGGCGGTGCTGCTGATCATCGAGTCCGGCCCGTACAGGGTCAGGCCCATCACAAACAGCAGCGCCATCACCAGCGCCACACTGCCGGTGTGCAAGGCGCCCATGAACAACGCCAGGGCCACGGTCAGCGCCAGCAGGCTGAGGACACAGGCCGGCATGCGCCGGGCGCCGAACAGTTTGTCGGACGCCATGCCGATCATGATCGGCCCCAGCAACCCCGCCAGCTCGAACGCCGTCGGCACAATCGCCGCGCCGACCTTGCCCACCGACGGCATCTGCTCATACACAATCACCGGCCCCCACAACAGGATCGCGTAACGCGCCGGTTTCAACAGAAAGTACGCCAGCCCCAGGGTCAACACCGTGCGATTGCGCAAGATCGCCCGCAGCGGCTCCAGCACACTGGCGTTCTTTTCAGCAGCCGTCTGTTCCGGTTCCGGTTCCACTGCCGGTAACCCCACATCCTGTGGCGTGTTGCGCTGGAAAATGAAAAACAGCACCGCGACCACGAAGACCACAGCCGCACTGGAGATAAATGCCGCATGCCAGGTGCCGATCAGCGTATACGCCCACCATCCGGCAAACGGCGACGCCACCAGGCCACCAAAGGCGTAGCACGAGCTCCATAAACCCAGCACCCGGCCACGCTGCTGCGCCGGGAAGAAACTGCCAAGGTTCTTGCACAGCCCGGACCAGCCGGTGGACTGGGCCAGGCCCTGGATCAACATGCACGTGACAAAGATCGGTAACGTGGCAAACGTGCCCATCACCAGGGCGGCGGCGGCTGAAATCACCAACCCGCCGAGTACCACCACACGCGGCCCGAAACGGTCGGCGAGCATGCCCCAGGTGAATTGGCCAACGGCGTAGGCCGCCAGGTAGATGCCATCCAGGTTGGCCATCATCATCTTGTCCAGCGGGAAACTCGGGTCGTCGACGATCCCCAGCTTGGCCACCGAAAAAGCCTTGCGGGTAAAATAGAAGGCCGCGTACGCCAGCCAGGTGATGGCGAAAATCTGCACGCGCCAACGCTTGATGTGACTCAAGGGAGTATTCATGGTGGTTCTGACCTCGGGTGTGAGTGTGCCGGCAGAATGAAAAGCAAACGCCTGTATTTTTATTGTTGAGCACTGCAGTACCGGCGCTTGGGAGGCGACGGTGCTGGTCAGATGAGTCCTGCTGGTGAGCACGCAGAAAACCCATGGCCGCCGAAGGTGTAGGACTCGACCTACGGCGACTGGGGCTATCAAAGCAATGGCTGACTAATAGGTAAAATCGATTTATCGTATTTCAAATATAAGCTGAGCTTGTAAGAGGATTCGCGATGTCGGTGTCTCACGCGCAACTCAAAGCCTTCCATGCGGTGGCCGTACACGGCAGTTTTACCCACGCCGCCGAACGCTTGTTCCTCAGCCAGCCGGCCATTTCCGACCAGGTGCGCAAGCTTGAGGAACGTTTCGGCGTGCTGCTGTTTCATCGCAACAAACGTTCGGTGCGCTTGACCGACCTCGGCGAGCGCCTGTTGAGCATCACCCAGCGTCTGTTTGCCGTCGCGGCGGAAGCCGAAGAGCTGTTGCAGGATTCCCGCGCCTTGCAAACCGGCACCCTGACACTCGCGGTGGACGCCCCGGTGCATGTGCTGCCGCAGATTGCGCGCTTCTGCCAGTTGTACCCGGGCATCAGCGTGAAGATCGAAACCGGCAACACCGATGAATCACTGTTTCGCCTGTACAACTACCAGGCCGACCTCGCGCTGCTGGGGCGCGATGTGGACGACGAGCGGCTGCTGTCACTGCCGCTGCCCGATGACCAATTGCTCGCGTTTGTCGCCCGCAACCACCCGTGGGCGGGCCGCGAGTCGATCTGCCTGGCGGACCTGGACGATACGCCGCTGGTGTTGCGGGAAATCGGCTCGGTGACCCGCCAGACCCTGGAGCAGGAAATGCACCAGGCCGGGCTGCGCATTCGCCCGGCGATCCAGGTGGAAGGCCGCGAAGCCGCGCGGGAGGCGGTGGTGGTGGGGATTGGCGTGGGCGTGGTGTCGGCCGCGGAGTTTGGCGCAGATTCGCGGGTGTATGCGATGCCGATCCGTGACTGTACGCAGCGGATGAAGGAAACACTGGTGTGCTTGAAGGAGCAGAGTTCGCGGCGGGTGGTGGCGACTTTTCTGGAGATTGTGCGGGAAAGTTTGCGATGAAGTTGAGGGCCCCTTCGCGAGCAAGCCCGCTCCCACAGTTGACCGAGTTCTACCGATGGAACGCGGTCGAATGTGGGAGCGGGCTTGCTCGCGAAGGGGCCAACTAGATCTCAAGCCAACACCCTCCAAGGCGCCAACTCGAAAAACGCCTGAATCAACCGCAACTCCCGCCGCCGCTCCATGCACCCGATCACATGCCGGTTCACCAGCCCCTCGCCCTGGATCGGAATCGCGTGCACCCGCGGATCCCGGCTGACTTCCATCGACGACACCACCCCAACCCCCAACTCGGCCGCCACCGCTTCCGTCACCGCCTCACGGCTGTCCAGTTCCAGCAACACCCGGGGCTGCACGCCGGCCTGGGCGCAGGCATCGTCAAAGGTCCGCCGCGTAATCGAGCTGGGTTCACGCAACACCATGATCACCTGATCCAATTGCTCCAGCCGAATCCCCGCAGGCTCCGCCAGCCACGGATGGCCGGCCGGCACCAACGCGCAAATCCGTGACTCGATCAACGGCTGCAAGTGCAGGCCCTTGCGCGGCTCCACCTCGGTCAACACCGCCACATCGGCGCGCTCCGACAACAGCGCCGCGAGGGTTTCCTGCGCATTGCCCAGGCGCAAATTGACAGTAATCCCCGGATACCGCTGCCGTAGGCTGGCCAGCATCGGCATGACCATGTGCGGCCCGTCCGCCGCCACTTCCAGGCGCCCGGTAAGTAATTGCCGGTTGGCCTCCAGCAACGTCTGCGCCTCTTCCACCAGGCCGAAGATCGCCCGGGTGATCGCCGCGAGTTTGGTGCCCTCCTCGGTCAACTCCACCCGCCGCGCGGTACGCCGCAGCAGCGCGATCTGGTAGTGCTCCTCCAGCGCCTTGATATGCCCGGTCACCGCCGGCTGGCTGATAAACAGGCGCTCGGCCGCCCGGGTAAAACTGCCCTCGCGGGCCACCGCATCAAACGCACGCAGTTGAAACAGGTTCATAGCTATCGGCCTCACTGATAGCTCGCATAACAACAAACAATTTGATTGATGACAAGCCAAACTGCAATTTAGGCGCCGTAACTTCATCCCAATGTTTTGCGAGGACACACGAATGAGCACTGCCGCGCCGATCCTGCTGACCCCGGGGCCCTTGACCACCTCGGCCCGCACCCGCCAGGCCATGATGGTCGACTGGGGTTCATGGGATGACCGCTTCAATCAACTGACCGCCAGTCTTTGCGAGCAACTGCTGGTGATCGTCAACGGCACCGCCAGCCACCATTGCGTGCCATTGCAAGGCAGCGGCACCTTTGCCGTGGAAGCGGCCATCGGCACCCTCGTGCCACGGGACGGCAAGGTGCTGGTGCTGATCAACGGCGCCTACGGCAAGCGCCTGGCGAAGATTTGCGAAGTGCTCGGCCGCGAGTTCAGTACCTTTGAAACTGCCGAGGACGAACCCACCACCGCCGCCGACGTCGACCGCCTGTTGCACGCCGACAAGGGCATCACCCACGTCGCACTGATCCATTGCGAAACCAGCACCGGGATTCTCAACCCGTTGCCCGAGATCGCCCAGGTCATCGCCCGCCACGGCAAGCGCCTGATTATCGACGCCATGAGCTCCTTCGGCGCGCTGCCGATCGACGCCCGAGAGGTGCCGTTCGACGCGCTGATCGCCGCCTCCGGCAAGTGCCTGGAAGGCGTACCGGGGATGGGTTTTGTGTTCGCTGAAAAGCAGGCGCTGGCTGCAGCCCAAGGCAACTGCCACTCCCTGGCGATGGACCTTTTCGACCAGCACAGCTACATGGCCAAGACCGGCCAATGGCGCTTCACACCGCCGACCCACGTGGTGGCGGCGCTGCACGAAGCGCTGCTGCAATACAACGAAGAAGGCGGCCTGCCCGCCCGGCACCAGCGCTACGCCGACAACTGCCAGGCATTGCTGGACGGCATGGCCGAACTGGGCCTGCGCAGCTTCCTGCCCGCCGCGATCCAGGCGCCGATCATCGTTACCTTCCACGCGCCGAAAGACCCGCGCTACCAGTTCAAGGAGTTCTACGAACGGGTCAAGGCCAAGGGCTTCATCCTTTATCCCGGCAAATTGACCCAGGTGGAAACCTTCCGCGTGGGCTGCATCGGCCATGTGAACCAGGCCGAGATGCAAGCCGCGGTCGCGGCGGTAGCCGAGGTGCTGCAAGAAATGAACGTGCTCGACATCTGACTGCCCACTACTCACAGGATCTGAACCATGAACTACGCAAACCCAACCCAGCTTCAAGCCGCGATCCTCGACTGGGCCGGCACCGTGGTCGATTTCGGCTCGTTCGCGCCCACGCAGATTTTTGTCGAAGCCTTCGCCGAGTTCGACGTGCAGGTCTCCATCGAGGAAGCCCGTGGCCCGATGGGCATGGGCAAGTGGGATCACATCCGCACCCTGTGCGACCAGCCGCAGGTGGCCGAGCGCTATCGCAAGGCCTTTGGCCGCACACCGACTGACGATGATGTGACCGCCATCTACCAGCGCTTCATGCCGCTGCAGATCGAGAAGATCGCCGAGCACTCGGCATTGATCCCCGGTGCCCTGGACACTATCGCCAACCTGCGCCAGCAAGGGATCAAGATCGGTTCGTGCTCCGGCTACCCCAAGCAGGTGATGGACAAGGTGGTCGAACTGGCTGCCACCAATGGCTATATCGCCGACCACGTGGTCGCCACCGACGAAGTACCCAACGGCCGACCATGGCCGGCCCAGGCCCTGGCCAACGTGATCGCCCTCGGGATCGATGACGTAGCGGCCTGCGTGAAGATCGACGACACCGTGCCGGGCATCCTCGAAGGCCGTCGCGCCGGGATGTGGACCGTGGCGCTGACCTGCTCGGGCAACGCCCTGGGCCTGACCTACGAGCAGTTCCGCGCCCTCGACGCCGGCACACTCGCCAGCGAACGCACGCGTATCCAGGCCATGTTCGAAGGCTCGCGCCCACACTACATGATCGACACCATCACCGACCTGCCTGCGGTGATCGCCGACATCAACCAGCGCCTGGCACGGGGTGAAATGCCGCAGGGCAACTGATCGGTGTCAAAACATCGCTTCTTCGTCTTCCTCTCACGGGCAAACCTCGTAAAACAGGCTTACATTGAAAGGACTCCGTCGCGAAAGAACGGAGGTTTGCCCTGATGAGTGAGGAAGAAAGCGATGCCCTGGAAAAATTCCGATACGCGTTACAGCACCATGTCGATTGCGTTGCACTGGCTGATGGTGGTGCTGCTGGCGGTGGTCTACGCCTGCATTGAGTTACGCGGGCAGTTTCCCAAAGGCAGCGGCGCACGTACGTTGATCGTGGAAATGCACTTCATGTTCGGCCTGACGGTGTTTGTGCTGGTGTGGCTACGGTTGTTCGCCCGCAGCCTGGGCGTTGCACCGAAGATCGTACCGGCCCCGCCGCAATGGCAAACCCTCCTCGCCACCCTGATGCACATGGCGCTGTACGCCTTGATGATCGGCATGCCCATCGCCGGCTGGCTGATCGTCAGCGCCGAGGGGCATTCGGTGATGTTCTACGGCATCGAGTTGCCGCCGCTGATTGCCGAGAACAAGGCGTTGGCCAAGGAAATTGAAAGCTGGCACGTGCTGTTCGGCAAGATCGGCTACTGGCTGATCGGGCTGCATGCGTTGGCCGGATTGGCCCATCACTATGTGCTGCGCGACAACACTGCGTTGCGGATGATGCCCGGCAAGAGAGGGAGCATTCAGTGAGCCCACGGATTGAATGTGGCAGCTGGCTTGTGGGGGAGCTGGCTTGCCTGCGATAGCATCACCTCGGTGCCACTGATACACCGCGGTGTCTGCATCGCAGGCAAGCCAGCGCCTACATTAACCGGGTGCAACAGGGAAACCCCGGCGGCCTTGCAGGCCACCGGTGTGGACGAAGATCAGGCGGGTGCCGGGGGAAAATCTCCCGGCTTCAATCTGTTGTTTCAACGACAATAACGCCTTGCCGGTATACAGCGGCTCCAGCGCCAGGCCACAGGCTTGCTCGGTAGCGTCGATAAAGGCCAGCAACTCCGGATCAACCTTGGCAAAGCCGCCCCGGCTGGCCTCCAGCAATTCATAACCCTGCTGCACAAGCGCCTGCACCTGTTGCGCCACCCCGTGGTCGTCGGGCACCGCCAGGGCGCCGTATACCGGATGCGCGCCCGCCTCCGCCAGCACCAATCCCGCCAATGTAGTACCGGTGCCTGCCGCCAGCCACCAACCGTGATAGTCCGTCCAGCCCAGGCCGTTTAATTGCGCCTGCGCCTGATTCACCAAAACCCCGCAACCCAACGCGCCCGCCAGGCCCCCGCCGCCTTCAGGTACCGGGTGCAGGTGCGGATACTGCTCGCGCCAGGGCAGCCAGAAGTCCGGCTCGTTGCGCGCGCGATAGCCGCCATACCCCAGCCAATGCAGTTGCATGCCGAAGGCCTTGAGGTCGAGCACCGTGGGTGTGTCTTGCGGATGGCCACGCAGCAAGCCAACGGTAGGAAAGCCGAAGCGTTTCCCGGCCGCCGCCAGTGCATGCAGGTGATTGGAGTAAGCGCCGCCCAGGCTGATGATCCCGCTGGCGCCCGCCGCCCGGCCTTGCGCCAGGTGCTCGGTGAGCTTGAACCACTTGTTGCCGCAGATCAGCGGGTCGATGCGATCCAGGCGCAGCACGGCGACTTCCACCGGCCCCATCCAGTCCAGCTTCAGGGGTTCAAGGGGCGCGTGGGGAAGCCAGTCGAAAGGACCCATGAGGGCGGTTCTGCACAAGAAAAGGGGCGGTAGTCTACCACCGCCCCTTTTACGTGTTTACAGCTCGGCCGCCAGGCGCGAACCCTGGTTGATGGCGCGCTTGGCATCCAGCTCGGCCGCCACGTCCGCGCCGCCGATCAGGTGCACGTTCTGCCCGGCCGCCACCAGGCCATCCTGCAATTCCCGCAGCGGGTCCTGCCCGGCACAGATCACGATGTTGTCCACCGCCAGCACCTTCGGTTCACCCTCGGCGCCGATGCGGATGTGCAGGCCCTCATCGTCGATCTTCAGGTACTCGACGCTGTTGAGCATCTGCACCTGCTTGTTCTTCAAGCCGGTGCGGTGGATCCAGCCGGTGGTCTTGCCCAGGCCGTCACCGACCTTGGAGGTCTTGCGCTGCAACAGGAACACTTCACGCGCCGGCGCATGGCGCTCGGGCTTGATCCCGGCCACACCGCCGCGGGCTTCCAGGTGGGTGTCGATGCCCCACTCTTTCCAGAACGCCTCGCGGTCCAGGCTGGTGGACACGCCCTGGTGCACGAGGAATTCCGAGACGTCAAAACCGATACCTCCGGCACCGATCACCGCCACGCGATGGCCCACCGGCTTGCGCTCCAGGATCACGTCGAGGTAGCTCAATACCTTGGCGTTTTCCACACCGGGAATCGCCGGAATACGCGGCGCGATGCCGGTCGCGAGGATGATCTCGTCATAACCGCCCGCAACAAGCTGCTCAACGTCGACCCGGGTGTCCAGGCACAGTTCGACGTGAGTGGTCTGCAACTTGCGCTTGAAGTAGCGCAGGGTCTCGAAGAACTCTTCCTTGCCCGGCACGCGCTTGGCGATGTTGAACTGGCCGCCGATCTCGCTGGCCGAATCGAACAGGGTCACCTGATGCCCACGCTCGGCGGCGACGGTGGCGGCCGCCAGGCCCGCAGGACCGGCACCGACCACGGCGATTTTCTTGATCTGCTTGACCGGCAGGTAGTTGAGCTCGGTCTCGTAGCACGCACGCGGGTTGACCAGGCAGGTGGTCAGCTTGCCGCCGAAGGTGTGGTCCAGGCAGGCCTGGTTGCAGCCGATGCAGGTGTTGATCTCATCGGCGCGGCCTTCGGCAGCCTTGTTGACGAAGTCCGGGTCGGCGAGGAATGGGCGAGCCATCGAGACCATGTCGGCATCGCCTTCGGCCAAAATCTGCTCGGCGATTTCCGGGGTGTTGATCCGGTTGGTGGTGATCAATGGAATCTGCACCGCACCGCGCAACTTCGCGGTGACCTTGCTGAACGCGCCACGCGGCACCTTGGTGGCGATGGTCGGGATCCGCGCTTCGTGCCAGCCGATGCCGGTGTTGATGATGGTTGCACCGGCCTGCTCGATGGCCTTGGCCAACTGCACGATTTCTTCCCAGGTGCTGCCGCCTTCTACCAGGTCGAGCATCGACAGGCGGAAGATGATGATGAAATTCGGGCCTACGGCTTCGCGCACCCGGCGCACGATTTCCACCGGCAGGCGCATGCGGTTTTCGTAGCTGCCACCCCAACGGTCGGTGCGGTGGTTGGTATGGGCGGCGAGGAACTGGTTGATGAAGTAGCCTTCCGAACCCATGATTTCCACGCCGTCGTACTCGGCGACCTGGGCCAGCACCGAGCAGGTGACGAAATCATTGATCTGTTTTTCGATGCCTTCTTCGTCCAGCTCTTTGGGCTTGAACGGGTTGATCGGCGCCTGGATCGCGCTCGGTGCCACCTGCTTCGGGCTGTAGGCATAACGCCCGGCGTGGAGGATCTGCATGCAGATCTTGCCGCCCGCCTCGTGCACCGCCTGGGTGACGATCTTGTGCTTCTGCGCTTCTTCGTCGGTGGTCAGCTTGGCCGCACCGCCATACACCCCGCCTTCATCGTTGGGGCCAATGCCGCCGGTGACCATCAGGCCCACGCCGCCACGGGCACGTTCGGCAAAATAGGCCGCCATGCGCTCGAAGCCGCCGGGTTTCTCTTCAAGGCCGGTGTGCATCGAGCCCATCAGGGTGCGGTTGCGCAGGGTGGTAAAACCCAGGTCCAACGGGGCCAGCAAGTGCGGGTAGGCAGCAGCGGTCATGGTACAGCTCCACAACGGATCATCACGGGACGTGGAGCGCTCGAATGGCACTCCATCGGTTTATGTCCCACAGACTAAGAGTCCGCCGGCTGGCGCTCAATGACCGTAAGTGACAACTTAATGATCAAAGTGCGCAGCAGAAAGCATGGCAGCGGTAATTTTCTCCTGTTTCTGCCCCTGCCCGATCATCCAGCGTTGAAACCCGCGGCACTGCTGTTTGTGCAGGGTATTGGGGTGCCAACTCAGGTAGTACGGCGCCGCCAGCGGCACGGCGAACCGCCAGGGAATCACCAGCCGACCGGCGCGCAGGTCCCCGGCGATCATTGAGAACTGCGCCAGCACGATGCCTTGCCGGTCGATGGCCGCCTGGATCGCGGTAATCGATGATGAATAATTGCGGCGGATCACGATGGGCTGGCCGGTTTGCCCTTCCAGCTCGCTGAACCATTGGGTCCACGAAGGCGGCGAATCGAATTTGGGCCGCGAGTCGATGCCGATCAGGCGGTAATCGAGCAAGTCCCGCGCGCACGCAACCCGTTCCAGCAACTGCGGTGAACAAGTGGGCACCACACAATCGCGGAACAGCGGCACGCTATGCCCCGCATGCTCGGGGTGCTCGCCATAACCGATGCGAAAGTCGGCACTTTCCTCCCCCGATGCATCATCGAGGGTGCTGTCGAGGTAGATGTCCAGGTCGGTTTCGTCCTGCCCCCACTCGTCGATCAGCGGCGACAGCCATTTGGTCATCAGCGAAGGCAGGCAACTGATATACAGGTTGTTGGGATTCTTCGCCCGCTCGGCCTCGGCCACCGCCAGCCTGAGTTCTTCGAACGCCGCGGTGCAGCGGGCGTGCAGGCGTTCGCCGACGCTGTTCAAGCGCAGGCGCTGGCCGTCCTTGAGCGTCAGCTTCATGCCCAGGGCATCTTCGAGCAGTTTCATTTGCTGGCTGACAGCGCCCACCGAGATCCCCAGGCGAATCGCCGCCTGGGACATACCGGCGCAGTGGCCCACCACTTCAAACACTTGCAACGCGCGCAACGGCGGTAAACGGCTCATGGGGGAATCTCGCGACTTCAGCAGTTTAGATTTTCTACTAAAAGTAACAGAAAACCGCATATTTTCTTCAGCTAGTGCAACCCGTAGAGTGAAACCACTTCCCACCCCATTGCGTTACGCCCTGCTGGAGTCGCTGATGAAAACCCTGCCTGAACAAATTACCCATGTCGTGTTAGGCGACAGAGAACCCAGCATCGAAGAGTTCGTGGCGATCGCCCGCTATTCGGCCACTGTTTCGTTCGCCGACAGTTACAAGAACCGGGTTAAAAAGTCCCGTGGGTTGATCGAGCGATTCCTCGATGAAAACCGTTTGGTGTACGGCGTGACCACCGGTTTTGGCGACAACGTGCGGCATGTGATCTCGCCGGAAAACGCCAAGGAACTGCAAGTCAACATCGTGCGTTCCCACGCTGTTTCCGTCGGCGAACCGCTGGTGCGTGAACAGGTGCGGGCGATCCAGTTGATGGTGTTGATCAGCCTGGGCAAAGGCTACTCCGGGGTGCGCCTGGAACTGCTGGAACTGATCGCCGGCCTGCTCAACCACGACGTGGTGCCCTTTGCGCCGGGCGAAGGCTCGGTGGGTTACCTCGCGGTAGAAGGCCACCTGGCCCTGGTGCTGCTCGGCGAAGGCCGTGCCAGCGTCAAGGGCGGTGCACTGGTGGATGGCGCAACCGCCCTGCAACAGGTCGGCCTGCAACCGACCGACCTGCAGTGCAAGGAAGGCCTGGCGATGTTGAACGGCACCACGTCGGTGACCGCCATCGCTACGCTGGCGCTGTACAACGCCATGCAGGCTGCGGACCTGGCGGACGTGGCGGCGGCCATGTCGCTGGAGGCGCTCAAGGGCACCATCCGCGCGTTCGACCCGCGCTACCACTCGATCAAGGCTCACCCCGCACAGGCCGCAACCGCCGCCAATATCAAGGCTATCCTGCACGACAGCCAGCTCATCGCAGACAACATCGATTACCGCCTGCAGGACGTCTACAGCCTGCGGGCCATCCCCCAAGTGCATGGTGCTTCCCGGCAGTTCATCAACTACGCGCGTGAAACCATCGAGCGCGAAATCAATTCTTCGGGCGACAACCCGGTGATTTTCCCGCTGGACGACGGTGACGGTATCGCGATTTCCGGCGCCAACTTCGACGGCACCTACATCGGGATTGCAGCCGACACACTGTGTGTGGCGCTGACCAACCTGGCGAAAATTTCCGAGCGCCGGACCGACCGCATGATCAACTCGCACTTCAGCGAAATGCCGGCCTTCCTGGTACGCAACCCGGGCCTGAACAGCGGCTACATGATCGTCCAGTACACCGCCGCCGGGCTGTACGCCGAGATGAAAACCCTGTCGATGCCGTCGTCGATCGACAGCGTCTCGACCTGCGGCAACCAGGAAGACCCGGTCAGCCTGGCCTACAACGCGGTGATCAAGGCCTACAAAGTCTCGCAAAAACTCCAGTCGGTGGTGGCCATCGAAGTGCTGGTCGCGTGCCAGGCCCTGGATTTCCACGATGTGAACAAGGCATCGACCGCGACCAAGGCGGTCTATGACCTGGTGCGCAGTGAAGTGCCGGTGGCGGATAACGACCGCGCGTTTTACGCTGACATGGCCAGTGTGATTGACCAGGTGCGCAGCGGGAAAATCAACGACCTGGTGGCCCATCACCTGAACTGACAACCACGCCGTCAAACGGCCTGCCCTCCTTTTCGGACGGCGGGCCTTTGCCATTTTTGGCGCAGACAAAGCGATACCCGGGGACCTTGCCAATGCTTCAACCCAAAGACGTTCTACACCTGCTCGACACCTGCTCCATTGCCTATGAATACGTGGAACACAGCGCCGTGCGCACCTGCGAAGAAGCCGACAAACTGGACATCGGGATCAGCGGGCAGGCGGTCAAGAACATCTTCCTGTGCGATGCCAAAGGCTTGAATCCCACCCTGGTGGTGCTCAAGAGCGAGCAGCGCCTGGACCTGCGTGCACTCTCGCAAACCCTCGGCCTCAAGGGCCTGAGATTCGCCTCGCCGCGCCGCCTGATGGAAACCCTGGGCGTGGAGCCGGGAGCGGTGTCATTGCTGGGGTTGTGCAATGACGTGCAGCGCGCCACCCAGGTTGTGATCGCCGAAGAGGTGTGGAACGGCGACAGGATTCTCTGCCATCCACTGGTGAATACCGCGACCCTGTCGATCGCAGTCCGCGATATGGCGCGACTGCTTGAGCATCTGGGATTCACGCCAATACTCGCCGCGAACTCTGCCCCCACGCCTGATGCCTGACAACGCACGGGTGGGTGCAAAACGCTACCTATCGACCCAAAACAGGGCGAAAAAACCGCGCACATTTTCTAACCATGTTTAATTTTCTTGAAAATCAACAGGTTATTTATTTTTAAAAGCTGGCAAATATTTTGCAATGACATGTATGTACATGTGGAGTCATGTGCAGACTGGAGAGCGAATCGGCCAGTCCCCAAACCTGTATGCGTTCGAGAAAAAAGTCCTAAGCCCACATCAAAACATTGGTAGGAAATAGAAATGACCGCTAAAAAATCGAATTGGTTAGGCTCTGTTGCTGTAGCGACCCTAGTGGCGGCAAGTGCTTCCGGACTGCAGGCAAAGGACTGGACGTCCGTGAACATCGCGACCGAGGGCGCGTACGAGCCCTGGAACCTGACATTGCCAGGCGGGAAGATCAGTGGTTTCGAGCCTGAGCTGATGGACTACCTGTGCGCCAAGATGAAGCTGCAGTGCAAGATCACCGTGCAGAACTGGGATGGCATGATTGCCAGTCTCAACGCAGGGAAGTTTGATGTGTTGATGGATGCGATCGTTATCACTGACGACCGTAAGCAGGTCATGGATTTTTCGATTCCCTACGCGCAGACGCCGGCCAACTTTGTCGCGCAGGATGCGGCGTTGCTGCCGGGTAAAACCGGGGCGGCGAATGCGATTACGCTGAGTGCTGATCCGAAGGCGATTCACGAGGCGATCGAGCCGTTGCGTCAGGCGCTGAAGGGTAAAACCATCGGGATCGCTTCAGGCATCATTTACACCAAGTTCATTGATGAGAACTTCAAGGACGTGGCGACGATTCGTGAGTACAACACGTCGGCCGATGCGATTCTTGATCTGCAATCGGGCCGTATTGACGCGATTTTTGATGACGTTACGTTCCTTGATTCGATCATGTCCAAGCCTGAGAACAAGGGGCTGGCGTATACCGGGCCGCAGATCAAAGGCCCTATCTGGGGTGATGGCGAGGGCCTGGGTTTTCGCAAGAGCGATCCGGAGTTGAAGGCCAAGTTTGATGCGGCGTTGAAAGAAGCGATTGCTGATGGGACTGTTAAGAAACTCAGCGAAAAATGGTTCAAGGTGGATTTGACGCCTAAGTCCTGAGGCGTTCCTGGTTGGGGTGGGGGCATATCCGTTATTTGGGTGATGGCTGAGATTGGTTCCGCTCTTACAGCGGCTCACTTTTGAAAAGCGCAAAAGTAAGCAAAACGCTCTTGCCCCACCACTCGGCACCTCGCCTAGGCTCGGTGGGCCCTCACTCCGGCTTTGGACCGTGGGCCGCCGTCATGGGCCATCCCTGGCCCAGGACGGCTAACCCGGCGTCCTGCCGGGTTACCCACGCTCCAAAGCCTGCGTTCGGCCAGCGTGGTTTAACGGGGCGCCCAAGATCAAGATCAAAAGCAGATCAACAGCACAGCGGCCTACCGGCCGGCTTGAGTGTTTAAAAGCCAAATCAAAAGCTAAAGCGGGCACGGTCAAATGTGGGAGCTGGCTTGCCTGCGATGGCATCAACTGGGTGTACCTGGTGCACCGAGGTGTCTGCATCGCCGGCAAGCCAGCTCCTACAGAAAAGCAGCTCTGCTTTCGCTCTGGTTTTTGATCTGGCTTTTAACACTCAGGTCGGCTTTCAGGCCGCCGTGCTCTTGCTTTTGATCTTGATCTGACTGCCCCAATAAGCCCGAGGCCGAACGCAGGTATTGCGGAGCGGGTAAACCGGCAGGACGCCGGTTTAGCCGCGCCGGGCCATGGATGGCCCGTCGCGGCGGCCCGCGGAGTAATGCCGGAGTGAGGGAACGCCGAGCCACAGCGAGGCGCCGACAGGCGGGGCAGAGCGCTTTGGTTATTTTGCCGCTTTTGCAAAGTGACTCGCTGTAAGAGCGAAACCATAAGCGGCCGTTACCGCAGCAACGGATATATACCCAAACCCAACCAACACCCAACCACTACTCCGCACTACGCTGCGTATGACTCGATACAAACTGCCGAAACCGCTCCGTCGGCAACCCCTCAAACAACTCCGCCGGGGTGCCCTGGGCATCAATCAACCCATTGGCCATAAACACCACCCGATTGGACACATGCCGCGCAAACCCCATCTCATGGGTCACCACCAACATGGTCCGCCCTTCCTCGGCCAGCGACCGCATCACCCGCAACACCTCCCCCACCAACTCCGGGTCCAGCGCCGAAGTCGGCTCATCAAACAACATTACTTGCGGGTTCATCGCCAACGCCCGGGCAATCGCCACCCGCTGCTGCTGCCCACCCGACAAATGCGCCGGGTAATAATCACGGCGATCATAAAGCCCCACCTTGTGCAGCAGTTGCTCAGCTTCCTCCACACACTCGGCCTTCGAACGCTTGAGCACCCGCATCGGCCCCTCGATGACATTTTGCAAAACCGTCATATGCGACCACAGGTTAAAACTCTGGAACACCATGCCCAGCTTGCTGCGCATGGTCTCCACCTGCCGCGTGCTGCCAGGCAACAACCGACCGTTGCGCTGGCGCTTGAGCTCGATGGTTTCGCCGTCGAGCACAATACTGCCCTCGTCCGGGGTTTCCAGCAGGTTGATACAACGCAGGAAAGTGCTCTTGCCCGAACCGCTGGCACCGAGGATGGAAATCACGTCACCTTTGTGAGCCTCCAGCGAAATCCCCTTGAGAACCTGTGCCGAACCGAAAGCCTTGTGAATGTTGTTAACCGTAAGGGCGCTCTGAATCTGAGTACTCATGACAAGCTCCGCTGCAATCAGGAATGAGAAATAGGTTCGGGGGTTTGCTTGACCGGCACGTCTTTCGGCCGCTCACGCAGATGGGGCGACAGACGATGTTCAATCCAGGCCACCACACGCACCACCAGGAAATTCAGGATCAGGTAGATCAGCGCCGCACAAATGAACACTTCCATGGTGCGGTAGGTACGCTGGATGATTTGTTGCGCCACGCCGGTGACGTCCCACACGGTGACCAGGCTGGCCAGCGCGGTGGACTTGACCAGCAAGATGGCCTCGGTGGAATAGGCCGGAAGCGCCTGGCGCAAGGTGACGGGGCCGATCACTCGCCACAGCAGGGTCCAACGCCCCATGCCCACTGCCTGCCCCGCTTCGATCTGCCCTTGAGGCACGCTCAGCAGGCCACCGCGAATGATTTCAGCGGTGTAGCCGGCGGTGCACAGCGCCAGGGAGACCACGGCGCAGCCATAAGGCGACCTCAACACCACCCACAGGAAGCTGTCGCGAATCGCCGGGAACTGCCCCAGGCCGTAATAGATCAGGAACATCTGGATCATCAACGGCGTGCCGCGAAACAGCATGATGTAGAAACGCGCCGGGTAGCTGAGGAATGGCCAGCGGCTGACGCGCATGGACACCACGCCCAGCGACAGCAGCAACCCCAGGGTCAGGGACGAAAAAAACAAGGCCAGGGTGATGGGCAAGGCACCCAGCAACTTGAGCATGGTGTCGGCAAGAAAGGCGAAATCGATCATGGCAAACGGTCCCTTCTCACGACTGTGCAGGATTGCGCCGCTGCGTACGCTGTACGCGCGCTTCGGCAATATTGAAAAGACGGCCCGAAAGCCCGGTCAGAATCAGGTAGCACACGCCGCCGACGATGTAGAACGTGAAGTACTGGCGCGTGGAACCCGCCGCCACCTGGCTGGCGCGCATCAGTTCCACCAGGCCAATCACCGAAATCAGCGCGGAGTCTTTCAGGCTCATTTGCCAGACGTTGCCCAGGCCCGGCAGCGCGTACCGCCAGATCTGCGGGATCAGCACCCGGCGAATCCGCGTTGCGCGGTTCATGCCGATCGCCAGTGCTGCCTCAAGCTCCCCCTTGGCCACCGCGATAAAGGCACCGCGATAGACCTCAGCCTGATACGACGCCGAGATCAATCCGACGGCGATGGCCCCCACCATGAACGGCGGGACATCGACATAGCCTTCACCGCCAAACCAATGATTGACGGCCGTCACCACACTGGCACCGCCGAAATAGAACAGGTAGATCACCAACAGCTCCGGAATCCCCCGGAACAGGATGGAATAGGCATCCCCCAGGTATCGCAAGGCACGCTTTTTCGAAAGCTTGGCCATGGCCACCAGGCTGCCGACCAGCGCACCGACCACCAGCGCCGCAAGGGTCAACAACACGGTCATGAGGGCGGCCTTGAGCAAGGCCATCCCCCAACCCGTGTCGCCAAAACTGAGCATCTGCATGAGACTCATCAAGTCACTCCTACCGAAAACACATAAAGCACCGGAACCTTGAAATCCGTCTCAACCTGCCCGACGTCCATGAAGCAAAGGGTGCAACTGCCTGCCTGGTTTACTTGACCATCGGCAGGTTCAAACCCTGCTCCTTGGCGCAATCAATCGCGATCTGGTAGCCCGCATCCGCATGACGCATCACGCCGGTCGCCGGGTCGTTGTGCAGCACGCGCGCGATACGCTCGGCGGCTTCGTCGGTACCGTCACAGACAATCACCATGCCCGAGTGCTGGGAGAAGCCCATGCCGACGCCGCCGCCGTGGTGCAACGAAACCCAGGTCGCGCCGCTGGCGGTGTTGAGCAAGGCGTTGAGCAGTGGCCAGTCGGACACGGCGTCGGAGCCGTCCTGCATCGATTCGGTTTCACGGTTGGGGCTGGCCACCGAGCCGGAGTCCAGGTGGTCGCGGCCGATCACGATCGGCGCCGACAGCTCGCCGCTGCGCACCATTTCGTTGAATGCCAGGCCGAGCTTGGCGCGCTGGCCCAGGCCAACCCAGCAGATACGCGCCGGCAGGCCCTGGAAGCTGATGCGCTCGCGGGCCATGTCCAGCCAGTTGTGCAGGTGCGCGTCGTCCGGGATCAGCTCTTTGACTTTGGCGTCGGTCTTGTAGA
>Ga0209173_100249_pt1 | contig 41336 bp, 41 predicted proteins | sample SynthPrep_16_END_FD_187206 | JGI IMG/M metagenome (GOLD analysis project Ga0209173, IMG submission 187206) | Synthetic microbial communities from Ohio, USA - SynthPrep_16_END_DS12_MetaG (SPAdes) (version 2) | ecosystem: Engineered > Bioreactor > Aerobic > Activated sludge | place: USA: Ohio... | reverse complement strand
GGTCACAGTTCTTCGGACGGCAAGAAAACCCGGATCTACGCGGCGACCAAGTTCTTCATCTTCACCCAGGCTTCCGGCCTGATCATGTTGGTGGCGATCCTGGGCCTGGTACTGGTCAACTTCAACAGCACGGGCGTGATCACGTTCAACTACGCCGACCTGTTGAAAACCAAGATGTCCCTGACCACCGAGTACATCCTGATGCTGGGCTTCTTCATCGCGTTCGCGGTGAAGCTGCCGGTGGTGCCGTTCCACTCCTGGTTGCCTGACGCTCACGCCCAGGCGCCGACTGCAGGTTCCGTCGACCTGGCCGGTATCCTGTTGAAGACGGCGGCCTACGGCCTGCTGCGTTTCGCCCTGCCGCTGTTCCCGAATGCCTCGGCCGAGTTCGCGCCGATCGCCATGACCCTCGGTCTGATCGGGATCTTCTACGGTGCGTTCCTGGCCTTCGCCCAAACCGACATCAAGCGTCTGATTGCCTTCTCGTCCGTTTCCCACATGGGCTTCGTACTGATCGGCATCTACTCCGGCAGCCAACTGGCGCTGCAAGGCGCAGTGATCCAGATGCTGGCTCACGGTGTGTCGGCAGCGGCACTGTTTATCCTCAGCGGCCAACTGTACGAGCGCCTGCACACTCGTGACATGCGCGAGATGGGTGGCGTGTGGTCACGTATCGCCTACCTGCCGGCCATCAGCCTGTTCTTCGCCGCCGCATCCCTGGGCTTGCCGGGTACCGGTAACTTCATCGGCGAGTTCCTGATCCTGATGGGTGCCTTCGTGCATACGCCGTGGGTCAGTGCAATCGCTACGTCTGGCCTGGTGTTCGGTTCGGTCTACTCGCTGATCATGATCCACCGCGCATACTTCGGTCCGGCCAAGTCCGACACCGTGTTGCACGGCATGGACGGTCGCGAACTGATCATGGTGCTCGGCCTTGCGGTACTGCTGGTGTTTATCGGCGTGTACCCGCAACCGTTCCTGGATACTTCTGCCGCAACGATGCATGGCGTGCAGCAGTGGTTCGGCACCGCCTTCTCTCAACTCGCTTCGGCCCGGTAAGAGCGCTATGGAATTCACGATCCAACACTTTATCGCGCTTGCGCCGCTGCTGATCACCAGCCTCACCATCGTGGTGGTGATGCTGGCGATCGCCTGGCGCCGCAATCACTCGCAAACGTTCCTGCTGTCCTGTGCCGGTTTGAACCTGGCCCTGCTCTCGATCATCCCGGCCCTCAAGGTCGCACCACTGGCGGTCACGCCATTGATGATGGTCGATGACTTCGCGTTGCTGTACATCGCGCTGATCCTGGTCGCGACCCTGGCTTGCGTCACCCTCGCCCACGCCTACCTCGGCGAAGGCGGCACTGGCTACCCAGGCAACCGCGAAGAGCTGTACCTACTGATCCTGCTGGCTGCGGCCGGTGGCATCGTGCTGGTCAGCGCGCAGCACCTGGCGGGCTTGTTCATCGGCCTGGAACTGCTGTCGATCCCAACCTACGGCCTGGTGGCCTATGCCTTCTTCAACAAGCGCTCCCTGGAAGCCGGCATCAAGTACATGGTGCTGTCGGCGGCCGGTTCCGCGTTCCTGTTGTTCGGTATGGCCCTGCTCTACGCCGAAGCCGGCAACCTGAGCTTCACCGGTATCGGTCACGCCCTGGCGGCCACCAGCATGCCTGCGCCGATTGCCCAGTTGGGCCTGGCCATGATGCTGATCGGCCTGGCGTTCAAGCTGTCGCTGGTGCCCTTCCACTTGTGGACCCCGGACGTGTACGAAGGCGCCCCGGCGCCGGTGGCTGCGTTCCTGGCCACCGCATCGAAAGTGGCTGTGTTTGCGGTGATGGTGCGTCTGTTCCAGATCTCCCCTGCCGCCAACACCGGTGTGCTGAGCACCGTACTGACCGTGATCGCCATCGCGTCGATCCTGTTCGGCAACCTGCTGGCCCTGACGCAGAACAATCTGAAGCGTCTGCTGGGTTACTCGTCCATCGCTCACTTCGGCTACCTGCTGATCGCCCTGGTGGCGAGCAAAGGCCTGGCCGTGGAAGCCATGGGTGTGTACTTGGTCACCTACGTGATCACCAGCCTCGGCGCGTTCGGCGTGATCACGCTGATGTCCTCGCCGTTCAAAGGCCGCGACGCCGACGCCCTGTACGAATACCGCGGCCTGTTCTGGCGCCGTCCGTACCTGACCGCCGTACTGACCGTGATGATGCTGTCCCTGGCCGGTATCCCGCTGACTGCCGGCTTTATCGGCAAGTTCTACATCGTCGCCACCGGCGTTGAAGCGCACGAGTGGTGGCTGGTTGCCTCGCTGGTCCTGGGCAGCGCCATCGGCGTGTTCTACTACCTGCGCGTGATGGTCACCCTGTACCTGATCGAGCCAAACCTGCGTCGTGTGGATGCCGAGCTGCATTGGGAACAGAAGGCAGGCGGCGTGATGCTGCTGGCCATCGCCCTGCTCGCGTTCTTCCTGGGTGTTTACCCACAACCGTTGCTCACCCTGGTGCAGCACGCGGTGCTGGGCGTTTGATCGCTTAGCGGGATGCAGTAAACAAAACGGCGCCTTCGGGCGCCGTTTTGCGTTTCTGGGGCCGGTGCTTTTACCCTCCTCTACTCAGGGAAATTTCCTCCTCCACCTGCCTCCTTATCTGGCATCTACCCGATGAGGGCCGCCGTATGGTGTTTGCGTTTTAGGAAAGTTCCCACAGCAGGGTCACTTGACCCAAGGCGGGTGGGCCACCAAACTATACGCAGGCTACGTACAGAGCATGGATGCTCTATTTATCGAACTGCCGGCCTTCGAGCGGCATCGCAAGGACTATCTGAGTGACGAGCTTTTCCACGGTTTCCAACAGGCGTTGATGAAGAACCCGGAAGCGGGAGACGTGAGCGAGGGAACAGGCGGTTTACGCAAGGTTCGCTTTGTCGACGAACGACGCAACAAAGGCAAGCGCGGTGGCCTGCGGGTCATTGACTACTGGTGGTCGGGCGGCACGCAATTCTGGTTATTCACCCTGTACGGCAAACATGAACAGGACGACCTGACGCCACAGCACAAAAAAGCCCTAAAACACATGCTGGACAGGGAAATCAAAGCGAGAACACATCATGAAACGTGAAATCTTTTCCGAACTGGTCGAAGGCTTCGACGCCCTGGCAAACGAACGCCAAGGCAAAGTCACCCTGCGGACCCACAAGGTTCATCTCAACAACCTGGAGCCGCTCACCGCAGAGGAAGTGGTCGCCGTGCGTCAACAGCTCAACCTCTCCCGTGCCGTCTTCGCCATGTACCTGCGCACCAACACGCGTACGCTGGAAAACTGGGAGCAAGGCCGGGCCAAACCTAATGCCCAGGCCGCCACCCTGATTCGCCTGGTGGCGCGTTTTCCCGAGACCGTGGCACAACTTGCGGCGTTGGGTTGACCTGCAATGACCCCAATAAAAACGCCCCGAACATTCGGGGCGTTTTCCATTACAAGGGCGTCAGAATGCGATACCGACCTTGAACCCGTACTCATCACGCTTGAGCTTGGTGTTGTCGGCCACGTCGGAATCACCGTCGAGCTTGTATTCGGTGCGGGTGTAGTACAGGCCTGCCATCACCGGCAAGTCGCCTTTCTGATTCATCAGCAGGCTGACTTCGGCGTATGGGTTGGTGCGGTCCTTGAGGTCCACGGTATCACTGCCAACATCATCCACCTTGAGCCTGGTGCGGCCATCGATAGTGCGACGGGCGCCGGCTTCGACGCGCAGGGTCATGTCATCGAACTGGTGGTTGTAGCCCAGGGCCGCCTTGGCGAACGGTGATTTATTGGTGAGCTTCACATCAAGGTTGTTGATTTCCGGCTCGTAGCGGGTCCAGCTGTAGCCACCGCCCACGATCACGTCGACAAAGTTGCGCGCATCCAGCGCGGCGCGCCAGCCGAGATCCAGGTCGGCCTGGCCTTCCTTGAGTTTGTTGTCGCTCTTTTCGCCGTACTTGGCTTCGATACCGGCTTGGTAGATGAAACCGGATTCGGCGGTGAGCTTGTTGCCAAAGTTGTAGAACAGGCCCGCTTCCGGCATGTGGCTCTTGTCGCTTTGGCTGCCGCCTTCGAATTTGAAGTCGTTGTAGCTGCCCAGGATCCCGAAGATGGAAATCGGGTCGGTGGACGGTGCGGCGAACACCGCAGCAGGCGCAGCGACCAGCGCCAGCAGCGAGGAACCCTTGAGAAATTTTCCGAATAGCTTGGACATCGTTTTACATCTCCTTGTCTGGTGAGCAAATTATTCAGGAACCGCTTCGAACCCTTGCTGGCGCGAAAGGTTCGAATTAATTTGCACCGATTTGAAGGTAAAACGGTTCAGCGAAGGCTCTGGATCAATACTCTCAAAAAACAGCCACTACGAGGCTATCAAGGATCTGGCGAAGCGACGCCGAGACCGGCACTTGAATGTCAAAGGTCCTGCCCAGCACATCCAGCAGCTCATCGGCACTGCCAAGCGTGCGTTTTTCGCTCGGCCGATCCAGGTAATGAACCGCGTAGCTGGCGTTGTTCAACGTATAGCGTTTACCCGGCGCCAAGCGTGCGACTTTCAGCTGGCCCACAAAGGGCGAACCCGGGTGCGTGGAGACGTACCAGTTGCCGATTTCATAGTCGATGCCCGCCTGTACTTGCAGATCGAACACATACAAGCCGCGCCACTCCCCGGCCACTTGCGCCCACAGCGTGTAACTGCCCTGCCCGTCGAAGGTCAGGCGATAAGGTTCATGCGCCGTGACCTGCAGCGCTTCAGTGTCCAACTGCAACGGGCTGCTGGGCACCATGCCGCCAAAGCCGACATCGCTGATATAACGCACGCCGTCCAGGGTCACCAGGCTCAAGCGATGGGTGCGCGCCGTGTGCGCATCCGGCGGCCCTCCCATCACCACCCGGCCGGTAATGCCGCGTGCATCAAAGCCGAGTTCCTGCAACAGCGCCAGGAACATCTGGTTCAGCTCATAGCAATAACCACCCCGTCCCTCCAGCAGCACTTTTTGCTCGACACTGGGCAGGTCGATCGGCACCGGCAGGCGCATCAACGTCGACAGGCTTTCGAAAGCAAAGGTGCACACATGGCGCAGTTGCAGAGCCTGCAACGTCTGCAAGGTCGGCGCTGGCGGCGCGTCATAGCCCAGGCGTTGCAGATAGAGGCGGCTATGGGTCAGCAGAGGCATGGCGCAATCCTTGGGCGCGAGATGAAGACGTCACTATGCCGCGCCAGCATGCAGATTGTCATTTTGAATGAACCTTTTTGAACGCTCCCGTATCCATCTATAACAACACAGGGAGGCAACATGAGTACCGCAAAAATCTACACCATCCACTACCAACTGCATGGCAAACCGAAGTCCTTTGTGGTGCGTGCCGAAGTGATGAACAACGCCGAGGCCTGGCACTGGGCGGCGGTCGATGCCGATATTGCACACGTGAGTCGCGTGGGCCGCGTGGGGCACGAGCAGGTGAAGAAAACGACTCGGCCCTGGGCTGAGAAGTTTGGGATTACTGAAGTGACGTGGGTTGCGCCGAAGTAATCAGATGTCGCTAGACGAAGAAGGAAAGAATGCAACACCACCTGTGGTGAGGGAGCAAGCTCCCTCATCACAACGCTGGTTTTATGGCTTCAAGTCGCCCAACGGATCATAGGCCGGCTTCTTTTCATCCTTGTCTTTCTTGTCCTTATCCAACGGTGCAATAGCCGGGCCGATCGGATCAACCTGCGGATCCGCCACGTCCGGCGAATCCGGGTCAAAACCCAGCTCATCCTTACCGCTGGAATGCTCGTCTGAAGACGGGCCTTTCGGAGTATCAATCACGGTGCTCTCCTTATGAAAAACGGACGGGCCTTGTTTAAAGCGGGCGGGCCTTGTCGTGGAGGTTTTCCAGGTCTTCCTCTACGCGTTCTACGTCGTCGTCCTGACGCTCCGCCGGGTCGTTGGGACGCAACGCATCGTTGTCGCGCTCCTCCTCACCGGGTGTGCGGTCAGGGTTCGGGGTACCGGGCGGTGGCTGGTTGTATTCAGACATGATGGTTCACCTCAAAGGGTCTACACAGGTTTAGAGAAACCGCCCTGCGCCATCGTTCAACTTGTTTGCCCAAGCGTGAGATGATGCTGGCCCCTTCTGGAGATACGACCCGGATGTTCGAGCTCAAACCCTGCGACCCTGTCACCTTCCGCCAGCAGACCCGGCGCAGCACGCTGATTGTCGCGGTGCTGTTCCTGGCCCTGGCCATGTTGCTGTCGAGCCTGGCAGTGATGCTGTTCGGCGAGCCCGGCGGTGACAATTTACGTTTCAATGTCGGCGGCGTTTTCGCCGGGGTGCTGATCACCGTGGCGCTGGTGCGTGGCCCCTTCTGGACTCAGCCGTGGCTGGCGCCGGCGGTGTATGGCTGGCAACTCAAGCGCTGCCTGATGAGCGTGACCAATGTGATGCACAAGGTCACCGAGCAGGTCCAGGCCAGTGACCCGACGGCGATCAAAGTGCTGCGCTTCTATCACCTGGGCCTCACGCAGATGCATGAACTGGATGCCAACTCCAGCGCCCAGGTGCAGTTGGTCGCCGAGGTCGAGGCACATAAAGCCAAGATGCAGGCGCTGGGGATCGATATCGAGCAAACCCGTTTCGACCCCGCCTGGCTGCAAGTGCTTAAAAGCGCTTAAACCTGAGGGACTCGCACGCTTACGAAATGCTCTTGAACGGACACACACCACCTCACGGCGTCAGTTGGAAAGCTTTGCCCGCCAGCAGAACACCGCGCTCACCGCAATCGCCAAGCCCGCCAGACCGAACACCCACGGCGCCGAGGCAATCGGCAGCAGCAGGCCGGCGAGCAAGGGCCCGAGGCCGGCGCCGATATCCCGCCACACGGCATTCGAGGCCAGGGCCGACACGCGCATCGAACCGGGGTTGCGCTCGGCCACCAAGGTGGTCACCAGCGGCAGTTGCAGCGCGCGCAGCACCAGCACCGCCGCCGCACCGACGATCACCCAGTAACTGCCGAATGCGGTCAGGGCCAGCGCACTCAGGAACGAAAACAGCAGCAGCATCGAGGTGGCGCCAAAGCGCTGGGCCGCACGGCCGCCCAGCGGGCTCAGGAGCATTTCCGAGACATAGCGCAGCGCCATCAGGCCACCGGCGATCAATACCGCATCACCGCCCAGCAGCTTCTGCGCCTGGATCGACAGGCCGAAGATAAACAGGCCATCCAACGCCACCCCTTCGATAAACGACCACACCGCCACGCTGTCCGGCCACTTGAAGCGCCGCCCCGGCGTGCTGTGCAAATCATGCCCCACCGTCGGCAAGCCGCGCGCCATCCACACGCCCACCAGGCAGCACCCGGCCAGAATCAGAAAGATCGGACGCGGCCCGGCCCACAGCGTCAACCAGCCGCCCAACGGCAGCGCCAGCATCGGCCCGAGGGCGATCAGCGCACGGGAACGCCCGGCCCGGCGTGCGGCGCCGGCCGGTTCCGAGGTGGCCAATACTTGGGTGGACAGGTTCAACGCGGCAAAACACAGGCCCCACACCAGCCGCAGCCCCAACAACGCAGCGAAACCCGACAACAGCGAGTTGCCCACGGCGCACAGGGTCGCCGCACCGGCGGCAATCATGCAGGTCAGGCGGTCGCCGTTGCGCGCGTAGAAATTGAGCACATGCCGGTAGCCGAAAATCCGCACCAGGCGGTTAGCCGCCAGCAGCACCCCGGCCTGGGCCAGGGTGATGCCGAACGCCTGGGATTCCATCGGCAGCAGCAGGTACAGCAGCACATCACTGGGCAAGCATAAAGCCAGGGTCAGCGCAGCGCGGCGGGAGTTCGTATCAGCGGTACGGAGGGCCAGGCTGGACATAAATCTGAAACATCCCGAAATATTCAGGTCGCCACGGTAGCCTTCCACACCGGTGTTTTACAACGCCCAATCATGGCTTTTTCCCATAGGGCAACAGACGCAAGCCACTCGCCACGGCCCCCACCGCTGCAAACCCGCAGCCCAGCCACAGCGCAGAGTGCGGGCCGCTGGCCAGGGACAGGTGGAAACACAAGGCCACCAGCGACGCCCCCAGCGTTTGCCCCAGTAAGCGCGAAATCGCCACGATGCCGCTCGCCCCACCGCTGCGGGCCAACGGCGCACTGGTCATCAACGCCTTGAGGTTGGGTGACTGGAAGAATCCAAACCCGGCGCCGCACAGCGCCATGCGCCAGCCGATATCAAACGCCGAGGCGCCGCTGTCCAGGCTGGCCAATGCGGCCATCCCCACGCTGAGCATCAACAGGCCGATGCCGCACAGCAAACCCAGGGACACCCGGTCGGCGAGGCGCCCCGCCACCAGCGCCATCACCGCGACCACCGCCGGCCAGGGCGTCATCAGGAAACCGGTTTCCACCTGGCTATGGCCCAGCACCGCCTGCAACAAGAAGGGCAGCGACACAAAGGCCAGGCCCTGGGCGCTGAAGGCACAAATAGCGGTCAGGGAAGACAAGGCAAACACCGGGCGCTTGAACAGGTCCAGTGCCAGCATCGGCGCCGGGTGCCCGGCCTGGCGCCGCAGCAGCAAGGCGCCGCACACCAGCGCCACGGCGATCAGGCCCAACGTCAGCGCGCCCTGAGCACCGTGCACGGCCGTGCCGAGCCCCAGCACCAGCAGGGCAAACAGCCCGGCACATAACAACGCCGCGAGTCGGTCAAAGGCATGCCCGGTCATCGGCAACGTGGGTAATGAACGCAGGCCCAGTGCCAAGGCAAGCAAGCCCAGCGGCACGTTGATCAGGTACAGCCAGTGCCAGGTCGCCACCGACAGGATCGCCGACGCAGCAGTCGGCCCTAACGTAAATGCCAGCCCCACCACCAACGAGTTATAGCCCAGGCCGCGCCCGAGCATTTTTGACGGGTAGATATGCCGCAGCAGCGCCGTGTTGACACTCATGATCGCCGCCGCCCCCAGACCTTGCGCCACCCGCGCGGCAGTCAACGTCAGCAGCGACCCGGCCAGGCCGCAAAACAACGACGACACGATAAACAGCAGCAGCCCGCCGAGATACACCCGGCGGTGCCCCAGCACATCACTGAGCGACGCAAACGGCAGCACCGTGGCAATGATCGCCAACTGGTAGGCGTTGACCACCCAGATCACCGACGCGGAATCAGTGCCGATGCCCTCAGCCAGGGTCGGCAACGCCGTGTTGACGATGGCCGTGTCCAGGGTCGCCATGCCGATCCCCAGGGAGATCGCGATCACGGCAGGCAGGCGTTTATTGAGGGGCAACCCATCGGCAACAGAAGACATGAACAATCCGCGCAGGTGACAAAGGCCTTTAGATTAAGGGCTGCGGCGATTTTTTTCAGTGCTGGATTGGGTGGCTGTCAGTATTTTCATGTTCGCCAGTGCCCGGTCCTCGCCATCACGCCCACGGCTTCGGCAAAACCGGCTTGGGGCGCCGTATTCAGCGTGACAAGCCCCACACAACGGCTCGGCCTCAACACCGCTGCACGCGTGGCCACCCGCCCGCCCACTTCCACGCCTGCCAACACCGCCTCGGGGATATGCAGGGCATTCATCAGTTCCAGCACATCCTGGCCGAGCACGGCGTCATCCTGCTCACGCCAGGTGCCTTTGCCTGCGGCGCAGTCGTTGGCACCGGCAAGGGACACGCCGAAGCATTTTTCCTGGGGCTTGGGCTCATCGGCATGGGCCACGGTGGCGAAAGCGCTGAGGGACAGGGCGAGGGTTGCCGCGAGGGCTGCGTAAGGACGCTTCATGGGGTGAGTCTCCTGGCTTGACTGAGTGTGGCCAGGGCGCCTTGGGGGTCGATGACCGCCTGCGCCAACTGGTGAACAGAGTTAACGCCAGGCGTGTATCCGGTCTGTGTCGCGAACGCGATAGAACGTCATGCGGGTGTATCAGGAGGGTGCGGGGATACAGTTCGATACACAGTCACTGACACAGTGCTGAAAACCGACCCTCGCCCCAGGAGGTGGAAAACAGGTCACGATCAATAGGTAATCTGCAGGGTGGGCCCTTGCACCGTCATGCAGCGATTACAGGCCAACTGGTCAGCCGCCATCTGGGGGTTCCACGGCCCGATGACACCGTCGCGCTTGCCCTTGTCATCCACCGAGTCCAGTGCGGCCATCACATTGTCGCGATTGGGCTTGAGCAGTTCCCGCGCCAGTTGCGTTTCTTTATCTTTTTGCGCGTCGCCCGTCAGCGAACGACCGGCCACTTCGCGGATTTTATCCGTCGTTGCATTCGGCGTCGTGGGGTGTTTGAACGCTTGGAAATTGTCACCAAAGGCTTTGGCCAGGTCCGAATCCGACATCTTCGAAAAGGGCGTGGACGCCGGACTTGGCGGCGGTGAGGCGTGCGATATGGAAATACGTGAAATCAGCATGTGTGAGCGCTCCTGGACGGTTCGACGATTGCGCCTTGCATCCCGTATGACAGACACCCGGCAGGTAGCGAGTGTGTGGCGGCGTGTGGTGAGACGGTTCCAGGGTGCCTGCGCGAATCAGGCGGATCGTGCTGAAACTATCCCACGCAAGCCAACGCTCACCGTCTAGAGGTTTGCTGCCGGGAGGATCGCACTCAGGTCCAAATGGCTATCCTTCAACGGCGGGCACCAGTAGTAACCGCCGGTCAAGGGCGTGCTGATGCGGTACAGGCCATCGACAATCCCGTCTTCCAGGCCGCTCATGCGGCGCAGTTGCGCCTCGAACGCATCGAAGGAATGGCCGAACGCGAGGAACATCAACCCGGCCTGGCCGTTCTCGGCCCAGGGCATCGAGCGGCGTACCACGAAGGCTTCCGGGGTGAAGCTTTCCTGGGCGGTGCGCTTGGTGTGGGCGGATTCGGGGGCGTCTTCGAGTTCTTCGTTGTCACCATGGCGGCGGCCGATGATGTGATCACGCTCTTGTGCAGGCAAGGCGGCGAAGCCGTCGAGGTCGTGCTGCCATTGCTGGAGGGCGGCGAAGCTGGCGCCGCTGTCGGTCAGGGCGGCTTCAACCGCCGCGTCGTCGTGGGGGTTTTCGGTGCCGTCTTCGTAGTCGGTGAGGTCGAAGCCCGTCTTGTAGCGGAAGCCTTCGATCATCTGCACCAGCCGAAACGCCGGGGCCAGGGCCTTTTCAACGGTGCGGCTGCGCAACAGTAGCTCACCGCGATCCACGCCATGCAGCCACACCCACAACGCCTGTTGGGTGGACGGGTTATGCGCGCCCGGCCCGCTGACCATCGGGAAGGCGCGCAGGCCTTCAATCCGGGCGCCGAGTGCGGTGACCAGCGGCTCACCCACCCCGATCACTGCCGCCGAATCGGCCCACTGCACCAGTGCGTCCAGCGCAGCGGGCACAGCGGCCAGGGAGTCCACGGCAAAAAACAGATGACGTGCCTGCAACGGCACCGGTGCGGCAAGAATGCCCGGCTGGTACTGACTCATGTGAACTCCTTCAAGAAAGCCGCGCAGTTTACCCGGCGAGCGCCCCTGTGCGTACTGCAAAGCGCACAAGCCTTGCCATAGAGCCCTGTGTTGGGTGACTCTCTAGTCATGTTTTGCAACTATTCCAGGGGTAGCGACATGACCACCAGCAACCTGCTCACCCAGCTGTTTCCCACCTCCGCCGCCGATATTCCCGAACAGTTCCGCCTGGCGGCGCCTATCGAACAGCGTGATTACCTGGTCGACGGCCAGTTGCAGGTATGGAGCGGCCCCTTGGCCCAAGTCCTCAGCCCGGTGCAACTGGGCGATGCACGCGTGCACATCGGCAGCACGCCATTGCTGGATGCCGACACCGCCCTCACCGCCCTCGACGCCGCCGTGCGCGCTTATGACCGTGGCCAGGGCGAATGGCCGACGATGCGCGTGGCAGACCGCATCCAGCATGTCGAAGCGTTCTTGCGGCGCATGCGCGAACAGCGTGATGCGGTGGTCAAGCTGCTGATGTGGGAAATCGGCAAGAACCTCAAGGATTCGCAGAAAGAATTCGACCGCACCTGCGACTACATCACCGACACCATCAATGCCCTAAAGGAACTCGACCGTCGCTCCAGCCGCTTCGAGCTGGAACAGGACACCCTCGGCCAGATCCGCCGCGTACCACTGGGCGTGGCGCTGTGCATGGGCCCCTACAATTACCCGCTGAATGAAACCTTCACCACGCTGATCCCGGCGCTGATCATGGGCAACACCGTGGTGTTCAAGCCGGCCAAGCTCGGTGTGCTGCTGATCCGTCCGTTGCTGGAGGCTTTCCGCGACAGTTTCCCGGCCGGGGTGATCAACGTGATCTACGGCAGCGGCCGCGAAACGGTCAGCGCGCTGATGGCCAGCGGCAAGATCGATATCTTTGCGTTTATCGGCACCAACAAAGCCGCCAGCGATTTGAAAAAGCTGCACCCCAAGCCGCACCGCCTACGTGCGGCGCTGGGCCTGGATGCGAAAAACCCCGGCATCGTGCTGCCTGAAGTGGACCTGGACAATGCCGTCAGTGAAGCCGTCACCGGTTCGTTGTCGTTCAATGGCCAGCGCTGCACCGCGTTGAAAATCCTGTTCGTGCATGAAGATGTCGTCGACAGTTTTATCGACAAATTCAATAAAAAAGTCGCCACGCTCAAGCCCGGCATGCCGTGGGAAGACGGTGTGGCGCTGACGCCATTGCCCGAAGCAGGCAAGGTGGATTATCTCAACAGCCTGGTAGCCGATGCCGCGCAACACGGCGCCAAGGTGGTGAATGAACACGGCGGTGAAAGTCGCGGCACGTTCTTCTACCCGGCGGTGCTGTACCCGGTGAACCCGCACATGCGCGTTTACCATGAGGAACAGTTCGGCCCGGTGGTGCCGATCGTGCCTTACCGTGACCTGGAGACCGTGATCGAGTACGTGCTGGACTCGGATTTCGGCCAGCAACTGAGCCTCTTCGGCACCAACGCCGTGGAGGTCGGGCGCCTGGTGGACGCTTTCGCGAACCAGGTCGGCCGTATCAACATCAACGCCCAGTGCCAGCGCGGCCCGGACACCTTCCCGTTCAATGGGCGCAAGAACTCGGCCGAAGGCACGTTGTCAGTGCATGACGCCTTGCGCGTGTTCTCCATCCGCACGCTGGTGGCGACCAAGTTCCAGGAGAGCAACAAGGCGCTGGTCAGCGACATCCTGCGCAACCGTGACTCAAGCTTCCTGACCACCGACTACATCTTCTGAAAACAACACACACCTGAATTTTGAGGCCACTTTAAGACCGATGAACCTGCCCTTCTTCGCCCGGCGCCTGCTGCGCCCCTTGCTCGACCCGTACCGCCGTTATCGCCATGCCAAGCTGATCCACGCCGTGCGCGTGTCCATCGGCTTGCTGGCCACCATCCTGCTGACCACCGGCATCAACCTGCCCCACGGTGAGTGGGCCTCGGTGACCATGCTGATCGTGATCGGCGGCTTGCAGCACCACGGCAATATCGGCAAGAAAGCCGTGGAGCGCGCCTACGGCACCTTGATCGGCGCCAGCGTCGGTTTGGTGCTGGTGGTGCAACAGGCTTATTTCGGCCAGCCGTTTTTGACCTACCTGTTGATGTCGGCGGTGTGCGGGTTCTTTTCGTATCACGCCATTGGCAAGGGCGGCTATATAGCGCTGCTGTCGGCAATCACCGTGTTTATCGTCGCGGGCCATGGAGACAACCCGATCTCGGACGGCCTGTGGCGCACGGTCGATATCCTGATCGGCATCGTCCTGGCCCTGGCGTTCTCCTTCGCCCTGCCGCTGTACGCCGTGTACTCCTGGCGCTACAACCTGGCCAGCGCGCTGCGCGATTGCGCCGAGATTTACAGCCGGATCATTAATGGCGAGTCAGTCACCGACGATCAACACCTGAAGCTGCTTAACCGGCTGAATGCGGCGATGTTGCAGTTGCGTTCGTTGATGCCGTCGGTGTCCAAGGAAGTGCGGATATCGATGACCGAACTGGACGCCCTCCAGCGGCATTTGCGCATGTGCATCAGCACCCTGGAGATTCTCGGGAATACGCGCCCGGATCCGCGCGATGAACAGGCGACGGCACGGATGCAGGTGATGTTGAAGGCCGAGCACCGGCAGATTCGAGTGCAATTGGTGGGGATGGCGCGGGCCTTGAAGTCGGGGGTAACGGAGCGATTGGAGCGGCCGAGTCACGCCAGCGGTGCTGAGCCTGCGCTGGACGTGCCGGTGTATAGCGCGTTGGATGGCTATCGGCTGCTGACGTTGCAGCTGGCGCAGAATGTGGATGCGATGCGCCAGCGGCTGGCCAAAAGTGCGGGTCGTTGGAAAATCTGAATCCGCTCGCCGAAATAGGAAAATTCCCAAACATTTACGGATTTCAAGGTTTTCACACTTTGCCTTACAAAGTTTTCACGTTTTATTCACATCGCGGAACGTAGGGTGAAGCCTCATCCGTTACAAACGTTGTACATCAAGCCCGCCGCCCCAGCGGGCTTTTTTTTGCCTGAAAAACCGCTCAGCGAGAAGCCTTGGCGACAGGCGCTGCGGCGTGTTCACGGATGGCGCGCTGAGTGTCCAGCACCTTGGCCAACGCATGTTCCGCTTCCGGGCTCTGCTGCGGGACGCGAATCGCCGCCGACACCAGGGTGATCAACTTGGCCATCACCTCGGCATCCGTCGCCGGACGGCCCAGGCTCATGGAGTTCATCAACAAGCGCAGCTCGGTGCCGGCCATCACGCCGGAAATGGCCTTCAGGGCAAACTGCAAACGCACCCCCAATTCATTGCGCGGCAGGTCCGGCAACGCCAGGGCGAAGGCTTCGAAGAAACGCTGGAACACCGGCTGGTAATGCACCTTGAGGTATTCCTGGATAAACGGCGACGTATCGCTGTACACCCGGCCCAGGAAACGGATGAACGAACGCCCTTCCCCACTGGCGCTGGCCGGGTCGCTGCGCTCCAGGCCCATGGCCGGGGCGAACAGCACGCCGAGCAACGTGTCGCAATCCAGCGGCCCGTCGGACTCGGCTTCACAGCGGGCCAACAGTTCCAGGCGCTGCTCGTTGAGCGGCTCCAGACGCTGCTTCAGCAGGGTTTGCATCAGGGAATCCTTGTCCCCGAAGTGGTAGTTCACCGCCGCCAGGTTGACCTGGGCACGCTCGGTAATCTGCCGCAACAAAACCGCGTCATAGCCGTATTTGATGAAGAGAGCCTCTGTCGCATCCAGCAGTCGAGTCTTGGTGATGTTTGGAGCGCTGACTTTCTTCGCGACCATAGAAGTTCCACGTGGGAAATATTGTTTTAAAAAATAATTTGATTTTTTATACCGGTGCCGTCGCTCGAAAGCAAGTAGTGACACTGCGCCATATGATCGAAAGCCTTGGCCGACGGGTTCCCCGGAGCGAGGCAAGCGTGTTTTGATCCGCCTTCCGGCCCCCTGAAGTAAGCCTTTTCCCAAGCTGAAACGGCTCTACATCGATGGCTGGCGAAGCGGCTGGAACGCGGTTAGTATTCAAACAATATTTTAAAAACAAGAAGCAAAAAAGGTCCATGGCGCGCGCCGAGGCGACCCCCTAACTTGTTACAAGGCTTTACCAGGGGAAGAGGACGGCAGCGTCGAGACTGAAGGCGTATTCATGACAGATACCCCCGCGCACCCAGGCTTGATCTCCCTGCAAGGCATCGGCAAGCACTATCAGCTGGCCGGGCAACACCTGTCCATTCTCAATGATGTATGCCTTTGCATCGCCCGTGGCGACAGCTGCGGCATCCTCGGCGCCTCGGGTTCCGGCAAAAGTACCCTGCTCAATATCCTGGGCCTGTTGGACCTGCCCAACGGCGGCCAGTACCACTTTGCCGGCCACGACATTTTCAACGCCACCCCTGATCAGTTGGCGGCCATCCGCAACCAGCAGATCGGCTTCGTGTTCCAGAGCTTCAACCTGCTGCCACGCCTCAGTGCCCTGGATAACGTCGCCCTGCCCTTGAGCTATCGCGGCGTATCGCGCCAGGAATCGGTGGAGCAGGCCCTGCGCATGCTCGAACAGGTCGGCCTGGCCGACCGCGCCCACCATCGCCCCGCCGACCTCTCCGGCGGCCAACGCCAACGCGTCGCCATTGCACGCGCGCTGGTGGGCAAGCCCTCGGTCATATTGGCCGATGAACCCACCGGCAACCTCGACAGCACCACGGCCCAGGACATCATGGACCTGCTGCTGGCCCTGAACCGCGAGCAACAAGTCACCCTGATCATCGTCACCCACGACCCGCATATTGCCGAGCGCCTGGAACGTAAGATCCTGGTACGCAATGGCGTGGTGCAAGAGGTTGGGCGCCTATGACCCCGCAGGTAGAGAGCAGCCTGCGGGTCGAACAGAGCCTCAGCCAACTGCTGCATGAAGCGTTCGTCAGCCTGCGCACCCTGGGCAAGCGCTCGATCCTGGCGTTGCTGGGTATCGTCATCGGCAGTTCATCGGTGGTGGCGTTGATCAATATCGGGCACAACGCGGCGGTGGACGCCGCGATGATTTTCAAGGACATGGGCACCGACACCCTGGTCGCCCAGTTCCCGGCCAAGAACGGCGGCACTATCACCACGCCCGCTCGCCTTGACCTGGACGCCGTGCGCCAAGCGGTACCGGGCATTACCCACATCGGCGCCCTCACCTTGTTCAGCGGGCCCATCGTGTTCCACGGCAGGACCGTCAACGCCAACTTCGTCGGCAGCACGCCGGACATCAAGGACGCGATGCGCCTGGTGGTGCAACAGGGACGTTTTCTGTCGAGCTTCGATGCCAACGAAACCTACGCCGTGATCGGTGACCCGTTGGCCGAGGCCCTGGGTTCGCCGGGCGACCCCCTGCAACTGGGCGACCGCGTGCGCATCAACGACTACCTGTTCCTGATCGTGGGCATCCTGCGCAGCCAGCCACGCGCGATGCTGATGCCGGTGCAGGCCAATGAGTCGCTGTTCATTCCTGCCGAAGGCATGCGCCGTATCTACGCCACGCCGCAGATCGGCAACGTGATCATCCGCGCCGCGCCCGGCCAAGACATGGAACGCCTTGCCCAAGAGGCCGCCGCAGCCTTGAAACCACAACTGCCCGACCACGATGTGGACATCCAGGTGCCCCAGCAAATGATCGACGGCATGACCCGGCAAAGCCGCACCTTCGCCTACCTGCTGCTGGCCCTCGGCGCGATCTCCCTGGTCGGCGGCGGCGTGGGGGTGATGAACGTGATGTTGATGAACGTCTCGGAGCGCCGTCGTGAGATCGGCATTCGCATGGCCCTCGGCGCGCGCCAGCGAGATATCCGTAACCTGTTCCTGCTTGAAGCCGTAACCCTCACCGCCGTCGGCGCCCTGTGTGGTGCGGTGCTGGGCATGACCGCTGCCTGGCTGTATGCCTGGCTGTCAGGCTGGGCGTTTGCCCTGGCCGTCGCCGCCCTCCCGCTGGGCGTGGGCAGTACGCTGCTGGTGGGGTTGTTCTTCGGCCTCTACCCGGCGATCTCGGCCTCACGGCTGCAGCCGGTGGAGGCCCTGCGCGATGAATAAGTGGCTGCTGTGGTTTGCCCTGTTCAGCCTGCAGGGCGTGGCGGCCGACGTGGTGATCAAGCCGTCGGCACCGAGCACGACGCGCAGCGGCTATGAGCGCAGCGTCTCTCTGAATGCCCAGCTCACCACCCTGACCCTGGGCGATGCGGTGTACCTGGGCCTGCGCAACAACCCGGCGATCCGCAGCGCGTACCTGCAACGGGTGGCCCAGAAATTCGACCTGCGCGTGGCCGAAGACGTGTTCAACCCCAAACTCACGCTCAACAGCGCGTACCGCACTACCCGCGGCTCCGCCGACAATGCGCGCAATGCCAACGTGGCGCCGGCCACCAGCCTGCTCGGCGAGTACGGTACGCGCTTGAGCATGGCCTGGACCCAGCAGCTGAACACCGCCGACCGCGCCGGCCGCTACCGCAGCGACGGCCTGGACCTGGCGATCATCCAACCGCTGCTGCGTGGCGCCGGCTGGGACGCCACCACCGCGCCGCTGCGCCTGTCGCGCCTGTCGGAGCAGGCCAACCGCCTGAACCTCAAGGCCACGGTGGCGCAGACCATCAGCCAGATCATCGCCACCTACCGCGAACTGCTGCGCGCCCAGGAACAACTGAGTATCGTCCAGGACGCCCTCAAGCGGTCCGGTACCTTGCTGGAAGTGAACAAGGCATTGATCAGTGCCGGGCGCATGGCCGAGTTCGAAATCGTACAGACCGAAGCCGATATCGCCACCCAGCAACTGGGGGTGGAAGAGGCGCAAAACCAACTGGACACCAACCGCCTGTCGCTGCTGCGCCTGCTGGCCCTCGACCTGTCCACGCCGATTCGCGCCACCGAAGCCCTAGAGGCCAGGCCCATGCAGATCGACAAGCGCCAGGCGTTCAACCTGGCGCAGACCCAGCAGCCGGAATACCTCGCCGCCCTGCTTGGCAGCCAACAGGCTGACCTCAACCTGGTGATCGCCAAGGACTCCGGGCGTTGGCAGGTGGACCTGGTGGCCGGCGCCAACCAGGTACGCGACGCCTACGACAACGACACAGGCCGCTCTAACAACCGCACCTGGGACAGCTACGCTGGGGTGCAGGTGCAAATCCCCATCGGCGATATCAGCACGCGCCAGGCCGAAGTGCGCGCGCGGGTGAATGTGGAGGACCAGGAGATCCGCATCACCGATGCACGCCAGGAACTGGAACGCAGCGTCAACGATGTGGTGCGCGACCTCGGCACGCGCTGGCGCCAGTATGAAATTTCCCAGCGCGCGGTGGAGTTGTCGCGGCGCAAGATCGAGATCGAGCGGGAGAAACTCAGCGCCGGGCGCTCCACCAACTTCCAGGTGCTGAGTTTCGAGACCGACCTGCGCAACGCCGAAAATGCGCGCCTCAATGCGCTGATCGCTTATTTGAACGCCCAGACCCAGCTCGACTTGACCCTGGGCATGACGCTGGAAAGTTGGGAAATCGCCCTCAATGACTACTAATCAGAAACGCCTGCTGGGCGCTGTATTGATCGTGCTGCTGGCGGGCGCAGGCCTGGCCCTGCGCAGCCCTGCGTCCGATCCGGCGACCACCGCCGAGCACTGGCAGGAGGTGAAAGCCGACGCGCTGGTGCACCAGATCGGCCTGGTGGGCAGGATCGAACCCGACACCACCATCACCCTCACCGCGCCCTTCGACGGCAACGTACAGGCCAACCTAGTGGAACAAGGCCAGCGGGTCGAGGCCGGCCAAGTGCTGTTGCGCATGGACCCGGCGACCCTGGAAGTGCAGCTGCGTGAAGCCCTCTCCACGCAGCTCAAGGCCCGACGTACCGTGCAGGAGATGCAGGACTGGAACAACGGCCCTACCGTCAGCCGCGCGCGCCGCAGCCTGCGCACCGCCGAAATGATCGCCGGCAACACCCAGCGCAAACTCACTGAAAGCGAAAACCTGTTCAAGCGCGGCATCATCCCGCGCAATGAGCTGGACGACCTCAAGCAACAGACCCAGCAGCAACAACTGGACCTCGCTTCCGCGCGCAGCGAACTGCAACAGGCCATCGACCAGGGCAAAGGCGAATACCGCCAGATCGCCGATATGGAACTGACCAATGCCACGGTGAAATACGAGGCCCTGCACACGTTGCTCGAAGGCAAGGACATCAAGGCGCCGTTCGCCGGCATCGTGGTGCCACCGCCCGGCAATCCGTCACCCCAAGGCGGTGGCAACAACACGGCCCCGGTGCAGGCCGGCAGCAAGGTCAGCCAGGGCCAGGTGCTGTTTGGACTGGCGAATATCGAACGGCTGAAAATCGTCGCCAAGGTGTCGGAGCTGGATATCAACCAACTGCACCAGGGCCAGGCGGTTGAAGTACTGGGGGATGGGTTTGATGGCGAGCGGCTGACCGGTTCGGTGAGCGTGGTCAGTGGCTTGGCGATTGCCAGTGACAGCCAGGGCAGCGCGCAGTTTCCGGTGACGTTATCGATTCCCAAGCTCACGCCGCAGCAGTTGCAGCGGGTGCGGCTGGGGATGAGTGCGCGATTGACCATCGAGACCTACAACAATGCGCAGGCGATTGTGGTTCCGAGCCAGGCGATCCAGGCGGACAAGACCGTTGAGTACCGCGAGGCGATGGATAAGCCGGTGGAGCCGGTGAAGGTGACGACCGGGCAGTCGACGGCGCAGGGGGTTGAGGTGTTTGGGCTTAGGCCGGGTTTCGTAAAAGTCGGAAGCTGAACACGGTTCAAACTGTGGGAGCTGGCAAGCCAGCTCCCACCTTCAGATTTGTGTGAGCTTTGAGGCCAGCGCCTTGGCTTGCAGCGCTACATCCGTTACCGCCGTACTCTCCCACCACATCCCCCGCAACGGCGGCCCCATGGCGAACAACCGCTGGCTGACCTGCCCCTGCGCATCCAGCACCGCCCCCGACGCATCAGCCGCAATCCCCAACGCCAGCGGCCCTGGCTGGATCAGCCCACGCTTGAGCAACTGCTGCGGGAGCGGCCGGGCCACGCGGCGCCAATCGTATTCGATGCCGCTGGAGTTGATCAGCGCTGCGCCCGACACCTGGGTCACCGCGTGCTCGCCGCGATAACGCAAGCGAATGGTCACCCCTTGCGCCGAAGGTTCCAGGCCTTTGAACGACGCCGCCCGGATCCGCAACCGCCCTTCCTCTTGCAAGCGCGCCACCAACTGCGCGCTCAACGGCGGCGAGCGGTGGTGATGGCTCTCCCACCACGGCCGCACATGCCTCACGAACTGGCGTTTCTCGCCCTCGCTGGCCTGGCTCCAAAGACGGCCGATGTGCGCACGCACGGTGTCCAGCGGTGCTTGCCAATCGATGCCCTGCGCGTGCGCAATAGCGCATTGTCGACGCACCTCACGCAGCAATTGCCGGGGGCTGCGCAGGCGGTGATCCTCGCCGAGGAAATCCACCCAACTCGGCGGTTGCCGGCGCACATGGGGCAGCAGGCCGTGACGCGAGAAAATTTCGATTGGCCCGCGATGCCCGGCCTGCTCAAGGGAAACCACGGCGTCGACCATGGTCAGCCCGGAACCGATGATCAGCACCGTCGCTTGCGGGTCAATCTCGGTCATCGCGCTCACATCCCAGGGGTCCACCGCCGCCGCGTTCAACCCGCTGGACTCGGTCTGTGGCGTACGCGCCGCCGGGAACATGCCGGTGGCCAGTACCGCGAACGCGCCGCGCAGTTGCTGGCCGTTGTCGAGGGTCAGCAGCGTTGCGGCTTCCTCCACGCGCAGGTCGACCACTTCACCGCGCACATGTTCGACGCTGGACGCTGACTGCGCCTTCGCCTCGGCCAAGCGTTGCTGGGCGTACACGCCGAAAATCCCGCGCGGCGGGAACAGTTCGCTGATCGGTACGTGCTGCTGATCCGACTCAGGCCAGCCGCCAGCGCCGATAAAGTCGGTCAGCCATTCGGTCAGGTCGTCGGCATTGTCCGGGTCGACACTCATGCGCGCCGCATTGCCGTTCAGGGTGTGGCCCAGTTCGACGGCGCTGTAGGCCTCGCCCCGGCCGAGTTCCGCGCGCGGCTCAATCACCAGGATCTGGCGCTGGCCAGGCAGGCGCAACAGTTGCACGGCCAGCATCGTGCCGCTCAGGCCGCCGCCGATGATCAGTACATCAGCGTTGCGGATGGATTCAGTCATGCGGAGTCGCCCTTACTGTTTGCCCAGATAAATGTCATGCAAGTCGCCCCGCACCAGCAGTTCAGCGGCGCTGCCACTCAAGGCCACGCGGCCAGTATCCAATACGTAGCCGTGGGACGCATAGTTCAGCGCGACGTTGATGTTCTGCTCGGCGATCAGGAAGCTCACCTGCTGCTCACGGTTGAGCTGCGCGATGATCGCGAAGATCTCCTGCACGATCATAGGCGCCAATCCCATGGACGGCTCGTCGAGCAGTACCAACGTAGGGCGGGTCATCAACGCCCGGCCGATGGCGACCATCTGCTGCTCGCCGCCGGAGGTGAGGCCGGCGCGGGTGTGGCGCTTGGTCTTGAGCCGTGGGAACCAGGCGTAGATGCGCTCCAGGTCGTGCGCCATGTCCTTGCGGCTCAGGCGCCGCACGAAGCCGCCGCTGCGCAGGTTGTCTTCCACGCTCAACTGGCCGAACACATGGCGGCCTTCCAGCACGTGGACCATGCCCTGGCGCACGCGCTGGCTGGGGTCGATGCCGGCCAGGTCGGCGCCGGCGTATTCGATCGTGCCCCGGCTGACCTCGGCCCGCTCGGCACGCACCAACCCGGAGATGGCCTTGAGCGTGGTGCTCTTGCCGGCGCCATTGGCACCGAGCAAGGCGACGATGGCGCCCTTGGGCACGCTCAGCGACACCCCGGCGACCGCAAGGATGGCGCCGTCGTAGATCACTTCAATATCGTTGACCGTCAGCAGCGACGGGCGTGTGGTGTCGGTGGCGGGCTGGCTCATGGTTTATTCATCCCCGGTGCAGGTGCGTGGCGTCAGGCCTTTTTCCTTGGCGAACGCTGCCGACTTTTCATCGATCAGCGGGCGCAACAGGGCGCGGTCGGCGGCGATCCAGTCGCTGATCAGCGTCCAGTGAGCGCCGTCCCACTGCTGCACGCGCGCCGAGCCGCCGCCTTCGTGGTCGCGGCACGACAGTTTGAGGTTCTGCATCAGGCCCAGGTAACCCATGTCCTTCAAGCGCGCATCGTCGATGTTCAAGTGCTCCAGGCCCCAGCGGCCTTCTTCGCCATTGAGCGGGCGCTTGCCGAACTTGGCCTGGCCGGTGCGGATCGCTTCCACCGCCACGGCGGCGTTCACCAGGCCGGAGTTGTAGTAGACGCTGCCGAAGTTCTTCAGGTCCTTCAGGTCACTGTGGCCTTTGTCGAGGATGTAGCGCTTGAGGCGCTTGTGGATCTCAAAGTCGGCACCGGCTGGGTACGGCGTGAGCGCCAGGTAGCCTTTGGCGGCGGCACCGGCGGGCAATACGTCTTCGCTGGAGCTGGCCCAGATATCGCCGATGATGTGGTCCACCGGGAAGCCGAAGCGCGCGGCGGTCTTCACCGCGACCGGCGTGGACACGCCCCAGGTGCGCAGGAACACCCAGTCCGGGTTGGCCTGGCGCACCTGGCGCCATTGCGCAGATTGTTCGTTGCCAGGGTCGGCGACCGGAATCTGGATGTTTTCGAAGCCATATTTTTCGGCGAGCAGTTTCAGCGGGCCGAGGGTTTCACGACCGTAGGCCGAGTCGTGGTAGACCGTGGCGATCTTCTTGCCCTTGAGTTTGTCGAAACCGCCTTCGCGCTGCGCAATGTAGTTCACCAGCGTCGACGCCTCGCTGTAGAAGGTCAGCATCACCGGGAAATTGTAGGGGAACACCGTGCCGTCGGTGGCTTCGGTGCGGCCGTAGCCGAGGGTGATCAGCGGGATCTTGTCGACTTCCGCCCGCTCGCTCAGCGCGTACGCCGCCGGGGCGCCGTTGGGCTGGTACACCGCGACCGGCGCGCCATCCAGGCCATTCTTGAAGCGCTCGTAGCACTCGATGCCCTTCTCCGCCGTCCATTCGGTCTCGCATTCCTGCCACACCAGTTTGACGCCGTTGATACCGCCTTCGACCTCGTTGATGTAACGCAGGTAATCGATCATCCCCGCCCACACCTGCACGCCACTCGACGCATAGGCACCGACACGGTAAGTCGCGAGGGGAAAGAATTGCTGGTCGGGCGAGGCCACCGCCTGAGGCACAGCACCGGCCAGGGCAGCCAGCGCGAAGGCGGCGCCGGCCAGGGAACGTTTCAAGGATGCACGCATTTGGATTCTCTTAGTCAGTCAGAAACGTAGGGGCCATTGACGCAGCCGATCGCGAAGGTTGTGCAACAGGCGAATCAAGCCCTCGGGTTCCTTGATCAGGAACACGATGATCAACACGCCAAAAATGATTTTCTGCAGGTTCTGCAACTGCCCCGCATCCACCGCGCCACCAAACAGCGCCTGCCCGGCGTGGCTGAGAAAGATCGGCAGCAGGCTGATAAAGGCCGCGCCGACAAAGTTGCCGGCGATGCTGCCCATGCCGCCGATAATGATGATGAACAGGATCTGGAACGAACGATTGATATCGAAGCTGCTGGCGCTGGCCGTTCCCAGGTAGGCAAAGGCCCACAGCGCGCCGGCGATGCCCAGGTAGAACGAGCTGACCGCAAACGCCAGGCGTTTGTAGCGCACCACCGGAATGCCGACCACGGCGGCGGCGGTGTCCATGTCGCGGATCGCCATCCAGTTGCGCCCGACCTGGCTGCGCACCAGGTTGATCGCGGTCCAGGTCAGCAGCAGCACGGTGACCAGGGTCAGCAGGTAGCGGCCCAACGGCGTGTTGAGGTCGTGACCGAACAGCGCCAGCTTCGGCGCGGAGATAGTCCCGGACGAACCGTAGTTGTAGAACCACGGAAATTTGACGAACAGCCACTCCAGGAAAAACTGTGCAGCCAGGGTGGTGACCATCAGGTAGAAGCCCTTGATCCGCGCACTGGGCAGGCCGAACAACAGGCCGACCAAGGCGCTGATGACCCCACCGCCGAGCAGCGCCACCGGCAAACCCAACTCAGGCAGGCGCAACAGAAATCCATAGGTGGCAAACGCGCCGACGGCCATGAAGCCGGCCGCCCCCACCGATGTCTGTCCGGTGTAGCCGGTGAGCAGGTTAAGGCCCAGCCCGGCCAGCGACAGCACCAGGAACGGGATCAGGATCGCATTCAGCCAATAGTCATTGCCCCACAGCGGCACCGCGATAAAGGCCAGCGCCAACAGGCCGATCAGGGCCCAGGGGATGCGCCGCTGAATCAGCAGCAACGGCGCGGTTTCTTGCGCAAGGGGGATCGACATGGTTTCAGACTCGCTCGATGGCGCGCTCGCCGAACAGGCCGGCGGGACGGATATACAGGAAGGCCAGGGCCAATACGTAGGCGAACCACGGCGTGATACCGCCGCCGATCAACGGGCCGATGTACACCTCGGCGAGGTTCTCCGCCGCGCCGACAATCAGCCCACCGACAATCGCCCCGCCAATCGAGGTAAAGCCGCCGATAATCAACACCGGCAGGGCCTTGAGCACCACCAGCGACAACGAGAATTGCACGCCTTGACGCGCGCCCCACAGCAGCCCGGCCACCAGCCCGACGATCCCGGCCACCGCCCAGACAATCTGCCAAATGCGGTTGAGGTTGATGCCGATGGACAGCGCCGCCGTGGTGTCATCCGCTACCGCGCGCAGCGACACGCCGATGCGAGTCTTGTTGAACAGCAACGCCAGCACCGTCACCAGCACCACGGCGGCGGCGGCAGCGATCAGGTCGAACTGGCTGAGCATCAGCGGGCCGACGAACAGCGGTACGTCGTCGATACCCAGGTCGAGGGCGCGCACCTGAGCGCCCATCAGTCCCTGGGCCAGGCCTTCGATAATGAACGACAGGCCCAGCGTCGCCATGAACAAGGTGATCTGCGAACGGTTCACCAACGGCCGCAAGACCAGGCGCTCGATGAACAAGGCGCCGACGATCATTACGATCACCGTCAGCAGCAGTGCCAGGGCAAACGGCACGCCCTGATCATGCAGGCTGACAAAGGTCAGCGCGGCGAACAGCAGCATCGAGCCCTGGGCGAAATTGAACACGCCACTGGCCTTGTAGATCAGCACAAAGCCGATGGCGACCAGCGAGTACATGGTGCCGGCGAGCAGGCCGCCGAGCAGGGTTTCAAAGAAGAACGTCATCCGTTTACCACTCCCAGGTAGGCCGCGATCACCTCGGGATTGGCCTGCACGTCGGCAGGCGTGCCGTCACCGACCTTGCGCCCGTAATCAAGCACCACCACGTGGTCGGACAGGCCCATCACCACGCCCATGTCGTGTTCGATCAACACCACGGTGGTGCCGAGGTCGCGGTTTACGTCGGCGACGAAGCGCGCCATTTCCTGCTTTTCTTCGGCGTTCATGCCGGCCATGGGCTCATCCAGCAACAACAAGCTCGGCCCTGCGATCAACGCCCGGCCGAGTTCCACGCGTTTTTGCAGGCCGTAGGAAAGGTTGCCCACCAACACATCCCGGTGAGCTTGCAGTTCAAGGAATTCGAGAATGCCCTGGGCCCGCAGCCGGAACGCTTCGGCTTCGCGGCGTGCGCGGGGTAAGCCGAGGGCCTGTTCGATAAAATTGCTGCGCATGTGCCGTGACAGGCCGGTGAGAATGTTGTCGAGCACGCTCATCTTTTTGAACAGCGCGTTGTTCTGGAAGGTGCGACCAATGCCGCGACGCGCAGCCCCCAAGGGGTCGATGCGGTGGAAGTGTTGGTCTTCGAAGACAATCTCGCCGGCATCGAAGCGATACACACCATTGAGCACGTTGAGCAGCGAACTTTTACCTGCGCCATTCGGCCCGATCAGCGCGCAGATTTCGCCGCGCGCCACCTCGAAGGACAAGGCATTGATCGCTTTGACGCCCTTGAACGACAGCGAGATATCCCGCACCTGCAAAATGGCCTGGCTCATGCGATGTCCCGTGTGAACTCAGCCAGCCAGGTCGGTTCGGCCGTCGGTTTAAGCGGTTGCCAGATGTAGGCCAGGCGTTGGAAACCCAGCAGCTTGCGCACGCGGTTTTTCAGCAGGCGACGCACGCCGCTCTGCGGGTGGGCGATGGCCCAGTCGCACAAACGTCGGCGCCAGGTGCCGTGAGGCGCCAGGCGACTTTCGATCTCATCGGCCAGATGCTGCAAACGCACGGGCGACAACAGCAGGCCGGTGGGGGCGACTTCGCTGCGATCGCGCCGCGCCGAGGCCAGGCTTTCCGGGAAGGCCAGGCCGTGACCGCTGTTCAGCCATTGCTCCAGCACCACCGCGAGACCGCCCTGCCAGTGGGTGCCCTCTTCGCTCCACAACGCGGTTTCGCCCGTGGGCTGCCACCAGCGTGCGAGGTGTTGCGCGGGGTCCAGCGGGCCGAGCAATTGAGCGAAATCCAGTAGATTCGCCGACTGCCAATCCCGTACGTGCTGGCGGCCTTGCACATAAGAGTGAGTGGGGCGAATGCGCCACAGGTGGTGCTGGAGCGCCTCGGGATCCAGGTCATCGGCCAGGGTCAAGACCTGTCCACCGATGGCGTGCGCCGCCAGCGCCAGCAGCAACAGGTTCGGTTCAAACGCACCGCTGAGGGCCAGCCGCGACTGCTCGCTGAAACCCTGATGGCGTAACCCGTCGGCCAGGCGCTCCACATCGCGCAAGGCGTCGATCCAGCGCCACGCATACCACTGCCCCTGGCGCTTGTGGCGCAGGGCGGTGTGCAACGGCGTGATCTGCGCCCAGTGGCGCAACTGTTCCAGCGCCTTGGGCAGGTTGCCGAGCAGTTCGGCGGGCCATTCCAGGGCCAGTGGGCGTTTGAGTGCGTGCACGCTCATAGGGACTTGCTCCTATTGAAGTGTTAAGCGTGCGGTGGTCCGCTGGCTGGATTATTTGGATCAACACCGATCTACTGTGGGAGGGGGCTTGCCCCCGATGGCGGTGTGTCAGTCACAAGTGCCTTGACTGGACTGCCGCTATCGGGGGCAAGTCGAATCGTCGCACCGCCCCTCCCACATTGGTTATGTGCGCGTCAGATAAATTGCGGTAACCGGCACCAGGGTGGTTGGAGGCCAACCTTGCACCGTCGCCAAACAACTTCTCGCGCAAGGTACCCTGGGCGTATTCGGTCTTGTACACGCCGCGCTTCTGCAACTCCGGCACCAGCAGGTCCACGGCGTCGATGAAGGTTTCATGGGTCAGCGCGTAGGCCAGGTTGAAGCCGTCGACATCGGTCTCTTCGACCCATTCCTGCAACAGGTCCGCCACGGTTTCCGGGCCGCCGACAAACAGCGGGCCAAAGCCGCCGATGCCGACCCAATCGGCCAGTTCGTTTGGGGTCCAGACCTTGTTCGGGTCCGCCGTGGAGAAGGCTTCCACCGCCGACTGGATGGCGTTGGTGTGCACGTGCTTGAGCGGTTCATCCGGTTTGAACTGGCTGAAATCGATGCCGGTCCAGCCGGAGATCAGCGCCATTGCGCCTTCGTAGCTGACGTAGGATTTGTATTCGTCAAACTTGGCTTTGGCCTTGGCATCGGTCTCGCCGACGATCACCGTCTGCAAATTGAAGATCAGGATTTTCTTCGGATCGCGCCCGGCTTCGGCGGCACGGCGGCGGATGTCGGCGACGGTTTTTTTCAGCAGCACCTTGGACGGCGCGGCAACGAACACGCACTCGGCCTGCTCGGCCGCAAACTGCTTGCCACGGCTGGACGCACCGGCCTGGTAGAGCACCGGCGTGCGCTGCGGCGACGGCTCGCACAGATGAATGCCAGGCACCTGGAAGTGTTTGCCGACATGGCGGATCTCGTGGATCTTGCTCGGGTCGCTGAAAATCCGGCGCTCGCGGTCGCGCAACACCGCACCCTCCTCCCAACTGCCCTCCCAGAGTTTGTAGCAGACCTCCAGGTATTCCTCGGCGTAGTCGTAGCGCGCGTCGTGTTCGGTCTGGGCTTTCTGGCCAAGGTTCTTGGCGCCGCTTTCCAGGTAGGAGGTGACGATGTTCCAGCCGATGCGGCCCTTGGTCAGGTGGTCGAGGGTAGAGAGTCGGCGAGCGAACGGGTACGGATGTTCGAAGGACAACGAAGCGGTCAGACCGAAGCCCAAGTGTTCGGTAACCAAGGCCATCGGCGCGATCAACGACAGCGGGTCATTGACCGGCACTTGGGTCGCCTGGCGAATCGCCGCCTCGCCATTGCCGTTGTAGACGTCATAGATGCCCAGCACATCGGCGATAAACAGGCCATCGAACTTGCCGCGCTCAAGGATTTTGGCGAGGTCGGTCCAGTATTCCAGGTCCTTGTACTGCCACGAACGGTCACGCGGATGCGCCCACAGGCCCGGGGATTGGTGGCCGACACAGTTCATGTCGAAGGCGTTCAAGCGGATTTCACGGGACATCAAAGCACTCCGTTGAGGTGGTAGTTACCGACAACCTGGTATTTCCAGCGCAGGGGGTCATCGAGGGTCGGCGGCAGTGCGGTGCGTTGGCCGGTGAGTTCGAATTCGGCGTTGCTGGCAGCGATCAAGGCTTCGGCGGCCGCGATCTGCGCTTCGGTCGCAGCGACCGGGCTGGGATGGGTTTCGGCGCGTTCAAGCAAGGCGGCGGCCACGTCGACGCGGATCTGCAGATCGCCGAAGCGACTGATCACATAGGGGTCATCGCTTTTCTCGACATGGCGGCGGGTGCTGTCCAACAGTTGGCGCGCAAGCTTCAGTGTGGTCATGGAATCAGGCTCCTCAGTTCCAGGCGTGGCGCGCTGGCTTCACGCCGTTAAGCACGAAATTGCCGATCAGGTGGTATTTCCAGCGGGCCGGGTCGTGCAGGGTGTGGGTGCGCGCGTTGCGCCAGAAGCGATCAAGGTTATGTTTGCCGGTGACCGAGCGCGTGCCGGCCAGTTCGAAGAGTTTGCTGCTGGCGAGCAAGGCGGTTTCAGCCGAGAGGACTTTGGCCTGGGCAACCACCAGCGAGGCGTGGGCGACGGTGTCTTCGCTGGGCTCGGCGAGGGCGCGATCAACCGCCAAACCTGCTTTGGCGAGGATGGCTTCGGTGCCGTGGACGCGCCATTCCAGGTCGCCGATGGCGGCGATGGTGAAGGGGTCTTGCCAGCCGTGCTCCTGCTGGCTGTCGATCCACGGTCGCGCCTGGCGGGCGTAGATCTTCGCCTGTTCGAGGGCACCGAGGGCGATACCGGTGTCGACGGCGGCCTGGATGATCTGCGAGATCGGGCCGTTGGCGGTGGGTTGGTCGAAGGCTTGATGGGCGGGGATCACCGCTGTCAGGGGCACCGTTACCCCGTCGAGGGTCACGCCGCCGCTGGCGGTGGTGCGCTGGCCGAAGCCGTCCCAGCTGTCGATCACGCTAAGGCCCGGCGCATCGCGTTCGACAAAGGCGATAAACGCCTGGCCGTGTTCGTTGTTGCCGACCGTAGGCACGATGTGGGCGAACAGCGCGCCGGTGCAGTAGAACTTCTCGCCGTTGATGTACGCGGTGTCGCCGTGGACACGAATCTGGGTATCGAAGGTGCCGGCATTCTTGCTCTTGGCTTCGGAGAAGGCATTGCCGAAACGGTAGCCCGCCAGCACCTTGCCGAAGTAATGACGTTTTTGTTCCTCGGTCGCGGTTTGCAGCAGGATGTCCACCACGCCCAAGTGGTTCTGCGGGATCTGCCCCAGGGACGGGTCGGCGGCGGAGATCAGCTTGATGACCTCAGCGACCGTCACATAGGACACTCCAGCGCCGCCGTACTCTTTGGGAATGGTGATGCCCCACAGGCCGCTGGCAGAGAACGCTTCGAGTTCGGCGAAAGGCAGGATCCGATCACGGTCGCGCGCGCTGGCGTCGACGGCAAAACGTGCGGCCAGGCGCGTGGCGACCTCGATGGCTTCCGCGTCCGAGCGGATGATATGGGCAGGGTGTTGAGGGTGGGCTGACATGGGCCGACTCCAGGCTCCGAGGGGATGACCTGGGTGATTGCAGGAGTCGTGCCTGAAAGTAAATGCCAATAAAATCAGCGGGTTGCTGTCAAATCAGCGCAATAGAGCGCGTTTCAAACCAGCAAAGTGTCCATCCACTGTTGCCGGGTGAACAGTTAGATCACCACGGTCCGTACGAAGCACACCGCCACGTCACCCTCATTGCGATAGCCGTGGGATTGGCGGCTGGCGAACATATAGAACTCACCCGCCACTACGTGTTTTTCTTCGTCGTCGAGGATCAGGGTCAGTGCGCCCTCATACACGAACAGCTGCACGCTCCAGCCATCCGGATCGGGCTCGGGGCTGTAGCGATCACCAGGTTCCAGGCGCATCTCCCACAATTCCACTTCGCGCCGGGCATTGGCTTTGGCCAGTAGCACCGCCTTGCTGCCCGGAATCTCACCGGCCCACGCCAGCTCATTGATGCGGCTGTGGTCGGGGGCGTCCGGCGCCTGAATGAGGTCGCTGAAGGCCACGTTTAACGCTTCGGCCACCCGGTCGAGGGTGGACAGGCTGACGTTTTTTTCGCCCGCTTCGATGGCCACCAGCATGCGCCGGCTGACCCCGGACTTTTCCGAGAGCGCGGTCTGGCTCAGGTCGGCGGCGTGGCGCAGGCGACGGACGTTCTGGCTGACGTGCTGCAGGACCGAAGCCCGATGTGGATTTTCTTTGTGCACTATATTGCTCAATGGGTGGGTGTGCGCAGTATACTGCCCAGCGTGCGGCGCATTGTGCGGTCCGTGCCTTTCCCTTGCAAGACCGAGCCGCCATGACCACCCCAAACGTCTCCCCTCGTTTCAACCGTTTCAGCAAAGCCGAATGCATCCTGGTGGTGATCACCATGATCTGGGGCGGCACGTTTTTGCTGGTGCAGCACGCGATGACCGTCAGTGGGCCGATGTTTTTCGTCGGCCTGCGCTTTGCGGCAGCGGCGATCGTGGTGGGGTTCTTTTCCTTGCGCACCCTGCGCGACCTGACGCTGTTCGAGTTGAAGGCGGGGGTGTTCATTGGCGTGGCAATCATGTTTGGCTACGGCCTGCAGACCATTGGCTTGCAGACGATCTTGAGCAGCCAGTCGGCGTTTATCACCGCACTCTACGTGCCATTCGTGCCGTTGTTGCAATGGCTGGTGTTGGGCCGTCGGCCGGGGTTGATGCCGAGCATCGGCATTATGCTGGCGTTTGCCGGGTTGATGCTGCTGACCGGGCCGGCGGGTGCTTCGCTGAACTTCAGCGCCGGCGAAATCGCCACGTTGATTGGCGCGGTGGCGATTGCGGCGGAGATCATCCTGATCAGCGCGTTTGCCGGGCAGGTGGATGTGCGCCGGGTGACCGTGGTGCAACTGGCCACGGCGTCGCTGTTGTCGTTCCTGATGGTGGTGCCGATGGGCGAGGCGTTGCCGGGGTTTTCGTGGCTGCTGCTGTTCAGTGCGGTGGGCCTGGGCTTGACCAGTGCGGTGATCCAGGTGGCGATGAACTGGGCGCAGCAAAGTGTTTCGCCGACCCGGGCCACGTTGATCTATGCCGGTGAGCCGGTATGGGCAGGCGTGGTGGGGCGGATTGCCGGGGAGCGCTTCCCGCCGATTGCGATGGTGGGGGCGGCGTTGATTGTGGTGGCGGTGATTGTCAGTGAAATGAAGACTAAGGGGCAGAAGGCGCTGGCGTTGGAAGAAGAGCTGGAGCAAGAGCGTCAGAACTGAGGTGCCGGTTGTGGGGCGGCTGCGCAGCCCAGCGGGAGCAAGCTCCCTCGCCACAGCGTCCTAAACACTGCCAAATGGGATTATTCGACCTATCTTGTAGGATCCTGCCACATCTTGCCGTTTGGTGATCGTGAAAGCGGCACGTATGATGCATCCCAAACTCCCGCAGATTAGAAGCCTATGTCCCTGATAGTTCTACTGCTTCTGCCTTTTATTGGCAGCTGTCTGGCGGCCTTGCTGCCGCACAATGCACGTAACACCGAATCCCTGCTGGCCGGCCTTGTGGCCCTGGTCGGCACTATTCAAGTCGCCCTGCTCTACCCCCAGATCGCCCACGGTGGCGTGATCCGCGAAGAATTCATGTGGTTGCCCAGCCTCGGGCTGAACTTCGTGTTGCGCATGGACGGGTTTGCCTGGCTGTTCTCGATGCTGGTGCTCGGCATCGGTTCGCTGGTGGCGTTGTATGCGCGTTACTACATGTCGCCGGATGATCCGGTGCCGCGATTCTTCGCGTTTTTCCTGGCCTTTATGGGCGCCATGCTCGGCCTGGTGATCTCCGGCAACCTCATCCAGATCGTGTTCTTCTGGGAACTGACCAGCCTGTTCTCGTTCCTGCTGATCGGCTATTGGCACCACCGCGCCGACGCGCGCCGCGGTGCGTACATGGCGTTGATGGTCACCGGCGCCGGCGGCTTGTGCCTGCTGGCGGGCGTGATGCTGCTGGGGCACATCGTCGGCAGCTATGACCTCGACCAGGTGCTGGCGGCGGGCGATCAGATTCGCGCGCACTCGCTGTACCCGGTCATGCTGGCCCTGGTGCTGATAGGCGCCTTGAGCAAAAGCGCGCAATTCCCCTTCCACTTCTGGCTGCCCCATGCGATGGCGGCCCCCACGCCGGTGTCGGCGTACCTGCATTCGGCAACGATGGTGAAGGCCGGCGTGTTCCTGCTGGCCCGCCTGTGGCCGTCGCTGTCGGGCAGCGAAGAATGGTTCTGGATCGTCGGCGGTGCCGGCGCCCTCACCCTACTCCTCGGCGCGTACTGCGCCATGTTCCAAAATGATCTGAAGGGCCTGCTGGCCTATTCCACCATCAGCCACCTCGGGCTGATCACCTTGCTGCTGGGCCTCAACAGCCCGCTGGCCGCCGTCGCGGCGGTGTTCCATATCCTCAACCACGCCACCTTCAAAGCCTCGCTGTTCATGGCCGCGGGCATCATCGACCACGAAAGCGGCACGCGGGACATCCGCAAGCTCAGCGGGCTGGTCAAGCTGATCCCGTTTACCGCGACCCTGGCGATGGTGGCCAGTGCGTCCATGGCGGGCGTGCCGTTGCTCAACGGCTTCCTGTCCAAAGAGATGTTCTTTGCCGAGACCGTGTTCATCACCTCGACGGCCTGGGTGGAGTTCGCCCTGCCGTTGATCGCGACCATTGCCGGGACATTCAGCGTGGCCTATGCGCTGCGTTTCACCGTGGACGTGTTCTTCGGCCCGCCGGCGACCAACCTGCCTCACACGCCCCACGAACCACCGCGCTGGATGCGCGCACCGGTTGAGTTGCTGGTGTTCACCTGCCTGCTGGTAGGGATTTTCCCGGCCCAGGTGGTCGGCTCGATCCTTGCCGCCGCTGCGCTGCCGGTGGTGGGCGGCGTGCTGCCGGAGTACAGCCTGGCGATCTGGCACGGCTGGAACGCGCCGATGATCATGAGCCTGGTGGCCATGTCCGGCGGCGTGGTGCTGTACCTGCTGCTGCGCAAGCAACTCAAGCTGGGGCGCTTCAAGTACCCGCCGATCATCAGCTATTTCAACGGCAAGCGTGGTTTCGAGCGCAGCTTGGTGGTGATGATGCGCGGTGTGCGCAGGATCGAGAAACGCATCAGTACCAAGCGCCTGCAGACTCAGCTGTTCCTGCTGGTGCTGGTGGCGGTCATCGGCGGCATGATCCCGATGCTCAACAGTGGCTTGAGCTGGGGCGACCGCCCGAAAATCCCAGGGTCCATCGTGTTCGTCACCCTGTGGGTGCTGGCGATCGCCTGCGCCCTTGGCGCCGCCTGGCAAGCCAAGTACCACCGGCTGGCGGCCCTGACCATGGTCAGCGTGTGCGGCCTGATGACCTGCATCACCTTTGTGTGGTTCTCGGCGCCGGACCTGGCGTTGACGCAGTTGGTGGTCGAAGTGGTGACCACCGTGCTGATCCTGCTGGGCCTGCGCTGGCTGCCGCGGCGGATCGAGGAGGTCTCGCCGCTGCCGAACACCTTGCGCAAGGCGCGGATTCGCCGGGTGCGCGACTTCCTGCTGTCCACCGTAGTGGGCGGCGGCATGGCGCTGTTGTCCTACGCGATGTTGACGCGCCAGACCCCCAACGATATCTCTTCGTTCTACCTCAGCCGTGCCCTGCCCGAAGGCGGCGGCAGCAATGTGGTGAACGTGATGCTCGTCGACTTCCGGGGCTTTGATACCCTCGGCGAAATCACCGTGCTCGGCGCCGTGGCGCTGACGGTGTACGCCCTGCTGCGCCGCTTCCGCCCTTCCAAGGAAAGCATGCAGCTGCCCGCGCAACAGCGCCAGCTTGCGCCGGACGTGGCCACCGACCTGGTCAACCCACGCCAGGCCAGCGACACCGCGCTGGGCTTCATGATGGTGCCGGCGGTGCTGGTGCGCCTGCTGCTGCCGATTGCGCTGGTGGTGTCGTTCTACCTGTTCATGCGCGGCCACAACCAGCCGGGCGGCGGGTTTGTCGCCGGGCTGGTGATGTCGGTCGCGTTTATCCTGCAATACATGGTCGCCGGCACCCAATGGGTCGAGGCACAGATGAGCCTGCGGCCGATGCGCTGGATGGGCTTCGGGCTGTTCTCCGCGACCCTGACCGGGCTTGGCGCCTTGTTTGCCGGCTACCCGTTCCTCACCACCCACACCTGGCATTTCAGCCTGCCGGTGCTCGGCGACATTCATGTCGCCAGCGCGCTGTTCTTCGACGTCGGCGTGTACGCCATGGTCGTCGGCTCGACGCTGCTGATGCTCACCGCCCTCGGTCACCAGTCCGTGCGGGCCCATAAACCGAGCAACCAGGCCAAAGTGGTTGCCGCTACGGAAGGAGCCGCCTGATGGAAGAAGTCATTGCAATTGCCATTGGCGTCCTGGCCGCCTCCGGGGTCTGGCTGATCCTGCGGCCACGGACGTTCCAGGTGGTGATGGGTCTGTGCCTGCTGTCGTACGGGGTCAACCTGTTCATTTTCAGCATGGGCAGCCTGTTTATCGGCAAGGAGCCGATCATCAAGGACGGTGTGCCGCAAGACCTGCTCCACTACACCGACCCGCTGCCCCAGGCGCTGGTGCTCACGGCCATCGTGATCAGCTTCGCCATGACCGCCTTGTTCCTGGTGGTGTTGCTGGCCTCACGGGGCCTGACCGGCACTGACCATGTGGACGGCCGGGAGCCCAAGGAATGACGTGGATGAATCAACTGATCGTCGCACCGATCCTGCTGCCGTTGCTTACCGCCGCCTTGATGCTGATGCTCGGCGAGAAGCATCGGCCGCTGAAAGCGCGCATCAACCTGTTCTCGAGCATGATCGGCCTGGGCATCGCCATTCTGCTGCTGCACTGGACGCAAAAAGGCGGCCCCGGCTCGATTGGCGTGTACCTGCCGGGCAACTGGCAGGTGCCGTTCGGCATTGTGCTGGTGGTGGACCAACTATCAGCCTTGATGCTGGTGCTCACCGGGATCATCGGCGTGAGCGCGCTGCTGTTCGCCATGGCCCGCTGGGACCGTGCCGGCACCAGCTTCCATGCGCTGTTCCAGATCCAGATGATGGGCCTCTACGGCGCCTTCCTCACGGCCGACCTGTTTAACCTGTTCGTGTTCTTCGAGGTGCTGCTGGCGGCGTCCTATGGCTTGATGCTGCACGGTTCCGGCCGTGCGCGGGTGTCATCGGGGCTGCATTACATCGCGATCAACCTGCTGGCCTCGTCACTGTTCCTGATTGGTGCGGCGATGATCTATGGCGTCACCGGCACGCTGAACTTTGCCGACCTGGCGCTGAAGATCCCGCTGGTGCCGGAAGCCGATCGCGGCCTGCTGCACGCGGGTGCGGCGATCCTTGCGACGGCGTTCCTGGCGAAAGCCGGCATGTGGCCGCTGAACTTCTGGCTGGCCCCCGCCTACTCATCGGCCAGCGCGCCGGTGGCGGCGATGTTTGCGATCATGACCAAGGTCGGCGTGTACACCGTGTTGCGCCTGTGGACCCTGTTGTTCTCCGGCCAGGCCGGTGCGTCGGCACTGTTTGGCGGCGATTGGCTGGTGTACGGCGGCATGGCCACCATTGTCTGCGCCGGTCTGGCGATGGTGGCGGCGCAGCGCCTGGAGCGCATGGCCAGCTTGAGCATCCTGGTCTCGGCCGGGATCCTGCTGTCGTCGGTGGGCTTCGCCCAGCCGAGCCTCACCGCCGGCGCGCTGTTCTATCTGGTCAGTTCCACCTTGGCCTTGAGCGCGCTGTTCCTGCTGGCCGAATTGATCGAGCGTTCGCGCTCGGCCAACGACCTGCCGCTGGATGAAGAGATCGATGCACTGCCCAAGGCCATGGAGTCCCTGCATCCGCGCCCTGGCGTCAACCTCGATGACGAACAGAAAGCCGTGGTCGGCCAGGTGATTCCCTGGACCATGGCCTTTCTGGGCTTGAGTTTTGTCGCCTGCGCCCTGCTGATTATCGGCATGCCGCCGTTGTCCGGGTTTATCGGCAAGCTCAGCCTGTTGAGCGCGCTGGTCAACCCGCTGGGCCTGGGGGTCAGTGTCGAGGAGCCGATCCGCCCGGCTGCCTGGGGCCTGGTCGCACTGCTGATCCTCTCCGGCCTGGCCTCGCTGATCGCCTTTGCGCGTTTGGGCATCCAGCGCTTCTGGACCCCGGAAGAGCGCCCGTCGCCGTTGCTGCGCCGCTATGAGTGCGTGCCGATCTTCTTCCTGCTGGGCCTGAGCATTCTGCTGACCTTCAAGGCAGAGCCGCTGATGCGCTACACCCTGGGCACCGCCCAGAGCCTGAACAACCCGGAAAACTACGTGATGGCGGTGATGGCAACGCGTCCCGTACCCAGCCCTGAAGCCAAGACCGCCGCGCTGGAGGTGCAACCATGAAGCGCCTGTTCCCTGCCCCGTGGCTGTCGCTGGCGTTGTGGGTGCTGTGGCTGGTGCTGAACCTCTCGGTCAGCCCCGGCAACCTGCTGCTGGGCGCCCTGCTGGGCTTTCTTGCGCCGCTGCTGATGGCACCGCTGCGCCCGTTGCCGATCCGCATCCGCCGCCCCGGCGTGATCATCCGCCTGTTTTTCCTGGTGGGACGCGATGTGATCGTCTCCAACCTGCAAGTGGCCTGGGGCGTGCTGACATGCGGCTCGCGCCCGCCGCGCTCGCGCTTCGTCAAGATCCCCCTGGACCTGCGCGACGCCAACGGCCTGGCCGCGCTGTCGATGATCACCACCGTGGTGCCCGGCACCATCTGGTCGGAACTGGCACTGGACCGTAGCATCCTGCTCTTGCACGTGTTCGACTTGGAGGATGAAGCACCGTTTATCGAGCACTTCAAGACCACCTACGAGCGGCCCCTGATGGAGATCTTCGAATGAGCGCCCTGCTCTCCAATGCGATCCTGTTCAGCCTGTTCCTGTTCTCCCTGGCCATGGTGCTGACCTTGGTGCGCCTGTTCAAAGGCCCGTCGGCACAAGACCGCGTACTGGCGCTGGACTACCTGTACATCCTGGCGATGCTGATGATGCTGGTGCTGGGCATTCGGTATGCCAGTGACACCTACTTTGAAGCGGCGCTGCTGATCGCGCTGTTTGGCTTCGTCGGCTCGTTTGCCCTGGCGAAATTCCTGCTGCGTGGGGAGGTGATTGAATGATGCCGTTATGGGTGGAAATCGTCGTGGCGGTGCTGCTGCTGCTGAGCAGTGTGTTTGCGTTGATTGGCGCGATCGGATTACTGCGGATGAAGGACTTTTTTCAACGCATGCACCCGCCGGCGCTGGCCTCGACGCTGGGCGCGTGGTGTGTGGCGTTGGCGTCGATCATCTACTTTTCGGTGCTCAAATCCGGGCCGGTGTTGCACGGGTGGTTGATTCCGATTTTATTGTCGATCACGGTGCCGGTGACCACATTGCTGTTGGCTCGCACTGCGCTGTTCCGCAAGCGCATGGCCGGTGATGATGTCCCCGCCGAGGTCAGCAGCCGCCGCTGATCCCTCAAGTGGGCAGCGTAAAAATGTGGGAGCTGGCTTGCCTGCGATTGCGGTGGATCAGTCAACATCTTCGGTGACTGACACTCCCTCATCGCAGGCAAGCCAGCTCCCACATTTGAATCGTTGCCAGGCGCAAGATTGGATATGTGCCAGAGACGTCTTTCGGACATCAGGAAAAGGAATTCCCATTATGGATATCAAGTGTTCCGTGTTTATCGCCGCAAGCGTTGACGGCTTTATCGCCCGGCCAGATGGCGATATCGAGTGGCTGCACCGGCCGGAATATGACCTGGCAGCGCTGAACGGCCTGACGTATGAAAGCTTCATCGCGACGGTTGATGCGCTGGTGATGGGCCGCAAAACCCTGGAAAAAGTCCTGTCGTTTCCGGAGTGGCCCTATGAGGGTATGCCGGTCATCGCCCTTTCTCACCAGGCCGGAGAAATTCCAGCGTATTTGCAGGGCAAGGTCGAGGTGATGTCCCTGGACCCAATCGCGCTGGTGGCACAGTTAGCCGAGCGCGGCATGAAGCATCTCTATATCGACGGTGGCCAAACGATCCAGGCCTTTCTTGAAGCGGGCCTGATCGATGAGCTGATCATTACGCGTATCCCGGTGCTGCTGGGGCAAGGGATTCCATTGTTCAGCCAGGTCGGCCGTGAGCATGAGCTTCGCCATATCTGCACGTATGTGTCGGAGAATGGATTTGTTCAGAGTCGGTACGAAGTCGCTGGCAAGCGCTGATGCTCAGGCACCCACTCCCGGAAATTTCCGACAGCGTTCTAAGGTTGTCCCTCGGAAGATGACGCCCTAATCTTCTGTGGTCGCTGAAAACTCAGCGACCGGGTTTCGCAGCCCGGTTAAACTCTAGACGCACAGCGTCCACCACAAGATAACGGGCGCTTTTTTATGCCTGATGTTATGGCGGCTGTGCGCGGGATACCTTCGGGTATGCCGGGTGCCTAGAGTCCCGGTCTGCGAACCTGCGTACAGCTGCCACCCGGGTATCGTTTCGCAGCGATGGGTGGTGGCTCCAATACTCTAGGAGCTTCGTCATGATCAAAGACAGTCCGAATCCGCCGTCAGACTCAGCCGCGTTTCACACTGCGGCTCATCGAGCAATTAACCACCATCTGAACCCGCCTGAGAAACCAGAGCCGTCTACTGAGGGCCATGGTTTATTTACCGTACGCGAAGGATTAGACGTCGAGACGCTGCTGGTCAACGCGTCGGAGGATCTTGCCTCGGTTCAAGCGCTGGCAAGCCATTTGGCTTTTGAGATCGACGGCAATCCTCGCAGCGCGGCCTTGGGAATGTGTCGGATGCTGGAGGGGATCCAGCTAATGGTGGATAAAACACTAAGCCTCAAAGACCATCCAACTCACACATAAATCTGCAACCGAAGAGTTCGCAAAGTGGGCACGGTAAAAAATGTGGGAGCTGGCTTGCCTGCGATTGCGGTGGGTCAGTCAGCATTTTCGGTGACTGACACGCCGTCATCGGGGGCAAGCCCCCTCCCACACTGGATCAGGTGAGCCGCTCACTAAAACGGTGTGCAAAAAAACGCCCCGAACCAATCGGGGCGTTTTTCATTCAGCGTTTACCGATCAAGCCTGATCAGCCAACCGCCACGTCGTCCCACCCTTCCCGTCTTCCAACACCACCCCCATCGCGGTCAGTTGGTCACGGATACGGTCGGATTCCGCCCAGTCCTTATTGGCCCGCGCAGCCAAACGCGCCTGGATCAGCGCATCCACTTCAGCCGCGTCCACACGCCCTTCGGCGCCGGCTTGCAGGAAATCCTCAGGCTTCATTTGCAGAACCCCCAGCACGCTGGCCAGCTCTTTCAAGCGTGCCGCCAGGCCGGCCGCCGCGTCGAGATCGCTCTCACGCAGGCGGTTGATCTCGCGCACCATCTCGAACAGCACGGCACAGGCTTCCGGGGTGCCGAAGTCGTCGTTCATGACTTCGGTGAAGCGTGCCACGAACGCTTCGCCGCCGGCAGGCGCCACGGATGGCAGGCCTTTCAACGCGTGGTAGAAACGCTCCAGGGCGCCCTTGGCGTCCTTGAGATTGTCTTCCGAGTAGTTGATGGCGCTGCGGTAGTGGCTCGACACCAGCAGGTAACGCACGACTTCCGGGTGGTACTTTTCCAGCACGTCGCGGATGGTGAAGAAGTTGTTCAAGGACTTGGACATCTTCTCGCCATTGATGCGGATCATGCCGCAGTGCATCCAGGCGTTGGCGTAGGTCTTGCCAGTGGCGGCTTCGCTCTGGGCGATTTCGTTTTCGTGGTGCGGGAACTCAAGGTCGCTGCCGCCGCCATGAATGTCGAAGGTGTCGCCCAGGCAGCAGGTGGACATCACCGAGCATTCGATGTGCCAGCCCGGACGCCCGGCGCCCCACGGCGACTCCCAGCTCGGCTCGCCAGGCTTGGTGCCTTTCCATAGCACGAAGTCGAGCGGGTCTTGCTTGGCTTCATCGACTTCAATCCGTGCGCCGATGCGCAGGTCTTCGATTTTCTTGCGCGACAGCTTGCCGTAGCCCATGAACTTGGCGACGCGGTAGTACACGTCGCCATTGCCTGGGGCGTAGGCGTAACCCTTGTCGATCAGGGTCTGGATCATCGCGTGCATGCCAGGGATGTGGTCCGTGGCACGTGGCTCCATGTCCGGCTTGAGGATGTTGAGGCGCGCCTCGTCCTCGTGCATCGCGGCGATCATGCGCTCGGTCAGCGCGTCGAACGACTCGCCGTTTTCGTTGGCGCGGTTGATGATCTTGTCGTCGATGTCGGTGATGTTGCGCACATAGGTCAAGTCATAGCCGCTGAAACGCAACCAGCGGGTCACCAGGTCGAAGG
>Ga0209173_100248_pt1 | contig 41343 bp, 25 predicted proteins | sample SynthPrep_16_END_FD_187206 | JGI IMG/M metagenome (GOLD analysis project Ga0209173, IMG submission 187206) | Synthetic microbial communities from Ohio, USA - SynthPrep_16_END_DS12_MetaG (SPAdes) (version 2) | ecosystem: Engineered > Bioreactor > Aerobic > Activated sludge | place: USA: Ohio... | reverse complement strand
CCTGGCCGCAATCCAAAAACGGGAGAAGAAATCCCGATCACGGCTCGCCGTGTGGTCACCTTTCGTCCAGGGCAGAAGTTGAAGGCCCGAGTTGAGGCTTATGCTGGAACCAAGTCATAACGACGAACTGCCCGTCATCCCAGGCAAACGCTACTTCACCATTGGTGAAGTCAGCGAGCTTTGTGCGGTAAAGCCGCACGTGCTGCGCTATTGGGAGCAGGAGTTTCCTCAACTCAACCCCGTCAAACGCACCGGGAACCGTCGGTATTATCAGCGCCAGGATGTGCTGATGATCCGACAGATCCGTGCGTTGCTGTACGACCAGGGGTTCACCATCAGCGGCGCGCGCCAGCGTATGTCCGGTGATGAAGCCAAAGACGACACCACCCAATACAAGCAAATGATCCGCCAGATGATCTCCGAACTTGAAGATGTGCTGGTGGTTTTGAAGAAGTAATTCCGGCTTTTAAAATACTTCCACATTTCAAAAGCTTGCGGTATATTCCTGATCGCTTCGTTGCGAAGCGAACCCAGTAACACGCCTAGTCGGGGCGTAGCGCAGTCCGGTAGCGCACTAGCATGGGGTGCTAGGGGTCGAGTGTTCGAATCACTCCGTCCCGACCATATAATTCAAAGGGTTGCGAGATTTTATCTCGCGACCCTTTTTTATTTTTCCGCGTTTTTACCCCCACAAAACGGTCAGCTCTGAGTGGATTTTTCGCATGTGTTACCAATATCGAATTTTGCTCTAGGAGCTTTTAGCAGGCGGCTCGCTTCGGTCTAGGTAGCGGCCATTCGATGATGGGACGAGAAATCAGTAACGACAAAGGGACATTGCGGCTCTCACTAGTAGAGCTTTCATCCTGCTATCAGCTCAAGAGTGTCCTCCTGGCTGACTAATTCCGGCACTCCATTGGGCATAACGACAAAGGATGGGCGCGCATGGACGACATCGTTCAATCCCTCACGCTCCAAAAAGAAGCTTAGCCCAAAGAAGTAAAAACCTTGCCACCTTGGTGGCGAATTGCAGCTGGTAAATTTCCAGAGCGTCATACCTGTGATAGGCGAGTTTCGCATCTCGAACGAGAAGATTGGTCATTTCGTTAATCGACTCTTGCACGTAGCTCTGCTTCCAAGGCATTCAAGATTCAAAATCTGGCGGATTGCATAAGCACTGATTGGAGCCGCCTCCATCGTGGTGGAGAGTGCGTGTAGCCTGCCGCATCAGCCTGATGCTAAATCGAAGTAAATAGGATCACGTGGGTGCCTACTAACGGATAGATGTTAAATGGCCACTTTTTAAGTATAAAGGCATTTGATTTGATATCTGGTAGCGATAGTCCTTGATCGTGATGAGGGCCTTCGTTAGCAAAAGGATTTGTTGGAGCCCTGGGATGGTTGCGGTAAAGCATAAGGTTTTGGTCAGTTGGATCGGCGCTAACGATTTGAAAGCGGTGATCGGCGAGGAGGCGGGGCCTGTCCGTTCGGCCCTCGCTGCTGTCGATTTCGATGGCGTCGAACTCTTGTGTGCGTACCCTGCGGAGCAGGTTGAGCGTTATCTTCGCTGGCTCCGCGAGCAAGTCGATATTCCCGTCACGGCCTATGTCGAGCCGTTATCCTCCCCAGTGCATTTCGGCGAGATTTATCACGCGGCCAATCGGCATCTGCAGCGGTTGGTGGGAGAAGGGGTACATCTTTCCATCTTGCTGAGCCCCGGAACACCTGCGATGCAGGCGGTGTGGATCCTGTTGGGCAAGACCCGTTACCCCGCAGTGTTCTATCAATCTTCGCTGGAACAAGGTGTCCAGCAGGTTGATATCCCCTTCGAAATCGCTGCCGAGTATGTTCCAGCGGCCAGCGCAATCAGCGGCGACCAGTTGGCCAAACTGGCTGAGCAGCAAGTGCCGGTGGATGCCGCGTTTGACAGCATTGTCGCGGAAAGTGGTCGCATGCTGGCCATCAAGGCACAGGCACACGTTCTTGCTGAGAAAGGCGTGCCGGTCCTTATCTATGGAGAGACGGGTACCGGCAAAGAGTTGTTTGCCCGAGCCATCCACAACGCAGGAACGCGCGCTAGCCAGCCGTTCGTCACTGTCAACTGCGGTGCAATTCCCTCTGAACTTGTTGATTCCGTGCTCTTCGGCCACAAAAAAGGTGCGTTTACCGGCGCGATTGAAGATCGGCTTGGGGTGTTCGAACAGGCTCATGGCGGGACGCTATTTCTTGATGAGTTCGGTGAGCTGACCTTGGCCGTGCAGGTGCGGCTATTGCGTGTACTGCAAGAGGGCACCTTCATGCCGGTCGGTGCCAGTCGTGAAGTGCAGGTGAGTGTGCGCCTGATCACCGCCACTCACCGCAATCTGATGGCAGACGTCGCACAGGGCAGTTTCCGTGAGGACCTGTTTTATCGCATCGCTGTAGGTGTCCTGCATCTGCCGGCGCTGCGCGAGCGCGAGGGTGACCTGCGGCTCTTGACCGATGCGCTTCTGGCCGGTATCGGCAGCCAAGATTCCAGCCTGAAGGACAAAAAGATTTCGCTCGAGGCCAGGGAACTCATCCAACGGCACCCGTGGCGCGGCAACGTTAGGGAGTTACACGCCACCTTGCTGCGCGCTGCGCTCTGGTGCCAGGACTCGCTGATTACCCGGGGCGATATTGACCAGGCGTTGTTCAAACTGCCGGCGCAGGACAACGACCTGATGGCGATGGATGTGTCCCAAGGGGTGGACATCAACCACATCATTTCCAAAGTCGTGAGCCACTACGTGCGTGGCGCATTGGCCGCAACGGACCAGAACAAAACCCGAGCCGCCTTGCTCCTGGGGCTCAAGAGCCAGCAGACCCTGAGCAAGTGGATCGAAAAGCACTGTGTCGAATAACAAGCGAGGGTAAGAAAAATTACTTTGAAGTAATAAATGTTATTTTTTTTTTTCGGGCGTTATTGATCCTTGTATTTCGTAAATTATTGTTCTTAAACAAATAAATTATTCTGGCACGAAGCTCGCTATAACCAGGACGTCACTTACTGATTACCAAGGAACCGTTGAAATGTCAGAGCTCAAAAAATTCCAGATCCAAGCTGCCCGCCCTTTGCCTGTGATTGTGCTGGCGGACACCAGTGGCAGCATGTCGGAGGGCGGCAAGATCGAGGCGTTGAACAGCGCGCTCCAGGACATGATCGCCACCTTTGCCCATGAAAGCCGCCTGCGCGCTGAAATCCAGGTGAGCGTGATCACCTTTGGCGGCAGCAGCGCAGAGTTGAACCTGCCCTTGACCCCGGCCCATCAAATCCAAAGTTTCAGCCAGCTCACGGCGGATGGCGCCACGCCGTTGGGCGGCGCATTGCGCCTCGCCAGTCAACTGATCGAAGACAAAGACATGGTGCCGTCCCGCGCATACAAACCGGTGATTGTGTTGGTCTCCGATGGCTACCCCAATGACGAGTGGGAGACACCTTTTGCGCAATTGCAAAATGGCGAGCGCTCCTCCAAGGCTGCGCGCTTCGCCATGGGCATCGGTGCCGATGCAGATGTGAGCATGCTGGCCGATTTCGCCAATGATCCGGAAGCACCGCTGTTTCAAGCCTCCGAGGCACGGGATATTCATCGCTTCTTCCGTGCCGTGACCATGAGTGTCAGCGCCCGTAGCCAGTCGTCGACACCCAATCAAACGCTCCCGTTGGAGTTGCCGCCTGCCGACGATCAAGACTGGGAATTCTGATGCGCCTGGCAGCGTCGGGTGCCAGGGTCATCGGGCCGGGGCATCTGCAGGACGGCGTGGTCAACCAGGATGCCATGGGGGTCTATGGCATGCGTCAGGGGTGGTGCATCGCGGTCTGCGACGGCCTTGGCAGCCGGCGCCTGAGCCACATCGGCTCCAGCAAGGCGGTACGCCTAGTCAAGCAACATGCCAAGCAGGCCTTCGCCGTGTCTGCACAAACACTGGGACAGGCCATTCGCTGGTCGTGGCTTGAGCATTTCGGCACCCGCTATCGCGATTACGAAACCACCTGTCTGTGGGCCCGGGTCGATGCCCGCGGCCGCGGGCAGGCCGGACAGATAGGGGATGGGCTGCTGCTGCTCAAGAGTCGAGGTTCCTTCCGGGTGGTCAGCGCGGCGCGCCAGGGGTTTGGTAACCAGACCGACACCCTGGGCCAAACAGGCGAGGGGCTGTGGCAGACCTGCGAATTCGAACTGGTACTGCCAGGCGATGGAGTGCTTCTGATGACGGACGGCATCAGTGACGATCTGATTCCTGAACAGTTGGAACCTTTTTTCGATGTGGTTTACCGCCGCCTTGCGCGCAGCAACAGACGCCGCATGCGAACCTGGTTGGAGCGAGAAATGAACGCCTGGTCCACGCCACTTCACGGTGATGACAAGAGCATCGCCGGTATCTTTCGAACGGATCACAAACAATGACCGCTACTCAGCGCAGTACCAAGCATGTCCTGGATGAAAAGGGCACTCGCTACGACTTGTTGAGCGAGATGAGTCGCGGCGGGCAGGGTGTGGTATATCGCACACAACTGCCTACTGTCCTGGTCAAGGGGTTTATCCATACTGACTTCGATGCCAAACAACTCTGGCATCAGCATATGGCATGGTTGATCCGCCAGGATCTCAGCGACCTGAAACTGGCGCGACCGCTGGCACTCCTCCAGCCGCCGCGCTTTGGCTATGTAATGGAACTGATGGACGGGCTAGTTCCATTGCAAAGCCTGTTGGACAGTTTTGTCGCCGCCGAGGACGATGCCGCCAGTGATTACCTGGCGCAGGGCGGCCTGCGTCGGCGGGCGCGTATTCTTTGCCAGTTGGCCAGGACCTTGAACCAGCTGCATGGGCGCGGAATGCTCTACGGCGACCTGTCCCCGGCCAATATTTTTGTGTCTGACGATCCCGGGTTTGCCGAAACTTGGCTGATTGACTGCGACAACATCAGCCCGCATGCCCACAGCGGTCTGACCCTACATACTCCCGACTATGGCGCGCCGGAAGTAGTGCGTGGCGAGGCCATGCTGTCGAGCCTGACGGACTGTTGGAGCTTTGCTGTCATCGCCTATCGTGTGTTGACCCACAACCATCCCTTTAAAGGCGAACTGGTCGAACTGGGTGAGCCAGAGGAGGAGGACGCGGCACTACGGGGAGAGCATCCATGGATCAATGATTCGGATAACCCCGATAATGCCTGCTTTGTCAACCTGCCGTTGCAGTTGGTCGAACACAGCCGCTTGCCAGCGCTGTTCAGTCGCTGCTTCGAGCAGGGCAAGCACGATGCAACCGCTCGCCCGGGTATCGCCGAATGGTTGGAAGCCCTGATGGAGATCGACGAACGCATGGTTGAGTGCGCCGAATGCTCCGCCACCACGTTGATGCCGAGCACTGGCGTTGATTCTGCGCACATGGCCTGCTTTTTCTGCGATGCACCGGTCGACTCCAAATTAGTGGTGTTTGAAGAGTTCATCTGCTTGGCGCCAGAAGAAAGGGATGCCGAGCTGCCTGACCACCGCATCGCCACCGGCCGCCGTGTGTACCTGCAACCCGGGGCAGATCAAGAGCTCAAGCGGTTGTTGCCCTCGTTCAGTTATGACCGCTGGCCCACCGACCATGTACGCCTCGAATACACCGACAAGGGACTTGGGATCCACCAATTGCCAGACGGCGAGCTGTACCTGCAAGGCGAGGGTGATCCCAAGCAACTGGGGAAATTCCAGGGGCTCAAGGCGACGCGTCGTGGCCAGTATGACCAGCCATACCAGTTGCATATCGGCCCTCCCGGGGAAACCCATGTCGTCTGGCAATTCCGGTGGTGATGAACGATGAACCTTCAAGAATTTCCATTGTTTTGTGTGGATGTGGTGAGCCTCTCGACGACTGAGGAAACCCAGTCCTTGCGCGTGAACGAAACGATCACCGTTCAGCGCTACCAGGATGAGTGGCTGCTGGTACAGGGCGACGAGCGTATCGTGGTGACCTGCAATCCGTCGCAAAGCAACCTGTTCGTCCCTTTGGCGTCACGGGACCAGGTGCGCTGGATGCTGGCAGCGTGCAAAAAAAACCAATTGCAGGTGCAGTACTGCGCACCTGCTGATGTATCGGCCATGAACCTGGAGTTCAGGGTCGACGGGCTGATTACCGACAGCCTGTACACCCATCAGGAAATCGACCAGAACGATGCCGAACAGGCCTGCCAGTGGATGCTGGAGCAGTTTGTCGTCAAGGGTGCACACGAAGGTGATTGGCTGGCCCTTTCGCGCTTCAATAACCCCGCAGTCAAGGGCGGCTTCCAGGTATTGGGCATGGGGTGGCGCGCCGATATCGAGCGCACCGCCGACGGTGCGCTGCTGGTAAAACGCGTGGCTCGCCATGTGCGACGCAGCGATTCTTTTTCGTTGCTGGTGGGTGATTTTGCCTTTCGGGATGCGTCCGTCGCGGCGCAGCTCAACAGCCCAGCCCAGCAAGTGCTGCTCAACGCTATGCTGCGCGACAATGCGAGCTATCTGGAATTGTGGAACCTGTACAACGACAAGGAATGGCAACGAGCGCTGCAACAGGCCCAGACCCTCAAGGCGTTGCGGTTCGTACGCTATGAAAGTTTCCAAAACGGTCGAGAAAATGCCTGGCGCTTGTGGCCCAAATCTCCAGAGGCTTACCAACTGTTCTGCGAGCGTCACAAGGGCTTGGACTTGTCTCGAGATACCCAGTTCGACCTGGGAGACGAGCCGCCGGACTGGTCAGAACAATTGAGCAATGAAGCGCCGTCCGCCTCGTTTGCTCCGACTCCCCGTGGGCGGATCCGCTTTGAAGCGCAGTGTCTGGTGTTCACTCCAGTGTCGACACATAACGACGTCAAACCCAAGAGCCCCGAGGGCTGGCTATATTTGTCCGTTGCAGGTCACCGCACTGTTGGAAAGCGACGCCTTATCGCCAAGCAGTCCATTGATTCCGGCAGGCGCTTGCCGTCTCTGAGATGGTTGCTGGAAGGTTTGGCCATACCGGCGGAGCGGCGCCGCACGCTCAAGGCCCTGACACCCTACGCCAAGGAGTCGTTTAAAGGTGGCCAACCCACCGGCAAACAGATTGATGCGTTGGACAGGGCACTCAACACGCCGGAACTGGCGATCATCATCGGACCTCCTGGTACAGGCAAGACTCAGGTAATCGCAGCCATGCAGCGCAGGCTGGCGGAAGAAACGCGCGAGCACAACATTGCCGGGCAGGTGCTGATCAGCAGCTTTCAGCATGATGCCGTTGACAACGCCTTGGAGCGCAGCGACGTATTCAAATTGCCGGCCACGCGCATCGGCGGCAGACGTCGAGATGCTGAAGAAGATAATCGCATCGATCCCTGGCTTGAACGCCAAGTCGATCATGTTCAGGGCAAAATTGCCCAAGAGTACGAACGCTATCCCGAATTGGAACCCGTCAGCCGCCTGTCACAGAACTTGCTGATGGCTCGTGTCTCAAGCCTTTCACCAACAGAGCGGGCCGATGCGTTCAAGGACATGTTGGCGACGACCCGTTCACTGGCACAACACGGCCTGCTCCTGCCGGCACGCTTGGAGCAGGCGTTGCAGGACTATATCGAGCAGATTAACCCTATGCCTCCCGGACGCGGCGCCGACGCACTCGACAGCGCAACCTTGCGCCGCATTCGCGCCCTGCGTATTAAGCCTGGCGCCTTCAGTGATGACGGTGCCGACCGTGCATGGGACTTGCTCAGTTGGTTGAGGCGCCACGATGTAGCGCTTGGTGAGGAAATGCTTGAGCTGCTGGAGCAAGCTGCCGATTCCCGGCAGGCCTCGCAGGATTTGTTGCAGCGCCTAGCCGAGGGCAAGAACCGCTTGTTGGATCGATTCCTGCCTGATTACCGTCCTGCGCAACTCACGCACCAACTCGATGCTCTGGGCATCAGCTTGATCGACCAATTGGAACAGCATCTGCAAGACAAGATTTCCCAGCGCAAGCTGGGGGTGGCGTGGGTGTTGGAGCAACTGGCCGGCAGTTTGGAAATGGACCGTGTCGCCGCCATGGCGGCGGCCCAAGAATACTCCATGGTGGTGGGCGCCACCTGCCAGCAGGCGGCCGGCCGCCAGATGGCCAACCTCAAGGCCGTGTCAGACCTGGACAGCACGGACATCGAGTTCGACACCGTCATCGTTGATGAGGCCGCGCGTGCCAACCCGCTGGACCTGTTCGTGCCCATGGCGATGGCCAAACGGCGGATTGTCCTAGTCGGCGACGACCGCCAGTTGCCGCACATGCTGGAACCAGAGGTCGAGAGTCAGTTGCAGGAGGAGCATGCACTCACCTCTTTGCAGCTGGAAGCCTTGCGATCGAGTCTTTTCCAGCGGATGCGCCTGATGTTGCAAGACCTGGAGAAAACTGACGGCATTCGCCGCGTGGTGATGCTCGACACACAGTTTCGCATGCACCGCGTGCTGGGGGATTTTGTCAGTGCACAGTTCTATGAAAAGGTGGGGTTAGAGGCGGTCAAGACCACGCGCAAAGATGATGAGTTTGCGTTTGCGCCGGACTTTATCCGGGCCTTAGGCAACGACGGTGGGCATTACGAAAACAAGGTCTGCCAGTGGATTGATGTGCCGGCCAGCGCGGGCCTTGCGCAACGTCTCGGAGGGACTAGTCCCATGCGCGAAGCCGAAGCCGAGCGGGTCGTAGAAGAGGTTAGGCGTCTGATGATCGCGGGTGGTGAAGCCCTCTCTGTGGGGGTCATCACGTTTTATGCCGCACAGCGTGAGCTAATCATGGAAAAACTGACCCAGGTGCAGATCGATGGTGTGCCATTGATGGAACGCAAGAGCACCGGCATCGAGCCTCATGAGCAATTCAAGTGGGCGAAAAAAGTCCGCGGTGATGGGTCTGAGTACTCAGAAGAGCGACTACGGGTTGGTTCGGTGGATGCCTTCCAGGGCAAGGAGTTTGATGTGGTGCTGTTGTCCTGTGTGCGCACCGGCCCGCAAGGTCGGCGCGGGCCGGCCGGGCGTGCCGAAGATAGCCCGGAGAAGTCCCGGGAGACCCTGCTCAACGAGCGATACGGATTCCTGCGCTTACCTAACCGGATGAACGTGGCCATGAGTCGGCAGCGCCAGATGCTGATCTGCGTCGGTGATGCGGCGCTGGCGACCCATGTCGATGCAGTGGAGGCCGTGCCTGCCCTAGTGGCATTGCACCAACTCTGTGGAGGTGCGCATGGCAGTCTTCGGTGAGTCGGGAACCTACCTCAAGTTCGGCGACAGGCCCCATGGAAGCTCTCGCGCCGTGTTGTGGCCGGTGTGGGTACATCGAGTCCTTTACCCCGAAGTCACGCGTGCACGGTTGAATCTGTTTCAACGTGCCGTATTGGGCCTGATCAGGGCCCAAGTGGTGCGGGCAGAGGCGATTGCCGAGCTGACCAACCTGCATGAAGACCTAATCAAGCTGATCCTCGCCCAAGCTGTCAGCAATGGCTGGCTGGTGACCCGTGCGGATGCCGTTACCCCTAGGGGGTTGCGCATGTTGCTGGACGAGGAGGAGGCCAGTGCCAATCTCAAATCCGGGTACCTCTTCCAGGACGCGCTCGGCGGTGAACTATGGCCACGTTTCGAGGCAGAGCTCAAAGACATCGTCCCGATCGAAACACGTGGACAGTTCCCGGTCTTTGCCCTGAGCAGGAAAACCGGTCAAACGACTGCACCTTTTTTGCTTCTGCCCAACCAACGTGTACAGCCGGCCTGCAACACGCCAGCGTTGATGAAGGCCTATCGGGATTATCGCGAGGACTACCGGGCAACTCTGCAGCTGTATGGCAAGGCTGATCTGCCCGAGCAGATCAAGCTGCAAGGGGTGGAGCGCCAGGACGCCCATGCCCGGCTCGCTCATGTCCTGGTGTGGATTACGCCAGACCCTGATGGTGGGCAATTGTGGGCAATCAGAGACCCGTTCGACCTGCGTGACCAGGCTTGGTGGTTGGAAAGCCGCTTGTTGCCGTTGGTGAAGACAAACCATGGGCTGCTCAAGTACCTGTCAGGTCTGGTAGAGGCACCTCGCGGCGACGAGCAAAGCGTCGAAAATTGGCTGGCAGATCTGCAAAAGCAGGCGGATCTTCGGGTGTTAACCGAGTTTCCTTGGGTCGAGCGCCAGACGGATATCAAGCGTTACCTGGCAGCACTGCTTTCCCGCCAAGAAAAACTCACCCAGGGCGATACCGCCGAGAATGAGCTTGAAGCAGCCATGACTGAGTGCCAGAAGTTGTTGGAGGTGGTGATGCAATGGCTGATCGGCACGTTCCCGGTCGATCCTGCCCTGGTGCCCATGAGAGAGCAGCGTGCTGGCTATCACGCCAATCGCAAAATCCTGACGTCATTTCGGTTGCCCGCGTTCAACGCCGAGGTCGTTAGGCAATTGGCCTGGCAAAAATTGGATCAGGTTATCTCGGCGTGCTCCAGCCCCAGCAGCTCCCTCAAGGCACTGCTCTTTGCCGCCGGATGGGGCGCGAGCAGCCATGCCGGGCATCCCTTCAAGACTCTGACCGATGAGCAGCTGCAACTGGAACAGCTTTTAGCGCTGGCCACACTGCGTAACCAAGGTAGCCACGCTCACAGCAAATTTACCGGCAAGAAGGTCACCCCAGTGACCGTACCGATGGCGCAGCAGCACATTCAATACGCCCTGGGCTTCACCGAACGTTTCAAGGAATGGATGTAATGGCCAAAAATAATCGTAACTCCCCTTATAGCGCCCAGATTGGCGGCGCATCCTCACCTGCCAAGACTGCTAATCGCGTGCAATTGGAGAAGCAGGTGCCAATGTGGAGCGCCTCCTTCGGGAACGCCTCCAAGCTGTATACCGGTGGGGCCCTGGCACTTGATTTTTCAGTGGATGAAGCCTTCTTGAGCAAGCTGGTCGCCCACATCAGCGACGACGACAGTAAGGCGTTTGCAACTTGGATCGAGCGCTTCGCCCAGTTCTGCAAGGACTTGGGCAAGCGCGCAGATACACTGCTCGAAGAGTATGAGGAACGCTGGGAGCTGACCAACCAGGCCGGTCGGAAATGTGATGCGCGGATGCAACAGCTGGATGAGCGTGAGGCGATTCTTGACGTACAGAGTGAGGCCCAGACTCTTCGCCAGGCCGAGTTTGAACGCGTGCAGCAGCGACAGGCACAAGCTGATGGCGAACTGGCGCAGCGCGAGCGTGAGGTCATGCTACGTGAGGTCAACGCCGAGTCAGGGTTTGCCGAGCAAAACCGCCAGGCGCTGATGGCCCTCGAAGAGCGCCAGCGTGTGTTGGGCAAACAGCATGACAGCGAACTTGGGCTGCTTCAGGAAGAAAAAAAGGCCCTGAACCAGGAGTTGCGCCAGCTCGCCAGGCAGCTCGCAGATGTGAAATTCCGTTGCACAGAAGCCGAGGCTGCCCGTGCCGAAGTGTTGGATACCCGTGAAGATGCGCTTGCACAACGCGAGCAGCAGGTGGAGGACATCACGCGCCGCTTGAACCGAGAGTGGGCAGCCGTCAAGGAGGCGAAGGCGAACCAGCAGGATCAGATTGCGCGCGAAATGGAGCAGGAGCGCGACGGCTTCGCACGCGAGCTAGAACGCGTGGGAACGCGCGAGCGTAAGGCCTGGGCAATGGTGGATAAGCACGCAATTGAGCTGTCTGAGCTGCAGTTGTTGAAAGCTCAGTTGGGGGACCAGTCGGCGACAGTTCTGCTCGACGAATTGAGTGCACTGCGTGAAGACAACCGGATGCTGCGTACCCGCCTGGAACAATCCGACGCGGCGCAATTGCAGGACGATGTTGATGAGTTACGCCGGCAGCTCGCGGATCAGGACAAGCAGATTGCCGACATCCTTCCCTTGTACGAAAAGTCCAAGCGTGAAGTCAGCATGACGCGCGTTGCGGCTACTGACCTTGAATCGAGCGAGCGGCAACGACGCGTGCTGGAGGTGCATAAAACGGTGTTGGACGCCAAGATCAGTGAGCTGGCTACCACCGTTGAGCAACTGACCAAGGCCCAGAAAACCCAGACACCATTCCCGGCCATGTCCTTGATGGACACCCACAAGGACTACCGCGCTGGCGCTGAGTTGGAGGACGTACCGGCCCTCGGGCAGTTTGCGGTTGAATTGCAGCACCGCATCGCCACCGCTGAAACCTCGGTCCACCTGTTTTACCCCATCGAAGACATTCGGGTGTTGCTGGGTGGCCTGGCCATGAGCCAGCTGCATGTGTTCCAAGGTATCAGCGGTACAGGCAAGACCAGTTTGGCCAAGGCCTTCGCCAAGGCCATGGGCGGCTTCTGCACTGATATCGCCGTACAAGCTGGTTGGCGTGATCGGGATGACTTGCTGGGGCATTACAACGCCTTTGAGCGGCGTTTTTATGAGAAGGACTGCTTGCAAGCCTTGTACAAGGCGCAGACCCCGCGCTGGGAAGACGCCTGCAACGTGGTGCTGTTGGACGAGATGAACTTGTCCAGGCCCGAGCAGTATTTTTCCGAGTTCCTTTCAGCGCTGGAGAAGAACGATCCCAACGAGCGCCTGATCAGCTTGTCTGAAACCGAGCTGCCGGGTGCGCCGCTCAAACTCAAGAACGGTCGGGAAATCCTGGTGCCAAACAACGTTTGGTTTATCGGTACCGCCAACCATGATGAATCCACCAGCGAATTGGCCGACAAAACCTACGACCGTGCCCATGTAATGACGCTGCCCAAGCAGGATGCGCAGTTTGACATCCTGCCTTACGAGAAGAAACGGTATTCATTCTTCTCGTTGTACAAAACCTTCAATCGGGCGTGCTTGCTCCATGAGCCGCTTGTAAAGGACTTGCTCGGCAGGCTGACCCGCGATGAGTTTACCCAGCAACTGGCCAGCCATTTTGACCTTGGCTGGGGCAACCGCTTTGAGAAACAGGCACTGCGGTTTATTCCGGTCATGCTGGAGACCGGAGCGAGTGAGGGCCAGGCCCTCGACCATCTGTTGTCCACTCGAGTGATGCGCAAGGGCAAGGTCACGGGGCGTTACGACGTTGGCACCACCGATGTTACGGAGTTGATGCGGGCGCTGGAAAACTTCTGGAAGAAGGCGAACCTCAAGGGCGATCCGACCAAATCCCTGGACCTGCTGGCGGCGGACATAAAGCGCCGGGAAGGGCATCGTTGAACTGGTTTGACCGACTGTTGGGCGAGCCCTTGGCCACGTTGCCCGGACTGGTCGAGCCTGGGCGCTTCTGTCGGGCAGGCAAAACCGACGCGACGTTCAACGGCCACACCCTGCTGCGGCAAGACATCCTGGTGCCTGATGGCAGCGATCGCTGTCAGCTGGACGATGAACTGCATGGCTTCGTGCCGTCGAATGCCTCGCTGTCTCCTCAGGCGGAGCTGTTTGCCAGTGCACTTGAGTCTCTAGATGCTGAGCGTTCGCGAGGGGCAACCTTGATGTCGCCGTTGATGCCGGCCGAGGTCATTAACGGGCAAAGCCACCTGTTGCGTTTTGAGGACCTGCTGCTGGAGGTGATCAAAAAGGGTCACTTGCATCAGATATCACTGCGTCCGCGCCTGGATCTTCACTACGAAGATGAGGTCACGGACGTCGCCCGGGCCAAGCGCATGGCCAAAAGCGCACTAGTGCACCTGGCGTCCCACTCGGAGTATTGGCAGCGCCAGACCTTGAGCGGCGTCATCCCAAGGAAAGTGTTGGCACGTTTCAGCGTGGACGACTACAACACCTACGAAAACCGAGTGTACGCGCGGCTGCTCGATAGTATCGAGCGGCATCTGTGGCGGCGCATTGCGACCTTGGAGCAGCTACAGGGGACCCTGAGCAAGGCACTGGAATTCTATGGGGCCGACGGCGTTGATCATCGCCTGGCCAATGCCATTTGCGCGCTATGGGGCCAAACCTTCAGTAGCCAGGAAATGACCAGTGAGGCCTCGCATTTGCTGAGTGAGACTCTGGGGCAATTGAAGGTTGCCTCCAAGGCTATAGCCGGGTTGAAACAGAACGGGTTGTATCCACTGGTGCCCCGGTCAGCGCAAGTCAGCGGGGGCCTGCACTTGACCAATATCCTCAGTCATGACGCGCACTATCGTCACGTGACGGTCTTGTGGGAGGAACTGCGCAAGGTACAGGGTCGTGCAGGCAAGCCCCCCCATGAGTGCCATCAGCAAAACCGTCACTTGGCGAGTGCTTACTCGCGTTATGCCGGGTTGATGTTGCACCACGCTCTGGCCCCTTACCTGAATGGTCGGGATGAGGCGCAATGGGCGGGGCGAACCCTGAGCTTGCGCAGTTCGGGCCTGGAGTGGGAACTGGTGAGTGCCATTACGGGAGAAGACGCCAAGGTGGTGTTGACGGTGGTGCCCTGGTTCAGCTTTACCGAGCGGCCAGACGATACCCCTGGCCAACCCGTGCGGATCATTGCCTGGCCCGCATTGGACCAAGTGAACAACGAGGCGGCGCTGGAGGCGGGTTGGATAGCGCTTTCGCCCTTTGATCTCTACGGCGTAGAGCGCTTTGGCCATCTGGTGGATTCGATTCTCTGGCAGTCGCTGTTGCAGGCCTATGGCACACCGATTACCAAGGTGCCGGGCACTGTGATGCGCGGGGCAGGGGAGCATGTGAGCGCCATCAGCCTAGAGCCGGAATTGGCCCAGATGGTGGTTCGCGAGGTCTTGCCGGAAAAACACCTGGCCCAATTGCAACAGTCACTACACGCCGCGAACGCCATCCAGCAGGCCGAGACCCTGGGGTTGCGCCATCAGGAGCTTGTGGCGCTGCAGGCCTGCCCTGTCTGCGGGTCGCCCGTGCGGTTGGTACTCCAGCAGCCGGCCGGCTTCAAGGCCAACTGTGACAGCTGTGCAACCGAGCGCTATCTGCGCCACCAGGCACGCCACTGGGTGTATGAGCAGAAACTCAATGCGGAGGTCGATTTCCGCAAGGTCGGGCGCCGGGCGACACACATCCAGGGGCCACGGCGCCCTTGACTCCATTTTGATCTTCATACGTATAAGGCAATTCAGGCATGGATCTGCAAGGTCATCTCCTTTACATCGACATCACCCAGATATGCGGCATCGGCTGTGCATTCTGCATGTATGCCGACAAGCACAAGACCGGCATCGGCATGGAGCTTTCGACGCTTGCCCGGGAAAACCTGGCGGCCCTGATCAATGCCCCGCAGGTCAAGCGCATCTCCATCAGCGGGGAAGGTGAGCCGCTCAATAACATCAAGGTGTTCCACGAAATCCTGCACCTTTCCAATGGTGGCAAGGCGTTCGAGTTCATCACCAGCGGGTTCTTTCCCCACGACAAAATGCTCGACTTTTATGACACCACCGACCAGATCGTGTTGAGCAACGGCGACACCTGCAACATCCGCCTGAGCGCCGACAGCCACCACATCGAGAAAGTGAAATGGCGCGCCCATGGGCTGAGCCTGGACTACCTGCGCACAAGGCGTCCGGGGGGCTTGAGCTTTTCGTTTCGCTCCATCGACACGGACCGGGCATTCACCCGTGACTTCCTGGTCGCCGAGTTGGCCCGCTGGGGGATGCTCGCCACCATCGAACCCTGCAACGCGCTGGAGGATGTGTTGACGGTGGAGGGCGAATCGTTCGGCATCGACTACAAGAACCTCGTCCATCCCGCGCCAGGCACACCCGAAGGCTATCTGGACTTATTTGACTACATCCAAGCCATCGAGACCAAGATCAACAAGCGCTTTACTTTTGGCAGCCTGAACAAGCCACCGCTTGCCAATGGCATGGACCTGACGGTCAAGCCCAATGGTGACCTATTCCTCTATGGCATCGAGAATCAGCGGTTGGGCAACATCCATTTTGATCACGTGCGCTGGGAACACCTGGCCACCCATATCCGCGAAACCCCCTTGGCCCGGGCGCTGTATACCCAGCCGCTGACCGACTTGCTGGCCCGGTTCGATGGCCGCGAATTGGTGCAGTCGATTATGGCCAAAGCGAACAACCCCTACTGGCTGGTCAAGGAGTTGGCCAACCACGATGGCCTGCTTGAACAGATGGTGTGCCCATGATTGACTCCCACAGCCATACGTACTATTCCAAACATGCCATTGGCACGGTTGACGAGTTGGTACGCGCTTCAATCAAGGCCGGTGTAAAGGTGCTGACCATCACCGACCACGCGCCTTTTCCGGTGGATACCGATAACCGCCTACTGGAGTCGGAACTCGACAGTTACTTTGCCGATATCGAAAGGGCGCAGGCGGCGTACCGGGGTGAAATCAAGATTCTGCGTGGTCTTGAGTTCGACTATATGCCGGGCTCCGATAGCTATAACCGGGCCTTGCTGGTGCGCCACGAACTGGACTTTGTGATCGGCTCCATTCACTACGTCGAAGTGCCCGGCGAACCCCTAGTTAAGGTGTGGGAATTACCGCGCCTGGCTGCAGAAAAATTCCTGGATCGTTATTTCGCGGACTTGGAAGCCCTGCTGGAGAGCGGACTGTTTGATGCCGTGGGGCATGCCGACACCCTGTTGCGCGGTGTAGATGAAGCGATCATCTTGCGCCGTTTCGAGCCCTTGCTGCCGCTGTTTGCGCGCAACGGCGTGGCGTATGAGCTGAACGCCTCGGGCATGCGCAAATCGAGCCTGGACAACCCTTCGGGTCGTGAGGTGCATGGGCGCTGGTCTTACCCGTCGCGCACCTTGTTGCCGCAACTGATCGAACATCATGCGGTGTTCACCGTCGGCTCTGATACCCATGACCCGCGAGATGCCGGTGCCGGGATCAGTGAATTGCTTGAAACGCTGCAGCCGCTTGGCTTGCAGAACATCTGCTACTACGAGCGTCGCCGCCGGGTTGATGTCCCTCTGGGAACTTTGGCCGCAACTGTGACCGTTACCGATGGATTGATTCAACCGTGAACATGACGATGACCGAAGCGCCGCTGCCGATCTGTTGGAGTGAAATCGCAAACGCCCCCGTAGAAACCCAGTTGGATGAGTTTGAACAAGCTCTGGCACAGATCCGCCCTGAGGATGTGAAACTGGGGTTTCGCGCATTCGCCGCTGACCTGTTGTCGCGCGAGCTGATCAGCATGCCCCGGTACGTCTCGGTATTCGGCGGCCATGCCTTGAACTGCTTGACGCCGGATGGTACGGGTTCGTTCCGCGACATGGCGACCGGTGCTGATGCCTCTACGCTGGTGGCGATCTACAGTCGCGCCAAATATGGAAGCATTCAAGATATTCGCCACCTGGCCGGGTTGGTCATCGACTACTGGTGCGCGCAATTGGACGAACCCGAATCTCATTGGGCTCGGCTGTTTCGCACAGCGAAGGCCTGTGGTGACAACGTGGTGATGATGACCACCGGTTGGCGCAACGTACCGTCCACGGCGAACGTGCTCTATGAAATCGTGGTCAGCGAGATCAATGTCAAGTTGGCACATATGAACTTGCCCACGATCATCAACGTCAAGCTGCCGCGGATCGCGCCGCCTTGCGAGAACTACGCTAGCCTGAGTACTGAAGAACGTGAACGCGTCAACCTAGTCCAGGACCATGTGATCCCTTCCGAGAACTTCTACCGCTGGAGCGGGGTGCATTTGATCTTTGGCGACGATGTATTGGTCACCGGTTCGACGGCGGACAAGGTGCTCTACGAGTCCATGCTCAGCGGCGCGAAGTCGTTCCAGTCGATTTACCCGGTGGCCATTGACCCACGGGTGGCGCTTGCCGACGCTACAGTCGAGGAGCGGCTGAACAAGGTCGTGATCACGCACCGGCTCGACGACACCCTCGCTGCGCTGCTGTCCGAGCCGGATTACCAGGCGATCCTGCGTACGCTGCGCCTGGTGTTTTCCAGCGACAACTACGCTGACTTGGCAGCGTTCCTGCCAAGGGTGCCCGCACGCAATTGGTTGCGCCTGTATAAGTCCGCGCTGGGCAATGAGTTCCTCGGTCAGCCTGAGTGCGCGCCGTCGTTGGCCATACTCAAGCGCCATCTCGCCGACGTCGGTCTACTGCGCCCCGATGGCATGGCGGTCTGGGGTTGAACGGCAGCGAGGGGAGGGACATCCGTTATGTGAGCTATTGGGAAACGGCCCCAGGGCATTTAATGCCGCCTTACATCGCGTTGGCGCTGGTTTCGATCCAGAGGGCCCTGGGCGAGAAATTCCTGCTGCTGACCCCGCGTACAGCCCCGGACTTTATTGACGCGAGCATCCTTGGCAAGGAATGGGGGTTTGAACCCCTGGCCTTCAACCTAGCAGAGGGCATCGAGGCGATTATTGCCAAGAGCGATCTCATCCGCATGGCGTTCGTTCACCGGCACGGCGGTGCCTGGGTGGACGCGGACAGTATTTTCTTGCGTGATCCGACGAGCCAGCTATTTCCCACTGGACTGAGTGACAAGCTGCACTGGTTCAGCGAATGTATCTTTGCATCCAGACCGGGTAATGCATTGCTTGCCCAAGCACTGAAAGCTGGGCTGGCGGGTGGTGTGCATGCCTGGGGCAACCCTGGGGGCATCAAGGATATTGTCGGGCATCAACCTGGCGAGCGGGTGCTGATCTCACCCAGCGTCGTAGACCCCGGCTACCGCCCGCTCTACAACTTCGACAGTTGTGACGTGATGCGCCGACAGGATGTGGCGATTGCCGACTTTCTGGTGGCCGATGTGGCGATGCTCAAACTCTACAATACGTACTTCAACCGTACCGCTCATCGTGTCGGGTCAGTTGCAGACTTTCTCGCAGAAGGTTCGTTGATGGCCAAGCTATTCCTGCACATCGAGCAGGCCCCAGAGTACTGGCTTAGTGAGACGTCTCGACTGATCGCGTGGTGTGAGCAATAACTAGCCCTACGCCAGCGCCACTGCGTTTGCACGAAGATGAATGCGGCAGCCTTGTACACCCTCCAGATCCAGGGCCTGGGCAATCACTTCGTGAGTGCTCGGGGTTTGCCTGTGAGGGGAGCCGTGGGCAATGTACAGCCAGGCGGGCACGCGCAGTGGTGAATGGTCGAACTCCAGTTCTATGCGCACTAGGTCGAACACTTCGGTAATCCTTCCACTCGGCGTCCAGGCAAGCGGCGCCGTCCGGTGATCGGGCCTGGTCACGACAAGGGGACGTTCCAGCAGCAGGTTGATGGTCCCGGGGTAACACTCGCCGACCTCAGGGAACGCCTGGCTGATCAGGGGCAGTTGGCGGGCGAGGGTGCCGGTGGCGACGCCCAGGCCCGCAACGATGCGTGCGTGGAGGGTGATCACGGGGTCTGTTCCTGTATCGGTCGACAATAGCCTGTCCAGCTCTGTGACCACATCTTCGATGGAAAACGCATTCATGTTTTTCTGCCCGGTACGGCGGTAGTGCTGTTCGTCTTGACGGCTGTAGACCACCGTTGTCTTGGTAGATAGGGGTGGCAACCATGGATTGTGTTCGCCCCCCATGGCGGGGTAGATGGCAAGCAGTCGGGTTTCTAGGCCGACAGCCATGTGCACGATCGCGGTGTCGACACTGACCACTGCGTGTGCATGGATTATATAGCCTGCGGCGTCCGTGGGCGTGTTCAGGTCTTTGAGGACACGGACATTGGGCCTGCCGACGTTGGTTTCCAGGCGCTGCGCGTCCGCCCGGGTAACGGGGCTGCATAGGATCCCCACTGACTTTCCGGGGTATGCATCGGCCACGGCGCGCAGCAGCATGACGGCCGTGTTGAAGGACAGGCCTTTGTCCGGTCGACTGGCATAGGAGTTGACCAGTATCTGCGGTGCATCCGCGGCACCTTGAAACAGGGGCGGGAGGGGGACGATGTACTGTCGCTCGACCGCCTTTGCACCCAGATCCAGCAGCACTCGCTCGTAGCGTTCCGGGAAACTCTTGTCTGCCGTTGCCGCGCCAAATTTGCGGTTGACGCAGCGTAAGTCGTCATCCAGTGAGTACACCCGTGACGGCCGCAACCAGTGCAGAAACATAATCTCCGCCGGTTGGATTCTGCCGACCAGATGAACCACTACATCCACCGGGCCGAGTTGACGCGCAATGTGGCGCAGCCGCGCAACGCCGGGGCTCGCACCGGTGACGATAACGCGGTCCACTCCGAAGACCTCGGTATGCAGGGGCGCAAGCTCCGCCACCGTCAACACGGTTACTCGGGCATTCAACTTTCGAGCTTCGCGAAAAAAGAACGACGAGACTATTGAGTCACCCAGCTTGGCATCCCATCTGGGGACGACAATGTGCATGCGGTCGCCCAAGGACGACTCCATCGGAGGCCGGTCTGCCAGTTGGCGAATTAAACAACGTGCGATGGTTTTTTGAATTTTTCGCAGGTATGACATGCAGGAACATCTAATGCCAAAAATACGGTGATGTTAGTGATGGACTCGATGCATTAGCAATGCTTCGCTCCGGGCCGCATCCAAGAGTGCCAGATAACCCAATCACTGATTTGGAAAGCGAGTTGGCACGGCTTCGATTTGTTCTGCTCACCCCAGCGACAGCGATAAAAAAGCTGATCGACACAGCGTCGTTACGCACTGAGATTCGACCGGCGAGATTACCATCCTCCTTGGGGATCCCACCGGCGTCGTTGGCGATCAGCGACTCGAGTTATTTGATGGTAATTTTTGGCCATGAAACTGACTCCCCCTACTTTTACCCCCACAAAAACGTCGGCTCTTGATGGACGCCCCTAGACTCTCGTAGAGCAGAACACCGCTGGAGCTCAAGTTAATACTGGCTTAGAAAAATCCAGAGTAAAATTTTGGAAGCTTTCAAGAAGTATGAAAAAGGAGATGGGGTGCTAGGGGGCGAGTGTTCGAATCACTCCGTCCCGACCATATAATTTAAAAAGGCCGCGAGATTTATCTCGCGGCCTTTTTATTTGCCTGCATTTTTACCCCCCCATAAAACAGCCGGCTATGAATAGCTTTCGGATGTGGATTTACCATCGAATCTGTCCTGCGTACATCATCCCGGCCTGATATCAGAGATCAGTAGATGGGGATCCGATGACGGAATGAGAAGTTAGTGACGACCAAAGGCACATTACGGCTCTCCCTAGAAGAGATATCATCCCGCCATCAGCTCAAGAGGGGCCTCCTGGCCGGCCAAATCCGGCACTCCCTCGAGCATCACGACAAGGATTGTTGCGCATGGACGACATTGTTCAGCCCCTCACGCTCCAAGAAGAAATCCAGCCTAAAGACGTAAAAATCCTTGCCACTCTGGTGGCAAAGCTGAACCTTGCGGATTTTCAGAACGCCATTCCTGTGATACGCGAGCTTCGCATATCGAACGAAACGAGTGATCGTTTCGTCAATGCGACTCTTACGCTTAGCTCGGTACCCGAGGTTTTTAAGTCCAAGGTCTGGCGGATTGACGAGATCGCTGCAGGTAGCTTCCGGGTCATACCTGGGCTTGATCTTGCTTTGGACGGCCCGTTGCTGAGCCGCCTGACAGAATCAGAGATGTCGACCTTCACGTTTGTCCTCGAAGCCGATGACAAGGAGTCGGAAGGCGGTCGCAAGGAAGTTGCTCTGTTTGAACAGGTCGTAGACCTCCTGCCCAGAAATCAGTGGGGCGGATTGCGCCATATACCAGATATGACGGCAGCTTTTGTTCAGCCCAATGATGCGGCGGTTGAAAGGTTGCTCAAACAGGCAGCCGAGCTGCTTCGTCTTAGCGATAAGTCATCTGCACTTGATGGGTATGAGGGAGGCCCCAAAAGAGCTTGGCAGTTGGGGTCTGCAGTGTGGGGGGCGGTGGCGCGCATGAAGCTCGACTATGCGTTGCCGCCGGCTAGCTTTGAACGATCTGGGCAGAAGATTCGTAGCCCCAGTCAGATTGCTGACTCCGGGTTAGCTACTTGTCTCGATCTTACTCTGCTTTTCTGCGCGGCATTGGAGCAGATAGGTCTTAACCCTGTAATCGTGTTCACCCATGGTCATGCTTTTGCTGGTTTTTGGCTTAAGCCAGAAGAGTTTACGACTGCTGTCGTGGATGATGTCACCGCAGTACGTAAGAGGGTGAAACTTCAGGAGCTTGTGCTGTTTGAGACTACTCTTATAACCCACGCCTCCATACCGCCATTCTCTTATGCGGTAGAGATGGGCGCGAAGCAGGTAGCCGAAGACGCTGATAGTGTTTTCGAGATGCTGCTAGATATCCGTCGTGCCCGTCTGCAGCGTATCAAACCGCTCGCCAGCTCAGAGGCTCAGATCGCACGTGTCGCTGTTTCTGAGTTTGATGAAGCGCCACCGCTTCTGGTGGAGGAAGGGATCGGCATCGCCGATGACAATATTAAGGTACAGGCTGAGGATCTGTCTAAGCTCGACCCAGCAGATCGCCTCGGCCGGTGGCAGCGAAAGCTCCTGGATCTGTCGCTTCGAAATAACTTGCTCAATTTCAAAATGGGTAAGAGAGCGCTGAAGCTTGAATCTCCTGATCCCGGTGCTCTCGAGGACATTCTTGCAAGTGGACAGTCTCTGAAGCTGCTTACGAGGCCTGACCTGATGGATGGTGCAGATCCGCGTGAGCGCGCACTCTATGAGCAGCGTGAGCGAGAAGATGTTCGCCGCCGTCATGCTGAAGATGCTCTCAAGCGTAGGGAAGTATTCGTTGCGCTGACGTCCGCCGAAATGGAGGTCCGGTTAACTGAGTTATATCGAGGCGCTCGTACTGCTTTGCAGGAGGGTGGCTCCAATACTCTCTTCCTGGCCATCGGTTTTCTTAGTTGGACGCGTGAGGATAGGGCCGGGCAGAAGTACAAAGCGCCACTAGTCCTGGTTCCTGTCACTTTGGAGCGTAAGAGTGCACGTTCCGGATTCACCATGGTGCTGCACGATGATGAGCCTCGGTTTAACCCGACTCTGATCGAGATGCTGCGTCAAGACTTTGAACTGGGCTTGGGTTCACTGGAGCAGGAGCTGCCTCGGGACGACTCCGGTCTGGATATCGCAGCCATTTGGAACAAAGTTGGCCATGCTATCAAGGATATCCCTGGCTGGGAGCTGAACGAGGACGTTGTGCTCTCGATGTTCTCGTTTGCCAAGTATCTTATGTGGAAGGATCTTGCCGAGAATGCAGAGCACCTTCGACAGAGCCCTGTAGTCCAACATCTTCTGGATACGCCACGTGATTCGTTCATCTCCGATACCCCGTTTCCGGAGGCGGAGTCACTGGACCGTGATTATGGTCCGACTGATGTGTTCTGCCCATTGCCATCTGATTCATCTCAGCTTGCTGCTGTGATGGCAGCAGCGAAGGGAAAAGATTTCGTTCTCATAGGTCCACCGGGCACGGGTAAAAGCCAAACGATTTCCAACATGATCGCCCAGTCCATCGCTCAAGGGCGCCGGGTACTGTTCGTATCTGAGAAAATTGCTGCCCTGGATGTCGTGTACCGCCGCTTGCGTGAAATCGGTCTGGGTGAGTTTTGCCTGGAACTTCACTCCAGTAAGGCTCGAAAAACGGATGTCCTTGCTCAGTTGCAGTCGGCTTGGGAAGCGAAAGGGGAGGTAGATGCTTCCGCTTGGGAGGTGGAGGCGCAGCGGCTGGCTTCCCTGCGTGACAGCCTTAATATTTATGTCGAGCGTCTGCATCGTCGGCACCGCAATGGCTATACGATCTACGATGCTATCGGGACTGTGACATCGGGTGTTGATGAGGCAGTTGCTGCGCTTTCTTGGTCATCCCCGGACACTCATGATCAGAAGGCCATGCTTGCGCTTCGAGAGCTGGGCGACCGCCTTGAAGTGAACGCGCAGGCTGTGGGTTACAGTCAGCTGGCAGGCAACGCTTTGTCCGGGGTAGGCCAAGCAGAGTGGTCGCCTCATTGGCAGCAACAATTCGTGCAGGCGGCTCGTGACGTGCTTCCTGCAGTGCTTGAAGTCCAGCGAGCTGCCGATCGCTTTGTTGAGCTGTCCGGGCTTCCTGTTACGGAGTACACCCCAACCGCACTTGAGGGGCTATCGATTCTTTCTCGAGTACTCCCCGCTGCCGCTGGGCATGACTGGCGGTTCGCACTTCGCCCCGATGCTCGCTCGATTTCTAAACGTCTGAGTGATGGCTGCACTTGGGTCGGCGAACACCGGGACATTAACTCCAGACTATCCGTTCTCTGGCCCTCTCGTATTATTGCTGAAGCTAAACAAGGCATTGAGCTGCTGCGGCAACGCCGCGCTACGTTCGTTGATCTAAGCGCGGCTTGGCCAGAAAATGTCACTGACGTTCTCCGGCAGACTGTCACATTGCTGCTTCAGATAGATGACCTCAAGCACCGGCTAACGGCGTCCTACGGAGATGCGATTGAAGAAGTTGATACCGAACTCCTGCTGCGCGAATGGAAAGACGCGGAGGAGTCTTTCTGGCCTAAGTCCTGGTTCGGAAAACGCCGCATCGCTGGGCTATTGGCGCCGACGCAGACGTCAACAGGTGAAGTCGACAATGGCAAGGATCTCGCTACTTGGTCAGAGATTCGGTCGGTGCGCAGAGCAATCGATGAGCTGGAGCCAGGTCATGAGTGTGTTGCTGTTTGGCAAGGTGCAAAATCCGAAGCAACGCATCTCGCGACAGCGATCAAGCTGCAAGAGGCTATTCGGCTTCAGAAAAGTAACGCTGCTTGGATCGATGACGGCTTGCAGATGGTTGAGCAGGGCCAGCTAGGTGATGAGCTGAGAGAGGAACTTCACCGGCTGCGTGCGCTGACTCGTCTCGATGCGGAGTTAGATGAGCTGGTTGATCTCAGCTCAGCAACTAGCTCTCTTTGGAACGGGTTGACCACGGATATTGACGTGCTGACTGCAGCTCTGCGCTTCCAGGCTGAACGACGTGACATAGAAGAACGCGGCCGACTTGTCGACGACCATCCTTATGTAGAGGAGGGGCGTTGTGGCTCGTCGTTAAAAGCAGATTTTGAGTTGCTTAAGAACAGAGCAGCAGTTGAGCGAGAGTTGGTAGATCTGGCCGATTTGCGAGAAATCGTTCCTGCCTGGAATGACCTGAAGACGAAAGTTGACGTCGTGCGCAGTGCGTCAGCGTTTCAGGGGGAGATAGCTACCGCGGTGGCGAAGCTGGCACTCAATCCTGAGCAGGTCGCGGCCTACAAAACACCGCTTCAAACTCTGTTGGGGGATGGTAACGCACTACTTGAACCGGAGGCTGCTATAGCCAAAGCCGGTGTTGCTCTTCGAGAAAAGCTTGAGTTGCTACAGGCGCGAGCGGCGCACCTGACGGCTGTCGGTCATTTCACCGAAATGGGCGTCATCGAAACTGCTCACCTGGCGCTAAGTGATATCAAGACAAACTGCGAAACTGTCGTCTCGTCTGAATCGCGCCTTAAGGCATGGTGCGCTTGGCGGAAGGTTCGCGATGAAGCCTACGCTGTCGGCCTGGCGCCGATTGTTCAAGCGATGGAAGCAGGAGCTATCAGCTCTGGAAAAGTCCGGCGTGTATTGGAAGTAAATTATGCCCGCTGGTGGCTGAATACGACGGTCGACAACGAAGAGGTGATCCGGACGTTCGTCAGCGTGGAGCATGAGCAACGCATTCGCGATTTCCGCGCTTTGGACGACAAGTTCACCGAGTTGACCAAAGACTGGCTCCGAGCTCGGCTGTGTTCCGACCTACCAAGCCAAGACAGTGTAAGTCGCTCTTCAGAGTGGGGAGTCCTGCGACATGAGATGGGCAAGAAGACCAAGCACATTCCATTGCGGGAGCTGATGAGTCGTGCGCCAGAAGCGCTAACCAAGCTGACTCCATGCTTGCTCATGAGTCCTCTATCCATTGCTCAGTATCTGCCTCCTGCCTCAACGCCATTCGATCTCGTTATCTTCGATGAGGCATCTCAAATACCTGTCTGGGATGCCATCGGCGCCATGGCCCGAGGGAAGCAAGTGGTGATGGTGGGCGACCCCAAACAGCTCCCTCCAACTTCGTTCTTTAACCGCGCTGAGTCGACCGCTGAAGATGAGGATGTAGAGGCTGATCTCGAGAGTATTCTGGACGAGTGCATCAGTGCCAATCTGCCAATGCGTAATCTTAACTGGCACTACCGTAGCCGCCACGAAAGTCTGATCGCTTTCTCGAACCAGCGATACTACCAGTCGAAGCTGGTGACCTTCCCATCACCGTTTACGGCGGACAAAGCAGTACGGTTATGCCCAGTCCCGGGTGTATATGACAAGGGCGGGTCGCGAACAAACTTAATTGAAGCAAGATATTTAGTTGCTGATTTGGTTGCTCGCCTACAGTCTCCGGCCTTCCGCGAAAGCGGGCGGACCGTGGGGGTCGTAACCTTTAACGGCGAGCAACAGAAGCTCATCATGGACATGCTGGATGAGGCTTGCCGGAAAGACCCATCACTCGATTCGTATTTCGCTGAGTCCGAACTGGAGCCTGTGTTCGTCAAGAACCTTGAGAGCGTTCAAGGCGATGAGCGAGACATCATCTATTTCTCGACCACCTACGGAAAAGACGCTGCCGGTGTGCTGTCCATGAACTTCGGTCCGATGAACCGCCCTGGTGGTGAGCGTCGACTAAACGTGGCAATAACCCGTGCTCGCCAGGAGCTAGTGGTGTTTTCGACCTTGCGCCCAGAGCATATTGATCTAGCTCGTACGCAAGCGATCGGGGTTCGAGATCTTAAGCACTTCTTGGAGTTTGCAGAGCGTGGTCCACGGGCTCTCGCAGAAGCTGACTTTGGTAGCGTGGGTAGTTTTGACAGCCCATTCGAAGAGGCAGTTGCAGCGGCCTTGGCTAAAAAGGGATGGCAGATATTTACCCAAATTGGCGTTTCCTCCTTTCGAATAGACCTTGGGGTTGTCCACCCTGACGCACCTGGACGGTACCTTGCCGGGATTGAATGCGACGGCGCTACCTATCACCGCAGTGCGACCGCTCGTGATCGTGACAAACTCCGTGAGTTTGTACTGCGTGGACTTGGCTGGGAGATTGTTAGGATATGGTCGACGGACTGGTGGGTTGATGCAATTGGAACTGCCGAAAAGGTACATCAACGTCTGAACGAACTCCTTGCTGAGTCCCGAGCCAAGCAGGCTGTCATCGACGCCGCTCAAGAGGCAGAGCGACTGAAAATCGACGCAGCTATGGCTGAGGTCATTGAGGTAGTAAGTCAGGTTACTGTGGTCGCCACAGTCGATAGTGTGGGCGAATCCAATGACCCCTCAGGTGCGTTTCCTGATTTGAAGTATGCCAAGTCGGCATCTGTCAAACCAGATGAGGATGTCCTGGCTTTTGCTCGTCCCCTTGAATATTTGATTTACAAAGAATCCGACCCTCGTCAGGCGGTAAGGTTGGTCGATCCAGATCAGTTCTTTGAGGCGAGCTACACGGAAACGCTGGAGCAGATGATTGCTCATGTCGTGGCGGAAGAGGGACCGGTTCTGGACACGGCGCTTGCAAGGCGCATTGCCCGCGCTCATGGCTGGGTACGAACCGGCTCACGGATACGTGATCGCGTTGACCAAATTGCCCGGGCGCGATTCCGCTCACATGAAGAGGAACAGACAGGAGTCTTTTTCTGGCCGACTCATATCGAGTCGGATGCCAGTGTCGTCTTTCGTAAGCCCGGCGATGAAGACACCACGAGAGGGCTATCTGAAATCTGCCTGCCAGAACTACGTGCTTTGGTTGACGAGATGGCGCAGCGGGGGCACGAAGGAGAGGCCCTAATATATGCGGTCGCGAAGGAAGCTGGTGTAAGCAAGCTTGCTCATGCTGGACGTCAACGGATTGAGAGGGCCGTACGTCTAATGGCGGAGTAAACGAGAAACAAGGGGGCCGTGAAGGTCCTCTTACTTCTGGGAAACTGAACGTGCCCTTGCTCTGAGAAGCGTAGAGTACAAATGCGTTTTTTATGGGCTAACTGATGTTTCGGTTACGAAATGCGCAGGTGATTCAGGCAACGCTAGGAGTTATATTAATGTGCCGTCATATGAACGTTATGGAGAGTCGTGATGGGTTGGAAAGGGACTGTACGTTCGCTGCAAGCGTCTGCGCGGCGATCGGAACGAAACGCTCATCGCCGTCAGCGCGAACTTGAAAAGCGACAGAAAGAGTACGCAAAGATGGAAGCGCTGGAGCAAGCAGCGTATGAATGTGAGGTTTACGAAAATCACGTAGACATCCTCCTTTCGATGCACAAGGAATGTGCCGAGCCCGTAAAATGGAAGCGACTTCTCTCCAACCCTGAACCTGGACAGCCACTCAAAAGCAATACTCTCGAGCAAGAAGCTACGCATGCGGCCGCTACATATCACCCCAATTTCTGGGCTCGGCTCTTCAAGCTAGAGGCTCGTCAGCGTATAGCCCTGGTAGGCAAGATTGGCGCCGCGAAGGCGGAAGACGAAAGGCGATATCAGGCTCAGCTTGATGGATGGAAAACTGCCCATACCGAGTGGGCAGAGGAGAGGGACATTGCTATCCGTATCCTTGATGGTGATCGTCAGGCCAAGCTAGATGCCATCGAAGCTTTCGAGTCGTTTGCAGAAATATCACACCTCGGCTCAGCTATTCAGATGATTGTTCATGAAGGTGGTGTCCTAGAAGCCAAAGTCGCTATCCATGGCTCCGACGTGATTCCTGCCGAAATCAAATCTCTACTCAAAAGCGGCAAGTTGTCGACCAAAGCTATGCCAGTTGGTCGGTTCAACGAACTCCATCAGGACTACGTGTGCAGCTGCGCGCTGCGAGTAGGTCGAGAGTTGTTGGCAATCCTGCCGGATGACCTGGTCATCGTCACCGCTCTTGACAATGTGCTCAACAGCTCGACAGGTCATATGGAGGAACAGCCAATTCTGAGTGTTGCGTTCTCTAGGTTAACTGTTGACGGACTTAACCTCGAAACCATCGATCCATCTGATGCTATGAGAAATTTTGTCCATAACATGAGTTTCAAGAAGGGCGCCGGATTTTCGGCCGTTCCTGCCCTTGATGCTCAGCGCTTCGCCGTAACCATCTAACGCCTAAGGCAATCCATACATAAGGACGCTCATGACCCCTCCATCTCAACCTGTCCGCAAGGTACTTCGAAAAAAAGTAGCTGAAGAATTCACCCCTTTCGACGTTGTTATCACCGCGATTAACTGCACAACAGACGGTGCCGATTTTGTGATCGGAGGTGCTAAGTTTCCGGACCGGAAAGAGACGTTGACTATTGGAACATCTGTTCTAGTCGACGCCGGTAGCGACGGTTATTTACAACTAAGGCTCATGGGCAGCAGTTACAGCGAAGCAGATGTTTTGCTTACTGGCGTGTCGATTCAGGCTCAATTGTTCGGTAGCATCGAAATCGAGAGTCAACAAACCTCGTTTACACCCCAAGATATAGCCAGGATTCAGCAGGGGTTTAAGCAGGTACTCGATGAGTTAAAGAGCAATGCCGATGTTAGCGCACAACAATTTGCGATACTGAAAAACCAACTGGATACGGCTGCACAGGCAGCTAACCGTCTTAGCCGAAAAGATTGGGTTATTTATTTTCTAGGTATCCTGGCGTCGGTCACCATTTCGGCTGGCTTCTCTTCAGATGCTGCGAAAGCGTTGATGCACGCGGTAGATCATTCGGTCGGGCAAGGGGCTGTGTTTGTCATTCGTCTTCTAGGCAAGATTTGAGTTAAATCGTCGACAGCGCCTAACGGGTTCTGTCGACGGTTGACGCAGAGGCCTCAATAGCGCATTTCCACCGCCACATAAGCCCCAATCCCATCCCCTGGATACAACGACGCCGTATCCTGCCCCTTCGCGTCATACAACGGCTGCACCGCTGTCACGTATTTCTGATTGGTCAGGTTCTTCAAATCCAGCGACACCTTCCAGTCCTTGCTCGGCGTTTCATACCCCACGTTCGCCCCGAAGATTGTGTAGGAGGGCGCATAGAAGCTGTTCGCATAATCCACCGCCGTACGCGAAGCCGATTGCACATTCACCCCGGTATAGAAGCCCGCCGGGTGCTGATACTGCACTTCGCCCTGATAGATATGCTTCGGAATCCCCGGCAGTTGGTTGTCGCCGAAGGTCGGGTCGTGCCGGTAGTAGAAGTCGTTATAGGTGTACACCTGGCGCAGGGTGATTTTTTCACCCGAGGTGTTTTCCCACAGGCGTGTATTCAAGCCGGCCTCGATCCCTTGGTGGATCGTCGGCGTGGCGTTGAATGCACCGGTGACCGCAGCAGCCGTGGAGGTGGCCGGGATGATCTGTACGTTGAGCAATTCATTTTTCACCCACGAGCGGTAGAGCGCCAGGCTGCCGTCGAAGATGCCCGATGAACCCTTGATCCCGACTTCCACGGTATTGGCTTTCTGTTCCACCAGCGGCCGTACGTACGGCGTGGTCGGCCCGGAGCCGGAGTATTCCCAGGACGCCGGTGGATCGACGGAGCGGCTGACGTTGGCAAACACTTGCAGTTGTGGGTTGAACTCGTAACGCACGCCCACTCGCGGTGCCAGGCTCCAGTTGTCGTAGGTCACATCGCTCGGGTAGGTGGTGGTGTTGGCCACCAGGGCTTCCTTGACGTCGGCATGGCGGCGCACGTTGATCGCCGAGACGCCACTGGTCAGCCACAGGCCGTCTACCAGTTCCAGGTCGTTGCCCACGGAGAACACGTGATCGAACGAGGAGCTGTAGTCGACGAACTTGCGCGTCTGTTTGTTGGCGAAGGTGGAGTCGACCTGGCCCTTGAGGTGTTCGGTGGAAGTGAAGGCCAGGCTGGAGCGGCTTTCGTGGCCGAACAGGGTGTCGCGGCGGTCGTAGTTGATCACCGCGCTCAGGTCATGCCAGTCCCAGTAGCTGGGGTTGCTCGGGCTGTTCGGGCTGTTGTTGTGGGCGTACTGGTAGTAGACGAAACCTACCGACAGGGTGGCGTCGTCCTCAAAGGTGTAGGTGGTCTTGCTGCCCAGCCATACGCTGCCGGGGCGACGGCTGCCGGCGCCGCTGCTTTCGGCGGTGGCACTGGCACGGTCGGAATGGTGCTTGACCGCATCCAGGGTGGTGGCGCTCGGGTCGTTGTGGAACTCGTCGCGGTAACGCAGCATCACCCGGGTTTCGAGTTGCGGGCTGAAGCGGTAGCCAAAGTTGGCCACCACGCCCTGGCTCTTCGACAGGCTGTAGTCGCGGTAACCGTCGCTGCGGTAGTTGTCGGCATTCAGGTAGTAATCGAACGCACCCTCGACGCCGCCGACACTCAGGCTTTGCTTGTTGTAGCCGTAGCTCCCTGTTTCCGCTCGCACCCGCAGCCCGGGTGCGGTGTAGCCGGTCTGGTTGACGAAGTTGATGGCGCCGCCAAGGCTCAGTGCGCCGTACTGGAAGGCGTTGGCACCCCGCAGGATTTCGGTGTAGTTCACCCCCGAGCCGTTGAGGAATTCATAGGGTGTGCCGCCCGGGCCGGTGATCGGCAGGCCGTCGAACAGGAACTTGATGCCCTCACGGAAATACCCCGGCGAGGTGTTGGCGCCCGAGCCACGGATGGAGATCTTGGCCGCGTCGTTGCCGCCGGTGGACTGCACGAACACCCCCGGCTGATAGGCGAGGGTGTCCTGCAAGGTGGCGGTGCGTCCCTTGGCCACCTGTTCGCTGTCGACCACGCTGGTGCCGCCTGGCACTTCGGACAGCTGACTTTTGGCTGCCTCAACGGGCGTGATTTTTTGTGCCTCTACTGTCACCGTCTTTAGCCGTGTTCCGGTCGTCGGTGTGACCTCATCATCTGCCTGCACACTGGCGGCAAAAACCAGGGCTGAGCCCAGCCCCACCATCGCCAGCCAAGTTGCTTGCCGCACGGCAAGTGTCAACTTTTGCAACTCTCCCCGAAAGATTGGATCCATTAAGCGTGTTCCTTGTGAATAGATAAAAGAGCCCCAGCTTTCTATTCGAATAGTCATGCCTGTTTCGCTCTGAGCAGTTTCTATGCCAGGACTATTGGCCAAGGAATACGGGCGCTTAGTTCAGGTTAAGTGTTCTGCGGGATACTTTGTTTTGAATCGGTGTTTGATTCTCAACAGTCAACTTTAATGGCTGGGATTGCTGCAGCTGTCGCGAACGCAACAGTTGATAAGCAGTGTGTAAGGCTACCAACAATCCCGGGGTGTATAACGGGTATAACCATATAAGTGTTTGGCAGTGTTCCCCCCGTTTTACAAGGGTTTTGCGCTGGGTTTGTGGTCAATATGGCGTTTCTTGAAGACTGGCATGCTCACTGCATTACCCCCCGTAATTGCAAACTTTCAGTGTTCATCGAGTTCCTCTAAGGAAGTGTCATTGACAATCATCCTGAAACTTTCGGCGGTTATTTCACTGTGCCTGGCAGTCAATGCCTGCTCACCGGCTGCGGCACCGAAACATGAAACGTCTGCGGCTGATGGCACGGTCACCAACGGTGTAGTGACTTATTCGGCGACGGACTTTCATGAGTCGTCACCGGGGCGCAGTGGCGGAACTTTGCGCGTCTCAGCCGCCTCCGACGCCGGCAGTTTCGATGTTCACGCACTGTCTAACGGCAACATCCAGTGGATGGGCCGGATTCTCTTCGATTGCCTGGTGTACCAGGACGAGCAGGGCAATATCAGCCCGTGGCTGGCCCGCTCCTGGGACATCTCCGACGACGGCAAGACCTACACCTTTCACCTGCGCGACGACGTGACCTTCAGCGACGGCGAGAAATTCAATGCCCAGGCGCTGCAAACCAACCTGGACCACATGCGCGACCCGGCGACCAAGTCCCCACTGGCCGCGGCCTATATCGCGCCGTACCTGGATGGCAAGGTCATCGACGACTACACCTTCGAAGCCCATTTGCGCGAACCCTATACGCCGTTCCTGGATGTGCTGGCGCAGTCCTGGTTGAGCATGATCTCGCCCAGGCAGATTCGCGAGGCGCCGAAGACCATCGCCGAGCACCCCATCGGCAGCGGGCCGTTTACGTTGCAGAGCTACACCCGTGACCAGGGCGCGGTGTTCATCAAGCGCCCCGGCTATAACTGGGCGCCACCGGTGACGCGCCACGCGGGCGAGGCCTACCTGGACCGTATCGAACTGAGCTACGTCCCCGAAGCCATGATCCGCTTCACGGCGCTAGAGTCCGGCCAGTCGGATTTCGCGCTTGATGCACCGGCCCAGAATGCCGCCGCCATCCGCGCCAACCCGAACCTGGTGATGCGCAGCCGGATTCGCAAGGGAAACCCGAGCCGCAGCATGACCTTCAACGTCGAGCAGCCACCGTTCGACGATGTACGGGTGCGTCGCGCAGTGGCCAAGGCCATTGACCGCGAAGGGTTGGCGTGGATTTCCGGCTTCGGCGAATACATCGCCAAGGCGGATTTCCTGGCGGCCAACACCCGGTTTTATCAACCCAACAACGACGCCCTGGCCTACGACGTGAAAGCCGCCAATGCGCTGCTGGACGAGGCCGGCTGGACCGGGCGCGATGCCCAGGGCTATCGAACCAAGGACGGGCAGCGCCTGAATGCAACGATGCTGTCCTATGACAACCCGGCGTTTCCCGCCAGCGTTTCGGTGGCCATCCAGGCCGACCTGAAAAAAGTCGGCTTCGAGATGCCCATCGAAATGCTGCCGCTGACCCGCGTGACCGAGAAACGCTACGCCGGGAAGTTCCAGGCGCTGGCGGGCGGTTACTGGCACACCAACACACCCGATGGCCTGTTCGTGCTCTATCACAGCCAGGCCATCAGCACCGACAAGATCATCGGCCAGAACGTCGGGCGCTTCCGTGATGCCGAACTGGATCACGTGCTCAGCGCCGCCCGCCAATCTCGCGACCCGGTGCAATTGCAGGCGCTCTATGGCGAGGCGCAAAAGCGCCTGACCGAAACCGTCCCGGCGGTGCCTTCGGTGGAAAGCCAGGTGCTCACCGCGTATGGCCGGCAGGTCCAGGGGGTGATTTTCGATACCTCCCACAACGTACCGTTCTTCACCAGCATCTGGCTGGACCGGGGGCAACCATGAGCCTGTTCAAATCCATCGCCTGGCGCCTGCTGGCGGGCATTGGCGTGCTGTGGGGCGCGGCGACGCTGACGTTCCTCGCGGTCAATTTCAGCGGCGGTGACACGGCGCTGGCAATCCTCGGCGGGCCGGATTCGATGCCCACCCCGGAGCTGCTGGCCCGGGTGCGTGCCGAGTACGGCCTGGACCAACCCCTCATCGTGCAATACGGCAATTACCTGGTGCGCCTGGCCCATGGCGACCTGGGCGAGTCCTATCGCTTGCGCATCCCGGTGCAGCAGGCGATTGCCGAGCAGATCGGTGCAACCGTTCAACTGTCCCTGAGCGCGGCGTTGCTGGCGGTGGTATTGGCCCTGGTGTGCGCGATCCTCACCGCCAACCGTTCGCGTTGGGTGCGTTCAGCCGTTTCAGGCAGCGAGCTGGTGCTGTCATCAGCACCTTCGTTTGTGATCGGGATGCTGTTGTTGCTGGTGTTTTCGTTTCATTGGCACTGGTTGCCGCCCTCCGGTTCCGTTGGCTGGCGCTCATTGATCCTGCCCTCGATCGCGCTGGCGTTGCCGGTGGCGGCAGTGCTGACCCAGCTGCTGCGCCAGTCCCTGGAAGACACCCTCGAACAACCCTTTATTGCCATGGCCCGTGCCCGCGGCTTGTCCGAAACCGCTGTGCGCCTGCGTCATGCCTTGCGCCATGCGCTGGTGCCGTTGGTGACCCTGGCCGGGTTCGTGTTCGCCAGCCTGCTGGGCGGCGCGGTGGTGGTGGAGTTGCTGTTTGCACGCCAGGGCATCGGGCGCTTGATGCTTGATGCCACCAGCAACAAAGACGTGCCGGTGGTGCTGGGCGTGACCTTGCTGGCCGCCACCGTCTATGTGCTGGTGAACCTGGCCGTCGATTTGATCAACCGCTGGATTGACCCTCGGGCCAACCAAGCGTGAGTGCCTTTGAAGAAGGAAAAACCATGAGTGCTTCGATCCCCGCTGAAGTGAGTTATGCCGACTTGCACCAGCGTTTCGCTGACGTATTTGCCCGGATAGCCGACACCGCCGTCGCCCGCGAGCAGCAACGCGAGCTGGCCCATGACGCGGTGGCTTGGCTGCGCGAGGCCGGCTTTGGCGCACTGCGTGTGCCGCAGGCCTTGGGCGGCCTGGGTGCAAGCCTGCCGCAGCTGTTTCGCCTGTTGATTGAACTGGGAGAGGCCGATTCAAACCTGCCGCAGATCGTGCGCGCGCATTTTGGTTTTGTCGAAGGCCGGCTTTCCAGCCGCGACAGCGCTTCCCAGGATTACTGGTTCGCCAAAGTCGTCGACGGCGAGTTGTGGGGCGCCGCGATGGCCGAGCGCACCGACACCACCCGCAACTCGGTGACCCTCAGCGCGGTCGACTCCGGCTGGCAGCTGGACGGCGAGAAGTACTACTGCACCGGCACGCTGTACGCCAACTGGATCGCCGCCGTGGCCCTGGATGGCGAAGATTTTGTCAGCCTGGCGGTACGCACCGACGCGCCGGGTGTCACCGTCGAGGATGACTGGGACGGCTTTGGCCAGCGACTCACCGGCAGCGGCACCACCCGCTTCAAGGCGGTGAACGTACCGGAGCAGCATATTGTGCGGCGCTTCAAGAAAGACGAACTGCGCGCCGAGTCCTACCTGAGCGCTTTCTACCAGTTGTTCCACCTGGCGACCCTGGCCGGCATCGCCAACGCCGTGCTGCGTGACGCCACCGAATTCGTCAAGGGCCGCACCCGCGCGTTTGGTGTGCCGGGGCAATCGAGCCCCAAGGATGACCCGCTGGTGCAGCGGGTGATCGGCCGCTTGTCGAGCCTGGCCTATGCCGCACGCACCCAGGTGCTGGCCGTCGCGGAGGTGCTGCAGGACGTGCACGAAGCGGAGCAGGGCGGGCACGCAACCGAACAGCATTACACCGAGGCCGAGATTCGCGCTTTTCAGGCGCAACAGATCGTGCTGGAACAGGTACTGGAAGCCACCACGCTGCTGTTCGAAGTCGGCGGCGCCTCCGCCACCAGCGAGTCGCGTCGCTTCGACCGGCATTGGCGCAACGCGCGAACCCTGGCCTCCCACAACCCGGCGATCTTTCGCGAACGGGCACTGGGCAACTACTACCTCAATGACGTCACCCCGAACGCCGCCTGGCGCAGCCTGCAAGCCGCCGATGCCGAGCAGCAGGCCGCCCGCGACGAAGCGAGTGCGGTATGAGCCATCAACCCTTGAAGAAAAAAGGATCACCCATGCGTTACCGCCAACTGGGCAACAGCGACATCCAAGTCAGCGTGCTGGGCCTCGGCACCATGACCTGGGGCCACCAGAACACCGAAAACGATGCCCATCAACAGATCGACCTGGCACTGGCCGAAGGTATCAATTTCATCGACACCGCCGAGATGTACCCCACGCCGACCAAGGCTGAAACCTGGCGCACCACCGAGCGTTACATCGGCAGCTGGCTGGCGGCCAGTGGTCGACGTGACGAGGTGATCCTGGCGAGCAAAATCGCCGGCCCGGCCCGTGACCCCAGCAGCCAGCAGCACATCCGCGACGGCCTCAGCCGCCACGACCGGCGCAACATCGTCGAAGCCCTCGACGGCAGCCTCAAACGCCTGAACACCGACTACCTCGACCTGTACCAACTGCACTGGCCCGACCGCACCACCAACATCTTCGGCCAGCGCGAATACCCGTATCAGGCAGACACCCAGAGCGTCGCCATCGAGGAAACCCTGGCGGTGCTGGCCGATCAGGTCAAGGCCGGGAAGGTGCGCCACATCGGGGTTTCCAATGAAACCCCCTGGGGCGTCGCCGAGTTTCTCAAGCAAAGCGAACGCCTCGGCCTGCCGCGCATTGCCAGTGTGCAAAACCCCTACAGCCTGCTTAACCGCCTGTACGAAGGCGGCCTCTCGGAGTTCACCCATCGCGAAGGCGTCGGGCTGCTGGCGTACTCGCCGCTGGCCTTCGGTGCACTCACCGGCAAGTACCTGGGCGGCGCACGGCCCGAGGGCTCGCGGCTGTCGGCGGTGTACCGCACTTTCAATCGCTACGACAGTGTCTCGGCCCAGGAGGCCATCACCGGCTACGTGGAGATTGCCCGGCAACATGGCCTCACCCCGGCCCAACTGGCCCTGGCCTTCATCATCGACAAACCCTTCGTCACCAGCGCACTGACCGGGCAAACCAGCCTGGCGCAATTGCGCGACAACCTCGGCGCGCTGGACGTGACTCTTGGCGATGAGATCAAGGCGCAGATCCAGGCCATCCACCAGCGCATCCCCAACCCCGCGCCTTAGCACCAGGAGCCTGGCATGACGCAAACCATTGAAACGTTGATCGGCAATCGCCCGTTGCGTCTTGTCGGGTTTACCCAACTGCGGCCGGGCCTGTTGCTCGCCGGGGTATTTGTCGGGCTGTTGCTGCTGGCCGCCGTTGTTCCGCAATGGCTGGCCCCGTATGACCCGCTGGAGGCGTCGGCGCGCATGGCGTTCCAGGCGCCGAGCAATGTGCATTGGCTGGGCACTGATGAGAACGGGCGCGATGTGCTCAGCCGATTGATTTATGGCGTGCGTTCGTCGCTGTTCATGGGCCTCGCCGCCACCGCGCTGGGCCTGGCCTGGGGCACCTTGCTCGGCTTGATCGCAGGCCTTGGGCCGCGCTGGCTGGACGGCGCCTTGATGCGCGGTATCGACGTGTTGCTGTCGTTTCCCGACCTGTTGCTGGCGCTGGTGATCATCACGTTTTTCGGCCAGGGCACGGCCAACCTGATTCTCGCCATAGGCATCGCTGGCGTGCCGCGTTATGCGCGCCTGGTGCGGGCGCAAACCCTCAGCGTACGCAATGCCGGCTACGTCGAATCCGCCGTCACCCTCGGCCAATCGCAGTTGGCGGTGGTGCTGCGGCACATCTTGCCGAACGCGTTCAAGCCCGTGTTGATCCTCGCCACCATCGGCATCGGCGGCGCGATCACTGCCGGTGCCGCCTTGAGTTTCCTCGGCTTCGGCGCACCGCCGCCTGCGCCGGAGTGGGGCGGGATGATGTCCATCGGGCGCAGCTTCCTGGCCAACGCGCCGTGGCTGGTGGCCTGGCCCGCCCTGATCATCACCCTGACCGTTGTTTCCATCAGTGCCATCGGCCGCGAACTCTTGCGCCGCAGCGAAGGAAAGCCTCTATGACGATGAACATCCATACCCTCGGCCCGCTGGTCGATATCCGCGACCTGACAGTACGTTTCGGCCAGGCCGAGCCAGTGTTGCACGGTGTCAGTCTGCAGTTGAGCCGGGGTGAATGCCTGGCGCTGGTGGGGGAGTCGGGGTCCGGCAAAAGCGTCACCGCCCGCACCCTGGCTGGCCTCACCGGCAAGGACGCCCATGTCCAGGCTGCCAAGCTGGCCTTCCAGGGCGTCGACCTGCGCCAGCTCAACGAGCGGGCCTGGCAGCAACTGCGCGGCGCGAGCATCGGCTTCGTGATGCAGGATGCCCTCGGCGCGCTGGACCCGCTGCGCCGCGTCGGTGCCGAGATCGAAGAACCGTTGTACCTGCACACCGCATTGGGCCTGGAAGCGCGCCGCCTGCGGGTGCTGGAACTGCTGCGGGATGTCGGTGTGCCGGAACCGGAACTGCGCGCCAGCCAATACCCCTGGCAACTTTCCGGCGGCTTGCGCCAGCGGGCGCTGATCGCCTCGGCGATTGCCTGCAATCCGCGGCTGATCATTGCCGATGAACCCACCACCGCACTGGATGCCACGGTGCAGGCCCAGGTCATCGCCCTGCTGGAGAGCCTGCGCGGTGAAGACAATGCACTGCTGATGGTCAGCCACGACCTGTCGGTGGTCTCGCGCCTGGCCGATCGCGTGGCCGTGATGCGCCACGGGGTGATCGTGGAGGAGGGCAGCACCGAACAGGTCCTGCAAGACCCGCGTCATCCGTATACCCAACTGTTGCTGCGGGCCGCTAAGGCCGTGCACTTCCAGCCCACACGCCGGCTGCTCACGGCGGTGGAGCCCGAGCCGGCGCCCCAGGGCGAAATACTGCTTGAAGCACGCGAGCTGTCCAAAACCTTTATCGGCCCCGACGGCAAAACCCGCACGGTGCTGAACCAGGTGTCGCTACAGCTGCGTCGCGGCGAGACGCTGGGGGTGGTGGGCGAATCGGGTTGCGGCAAGACCACCTTGACCCGGCTGATACTCGGCCTGGAAACCGCCGATGCCGGCGAGGTGTGGATCAATGGCCAGCGCTGGTCCGACCTCGACGCCAGGCAAAAACGCGAAGCCCGGCGTGCGGTGCAAGTGGTGTTCCAGGACCCGCTCAGCTCCTTCGACCCACGCTACACCGTGCAGCGTGTGCTGTTCGAAGCGCTGGTGGTGGCTGGCGTACCGCGTCATGCCCGGCGCGACCGTGCCCTGGAACTGCTGGAACTGGTACGCCTTGATGCCAGCGCCTTGTCGCGCCGGCCGATCGAACTTTCCGGTGGCCAGCGCCAGCGCATCGCGATTGCCCGAGCGTTGGCGTCCGAGCCGCAGATCCTGATCTGCGATGAACCGGTGTCGGCGCTCGACGTGTCGGTACAGGCACAGATTCTCGAACTGCTCGACGACCTTAAGCGCCGCCTCGGCCTGGCCTGCCTGTTCATTTCCCATGACCTCGGCGTGATCAACCACGTCAGCGAGCGTGTGCTGGTGATGAAGGCCGGTGAAGTGGTGGAGTCCGGCTCGGTACGCGCGGTGTTCGACCGTCCGGCCCATGCCTATACCCGCGCGCTGATCGATGCGATCCCGACCCTTGAAACCGACTACACGCCGATCCCGTTCTACCTGAATGTCGCGATCTGACGTATTGGAAAACGTATCTACGAAAGGAGTGCTCCTGGTGCCCAAGCAACTGCACGTGAATTTGTTTGAAATGAACTGCGTCAGCCACATCGTCCATGGTTTGTGGGTGCACCCGGACAACAACCGGCACCGTTTCAACGACCTGGACTATTGGACCGAGCTGGCGCAGCTGCTGGAATACGGCACCTTTGATGGCGTGTTCCTGGCCGATGTGATTGGCACCTATGACCGCTTTCGCGACGGCCCCGAGACCTCGCTGCGTGAGGGCATGCAGATTCCCAGCAACGACCCGCTGCTGGTGATTCCGGCGATGGCCGGGGTGACCAAGAACCTGGGTTTCGGCGCGACCTTTTCCACCACCTACGAACCGCCGTTCGCGTTTGCGCGGCGCATGAGTACCCTCGATCACCTGACCAAGGGGCGGGTGGGCTGGAACATCGTCACCTCGTATTTGCCGAATGCGGCGCGCAACTTCGGGCACGACACTGAGGTGGTTCACGATCACCGCTACGAGATCGCCGATGAATACCTCGACGTGCTGTACAAGCTTTGGGAAGGCTCCTGGGACGATGACGCGGTGATTGTCGACCGTGAGCGTCGGATCTACACCGATCCGGACAAGGTGCGCTATATCAACCACGTGGGGGAACACTTCAAGGTTGCCGGCCCACACTTGTGCCAGCCTTCGCGGCAGCGTACGCCGGTGTTGTTTCAGGCTACGGGGTCACCGGCCGGGATCGAGTTTGCCGGGCGGCATGCCGAAGTGGTGTTTACCGGTGGTAATGATGCGCCGGCGGTGCGGGCGAATATCCAGGCGATGCGGCAGAAGGCGGTTGAGCATGATCGCGATCCGGCGGGGTTGAAGTTTATTGTGATGGCGGGGGTGATCGTTGGGCGGACCGATGAGGAGGTGAGTGCCAAGCTCGACAGTTATCGCAAGTTGGTGAGTGTCGAGGCGTCGCTGGCTCACGGGCAGTCGGCGATTGATTTGACGGCGTATCCGCGGGATACGTTGATCAGTGATCTGGTGAGTCGGCAGGTCAAGGGGTGGGAGAGTTTGAGCCGGTACAAGGCGGACTCCACTGTTGGGGCGGTATTGGCGCAGCTGGGTGGGTTTAATCGCGAGCGGTTTTTTGTCGCGGGTACGCCGACGGTGGTGGCGGACGCGATTGAGAAATGGCTGGATGAGGATGGGATCGACGGGATTAACCTGAGGCAGTATTTGTCGTTTGAGACGGCGCGGGACTTTATTGAATTGGTGGTGCCGGAGTTGCGTCGTCGGGGGCGGTTTCGTGAGCGGTACAACGAGGGGGAGACGTTGCGGGAGCGGTTGTTTGGGGCTGGGCGGGCGCGGTTGCCGGGGGACCACTTTGGGGCGCGTTATCGGGATCCGGCGGCGTTGCTGAAGCCGGCGTTGCCATTGCGGTTTACGGCGTGAGGTTTGTGTACATATCCGTTGCTGCGGTAACGGCGGCTTATGGTTCCGCTCTTACAGCGGGTCACTTTTGGCAAACGCCCGGAATGCCGGCCCAGCCAAAAGTAACCAAAAGGTCTTTGCCCC
>Ga0209173_100244_pt1 | contig 41832 bp, 36 predicted proteins | sample SynthPrep_16_END_FD_187206 | JGI IMG/M metagenome (GOLD analysis project Ga0209173, IMG submission 187206) | Synthetic microbial communities from Ohio, USA - SynthPrep_16_END_DS12_MetaG (SPAdes) (version 2) | ecosystem: Engineered > Bioreactor > Aerobic > Activated sludge | place: USA: Ohio... | reverse complement strand
TTGCCGATTTACCCGCTCCACCGTGCCTACTTGCGGCCATCGTGGTTGACGGGGCCCGCAGATCAAAATCAAAAGCAGATCAAAAGCAGAGCACAGCGGCCTACCGGCCGGCTTGAGTGTTAAAAGCAAAAGCAAAGACCAGAGCGAAAACAGAGCTGCTTTTCTGTGGGAGCGGGCTTGCTCGCGAAAAACCTGAGAGCGCCGCGTTCATCCAGAATGCCCGCGTCATCGTTAACGACCTTCGCGAGCAAGCCCGCTCCCACATTTTTTGGACCGTGCCCGCTTTAGATTTTGATTTTGCTCTTCAACACTCAAGCCGGCCGGTAGGCCGCTGTGCTTTTGATCTGCTTTTGATCTTGATCTTGGGCGCCCCGTTAAACCACGCTGGCCGAACGCAGGCTTTGGAGCGTGGGTAACCCGGCAGGACGCCGGGTTAGCCGTCCTGGGCCAAGGATGGCCCATGACGGCGGCCCACGGTCCAAAGCCGGAGAGGGCACTCCGAGCCTAGGCGAGGAGCCGAGTGGTGGGGCAAGAGCGTTTTGCTTACTTTTGCGCTGTTCAAAAGTGAGCCGCTGTAAGAGCGGAACCAATACCAGCCATCACCCAAATAACGGATATACACCCAAAACACGCCCAATCTCACCAAAGACAACACCCAGTGACCACTGAGGCAACCTGTCACGCGGCAAAAGACCACGCCTTGCTCTCGCGAAAATGGGACTACTCTTTCAGCAATGCTTGATCCAGATCAAAACCTTCGCCGGGATTGCTCTGGCGGCCGCAAGGCCAGAATCCCTGCGTGGTTGGTTATAAAAAGAAACGAATTTGAATTCGCCACACTCCATATCCGTGGGGGCAGTGGGTGCAGGCCTCCAGCCAGCATTCGGTATTACCTGACAGAGGAAGACTTATGTTCGGTTTGGAGGCGCTAGATCTCGCCCGAATTCAATTCGCGTTCACCATCTCATTCCATATCCTGTTCCCGGCCATCACCATCGGCCTGGCCAGTTACCTTGCGGTGCTGGAAGGCCTGTGGCTCAAGACCCACAACGACACCTACCGTGACCTCTACCATTTCTGGTCGAAGATCTTTGCCGTCAACTTCGGCATGGGCGTGGTCTCCGGCCTGGTCATGGCCTATCAATTCGGCACCAACTGGAGCCGCTTCTCGGACTTCGCCGGTGCCGTCACCGGGCCGTTGCTGACTTATGAGGTGCTCACGGCGTTCTTCCTCGAAGCCGGCTTCCTTGGGGTCATGCTGTTCGGCTGGAACAAGGTCGGACGCAAGCTGCACTTCTTTGCCACGGTGATGGTGGCCGTCGGCACGCTGATCTCGACTTTCTGGATTCTCGCCTCCAACAGCTGGATGCAGACGCCACAGGGCTTTGAAATCATTGATGGCCGGGTGATTCCCACCGACTGGCTGGCCGTGATTTTCAACCCGTCGTTCCCCTACCGCCTGATGCACATGGCCACGGCCGCGTTCGTCGCTACCGCGTTCTTCGTCGGCTCCTCGGCGGCCTGGCACTTGCTGCGCGGCAAGGACAACCCGGCGATCCGCACCATGCTGTCGATGGCGATGTGGATGGCGCTGATTGTCGCGCCGATCCAGGCGGTCATCGGTGACTTCCATGGCCTGAATACTCTCAAGCATCAGCCGGCGAAGATCGCCGCGATTGAAGGCCACTGGGAAAATATCGGCAACGAGCCCACGCCGTTGATCCTGTTCGGCTGGCCGGACATGAAGGCTGAAAAAACCAAGTTCGCGGTGGAAATCCCGTACCTGGGCAGCCTGATCCTGACCCACTCCCTGGACAAGCAGGTGCCGGCCCTCAAGGAGTTCCCGCCTGAGGATCGTCCGAATTCGACCATCGTGTTCTGGTCGTTCCGGGTCATGGTAGGCCTGGGCTTCCTGATGATTTTCACCGGCCTGTTCAGCCTTTGGCTGCGCCGTGGCGACAAGATGTACACGTCCAAGCCGTTCCTGTACCTGGCGCTGTGGATGGGCCCGTCCGGCCTGATCGCGATTCTCGCCGGCTGGTTCACCACCGAGATCGGCCGACAGCCGTGGGTAGTCTATGGGCTGATGCGCACGGCAGACGCCTCGTCCAACCACAGTTTTGCGCAGATGAGCATTACGTTGGTGTTGTTTGTGGTGGTGTACTTCGCGCTGTTCGGCGCGGGCCTGGGCTACATGATGCGCCTGGTGCGCAAAGGGCCTGTGACCCACGAAAGCACCGAGCCCACCCACGGTGGCCCTGGGCAGAAACGCACACCGGCGCGTCCGTTGTCGGCGGCTGATGACAGTGCCGATGCCGATCACGGCGACACCTTGAACAAGGGGAACTGAGCCATGGGTATTGATCTTCCGCTGATCTGGGCCGTGATCATCATCTTCGGCATCATGATGTACGTGGTCATGGACGGCTTTGACCTGGGGATCGGCATTCTCTTCCCGTTCATCCCGGGCAAGACCGACCGTGACGTGATGATGAACACCGTCGCCCCCGTGTGGGACGGCAACGAAACCTGGCTGGTACTCGGCGGCGCGGCGTTGTTTGGCGCGTTCCCGCTGGCCTATTCGGTGGTGCTCTCGGCGCTGTACCTGCCACTGATGCTGATGCTGATCGGGCTGATCTTTCGCGGCGTGGCGTTTGAGTTCCGCTTCAAGGCCAAGGACGACAAGCGTCACCTGTGGGACAAGGCCTTCATCGGCGGCTCGCTGGCCGCGACGTTCTTCCAGGGCGTGGCACTGGGGGCGTTCATTGATGGGATTCCGGTGGTCGACCGCCAATTTGCCGGTGGCTCACTGGACTGGCTGACGCCGTTCACGATGTTCTGCGGTATAGCCCTGATCGTGGCGTATGCGCTGCTGGGTTGCACCTGGCTGATCATGAAGACCGAAGGCAGTTTGCAGGAGAAGATGCATAACCTGGCGCGGCCCCTGGCCTTCGTGGTGCTGGCGGTGATCGGTATCGTCAGCCTCTGGACGCCGCTGGCCCACCCGGAAATCGCCTCGCGCTGGTTCACCCTGCCGAACCTGTTCTGGTTCCTGCCGGTGCCGATCCTGGTGCTGGTGACCATGTACGGCCTGATTCGCGCCGTGGCCCGCAATGCGCACTACACGCCGTTCCTGCTGACTCTGGTGCTGATCTTCCTTGGCTACAGTGGCTTGGGGATCAGCCTGTGGCCGAACATCATCCCGCCGTCAGTCTCGATCTGGGACGCCGCCGCACCGCCGCAAAGCCAGGGCTTCATGCTGGTGGGCACCTTGTTCATCATTCCGTTCATCCTGGGCTACACCTTCTGGAGCTACTACGTGTTCCGCGGCAAGGTCACCCACGAAGACGGTTATCACTAGGAGGATTGACTCATGTCCGGCAAACCTTCGTTGCACGACATCGAACAGGCCGAGAAAAAGCCGCTCTGGCAGCGCCTGGGCTGGCTGGCGATGATCTGGACCGGCAGCGTCCTGGCCCTGTTCGTGGTGGCCAGCCTGATGCGCATGTTCATGAATGCCGCGGGTCTGACCACCCACTGACATCCCGTTGTAACTATTGCCCTCCTTTATGGAGGGCTTTTTTATTTGCGCGCCTTGAGAATCACGAACTTCGGTGTGGTCGCCACTTGCTCGACGCCACGGAACAACCGCGCCAACTTGGTGTGATAACCCAAGTGACGGTTGCCGACGATGTACAGGGCGCCGCCCACCACCAACGCTTCCCGCGCTTGCTGGAACATGCGCCAGGCGAGGAAGTCTCCCACCACTTGCTGCTGGTGGAACGGCGGGTTGCACAGCACCACATCCAGTGACTGCGCTTCCTGATCGGCCAGGCCGTCGCCGGGGCGAATCAGCACGTCACGTTCGCCCAGCGCCGCGCGCCAGTTCTCGGCCGCCGATTGCACCGCCATATAAGACTCGTCGACCAGCGTGTACTGCGCCTCGGGGTTTTGCAGCGCGCTGGCAATCGCCAGGACGCCATTACCGCAACCCAGGTCGGCTACGCGGGCGCCGCCCAGGTTTTGTGGCAGGTGCGGCAGGAAGGCCCGGGTGCCGATATCCAGGCCTTCGCGGCAGAACACGTTGGCGTGGTTGAGCAGTTCGATGGCCGGGGTTTCCAGGCTGTAGCGCGTAGGGTAGGGCGATACGGCGTGTGGCCGATCGGCCAGGGTGGCGATCAGCAGTCGGGCCTTTTTTACCGCCAGTGAGGCGTGCATCGGGCCGACATAGCGCTCCAGCAGTTCGCCGGCAGCCCGTGGCAGGTGCTTGACCATCGCCCCGGCAATCACTTCGGCGCCGGGTGCCAGTTGGCCTTGCAGGCGAATCAGTTGTTCTTCGAGCAGGGCCAGGGTTTTCGGCACGCGGATCAGTACACGGTCGAACGGTCCGGTCGGCGTCTGGCTGGCGGGCAGAAACGTTACCGCGTCGAAAGCCTTGCCGTTGCGCGCCAGGTTTTTCTCCAGGCCCAGGGCGCCGAGGAACGAGTCACCGCTGGAAGTGACCTGCACATGCCCTTCGAGGCTGGCCGCCAGCGCGCCGAAACTGTCGTTGAGCACGAGTACGCGGGTCGCCGTCGTCAGCTGTTGTTCCGCCAGGTAGCTGAGCAAATACTCATCGGCTGCATCAAACGCTTGCAGCGGGTCGTTGTGCTGTTCTGGCTGACGGATCAGGTCGAGTTGGGCGAAGGGGCTGTCGAGCAGGGGCATGGCGGGGGAGACTCTGGGTAAGCGAACCATCGGGGTGAGCGGCGACGCGAGGCGCATCAGGGGCTCGCGTCATCACCCGGAACTGGCCGCAAATGTTACGTTTTTTTCCCCTGGATTACATGCGGTGTTTAAAACAACCCGCATTTGACTGCCGTGATCACTGCGGCAATCTTGTTACTGACCCCCAGTTTCTTCATCGCACTGCTGATATGGAAGCCGACCGTGCGTTCGGACAGGCACAGGATGGTGGCGATGTCCGAGGCGGTCTTGCCCAAGGCCGACCATTGCAGGATTTCGGTTTCCCGCGGGGTCAATTTGCTGGGCGCTTGCGGGCTGGGATTGTCTGCGTATTTTTTGGCTACCACCGCGTGCATGGCGTGGCAAATCCAGAGCACTTGCCCGGCTTTTTCATAGAGTTCTTCAGGGCCCACTGGGCCGATGGTGCGCCCCAGGCTCAACATGCTGAAAACACCCTGGAAGTCATGAACCGATTGGGTCCATCCGAAATTCAGTCCGTTGGACTGGGCATGGGCCCATAAGTCCGGTACCGAAGAAAAGGTTTTCTCGTCCCATACGATCGGTAGAACCGAGCGTTTGCAATGCGCAACCACAGGGTCGAGATCAAAGTAGTGCTCTTGTCTGTACAGCGTATTCCACTCATTTGAGTAGTTGTTAAGGTTGATAGTTTTCGTTTGGTTGTTGGGTAGATGGGAACTAAGGGTGAATGCGCAGTATTGGAAGCCAAGCTCGTAAGTAAGGTTGAGGGCAGCTTCGTACATACTGGTTATTTCGCTTTCCCCTTCGAGTTTGGGCAGGCGGGTGTTGTGCCAGTTGACCATCGGTAACTCTCCATGTGAACGGTTTTTACATGGGGTACTTCCAAGGCCCCCGGTTACAACGTGAAAAAATAGTGTAGGACAACGGCTACAGCTCGAAATAAAAATTTGGTTATGTTCAAGCGGGCGTTAGGCCAATAACATTTGTACAACCTGGCTACGGTGTACAGGTTTCAGGCGTTCGATAAGATTTTTTTCCATTAGTTTTAAGAACTTGCTCTAAATGCGCCTTATTAATATTTAGTTACACTCCCTCATCTAATGGCTTGTTGGAAGGCGACTAATAGCCAAATATTTGGTACCGCCCAGCGGTTGCCACTATGGGGAGCGGCAATGCCAGCACAAACCATCGGTGTTTCCAGGCGGCGCTTTGGGTGACACTAGGGGCCTCTGCAAATGGAGTTTCCCATGACGGCCAGTGCTGAAAAATACACCCGCCAGACCCTGCTCGACGTGAAATCGCTGACCCCCAGCCTGTTTACCCTGCGTACTACCCGAGACCCTGGTTTTCGTTTTCGCGCCGGACAATTCGTGCGTCTTGGGGTGACCAAGGCCGATGGCGGCATTGTGTGGCGTGCTTATTCGGTGGTGTCGTCGCCCTTTGATGAATACCTGGACTTCTTTTCCATCGTGGTGCCGGGCGGTGAGTTCACCAGTGAGCTGAGCCGCCTGCGGGAAGGCGATACCCTGCTGGTAGAACGCCAGGCCACGGGCTTTCTGACCCTGGACCGGTTTGTGGATGGTCGCGATCTGTGGCTGCTGGGCACCGGGACCGGTATTGCGCCGTTTCTGTCGATTCTGCAGGACTTTGAGGTCTGGGAAAAATTCGAGCGGATCATCCTGGTCTATAGCGCTCGCGAAGCTCCGGAGTTGGCTTATCAGTCGTTGATCCATGAATTGGGTGAGCGTGAGTACCTGGCGGAGTACGCCCACAAGCTCACCTACATTCCTATCGTGACCCGTGAGCAACATCCGGGCGCGCTGAATGGGCGGATTACCACCCTGATCGAGAACGGTGAATTGGAACGCGCCGCAGGCATCGAGCTGACCCCTGAGCATTCCAGGGTGATGATTTGCGGTAACCCGCAGATGATCGACGACACGCGTCAGTTGTTGAAACAGCGCGACATGCAACTGAGCCTGACCCGCCGTCCGGGGCAGGTCGCGGTAGAAAACTACTGGTAAAACAAAGGCGCCCTGCAGGCGCCTTTACTTTATTTGCCGAGCTTACTCGGGCTTGCTGTTCTGTGCCTTGAGCAGATCGCGGATCTCCCCCAGCAGCACTTCTTCCTTGGTCGGGACCGGCGGCAGGCTAGGTGCCACGGCCTCTTCACGCTTCAGGCGGTTGATGGCCTTCACGCCCATGAAGATCGCAAACGCAACGATCACAAAGTCGATCACGCTCTGGATGAACTTGCCGTACGCCAGTACGACGGCCGGCGCATCGCCCTGGGCGGCTTTAAGCGTTACGGCCAGGTCGCCGAAGTCGACACCCCCGATCAACAGGCCGATAGGTGGCATCACCACGTCGCCTACAAAGGATGAAACAATTTTGCCGAAGGCGGCGCCGATGATAATACCGACCGCCATGTCGACCACATTACCTTTGACCGCGAAGGCCTTGAACTCACTTAACACGCCCATAGGTTATTCCTTGTTACAGATGAGGAGGTAGAAGCCAGTGTAAGACAGTGTGGCGAGGCTTGCTCGACACAACTGCTAACAGTGTCCGTTTTTATCGACACATTAAATCGCAAATAGTTTGCAAAGTGCCACCAATCGCGCGCGGAATACCCGCTATTTCAGTGGGTTACCACACTATTTTCTTTATCGGGGTGGTACGGCTTTTCTATTTATCTTCTGACTCGCGGGTCACTAGCCTCTGGCAAGCACAACTCAATGTGCACTAAAAAAACCAGAGGATACCTCGATGAAAAACCCTATTAGCCGCGGGCCTATTTCTGCGCGACAGGTGCTGTTTGCAGTGAGCGCCAGTCTTCTTTCGCTGTCCGTACACGCCGCCAACCTCACGCGCGATAATGGCGCGGCGGTCGGTGACAATCAGAACTCGCAAACCGCCGGTGCGAATGGCCCGGTCCTGTTGCAAGACGTGCAACTGATCCAGAAGTTGCAGCGCTTTGATCGCGAGCGTATTCCGGAGCGCGTTGTGCACGCCCGTGGCACCGGCGCTCACGGTACTTTCACCGTCACCGATAACCTCAGCGACCTGACCAAGGCCAAGGTGTTTGCCGCTGGCGAAGCCACGCCGGTATTTGTGCGCTTCTCTGCGGTCGTTCACGGCAACCATTCGCCGGAAACCCTGCGTGACCCGCGCGGCTTCGCCACCAAGTTCTACACCGCCGAAGGTAATTGGGACCTGGTCGGTAATAACTTCCCGACGTTCTTTATTCGCGATGCGATCAAGTTCCCGGACATGGTTCACGCCTTTAAACCAGATCCGCGCACTAACCTGGACGATGATTCCCGTCGCTTTGACTTCTTCTCCCATGTTCCGGAGTCTACTCGTACGTTGACCGAGTTGTACTCGGACTCCGGTACTCCAGCCAGTTACCGGGAAATGGACGGTAACGGTGTACATGCCTACAAGTTGATTAACGCCAAGGGCGAAGTGCACTACGTCAAGTTCCACTGGAAGAGCCTGCAAGGCATCAAGAACCTCGATCCTAAACAAGTGACTGAAGTACAGGGCCGTGACTACAGCCATATGACCAATGATTTGGTCACGCACATCAATAAGGGCGACTTCCCCAAGTGGGACCTGTATGTGCAAGTGCTGAAGCCGGAAGACTTGGCCAAGTTTGATTTCGACCCGTTGGATGCCACCAAGATCTGGCCGGACGTACCGGAGCGCAAAGTCGGGCAGATGGTGCTGAACCGCAACCCGGCCAACGTTTTCCAGGAAACCGAGCAAGTGGCCATGGCGCCGGCCAACCTGGTGCCGGGCATCGAGCCGTCGGAAGACCGCCTGCTGCAAGGCCGGGTGTTCTCCTATGCCGATACGCAAATGTACCGCCTGGGGCCAAACGCCCTGCAACTGCCGATCAACGCACCCCGGGTGACCGTCAACAACGGTAACCAGGACGGCGCGATGAATTTCGGCAAGACCACCACTGGCGTGAACTACCAGCCAAGCCGCCTGCTGCCACGGGAAGAGCCGCAAACCGCGCGGTACAGCCAGTCGGCCCTGTCGGGCAGTACCCAGCAAGCGAAGATCCAGCGTGAGCAGAACTTCAAGCAGGCCGGCGACCTGTACCGTTCGTTCAACAAGAAAGAGCGTCAGGACTTGATCGACAACTTCGGCGGCTCCCTGGCCACCACCGATGACGAGAGCAAGCACATCATCCTGTCGTTCCTCTACAAGGCTGATCCGGAGTACGGCACTGGCGTGACCAAAGTTGCCAAGGGCGACCTGGCCCGCGTCAAGGCATTGGCCGAAAAGCTGACCGACTAACCGCCCACGCTCCCTGTAGGAGCCGGCTTGCCGGCGATAGCGCCCACAAGTACGCCATCGCCGGCAAGCCGGCTCCTACAGGTGGCACATCACTGAGAATTTGCCATGCGAATCTTTATAGGCGCTGTCCTTGCGTGTTTGTCGTTCAGCGTATTGGCCGAACAAGCTGACCCGGCCGCGCTTAAGGCACAACTGCAGGATTACTACTTCGACGCCGCCCGCCGTGGCGACGTGGACATGCTCAACACCTTCATCGAATCCGGCTATCCGCTGAACACCCAGGATGAAAAAGGCTACACGGCGCTGATTCTCGCCGCCTATCACGGCGAAAGTGCCTACGTGGACCGATTGCTCGCCGCCGGCGCCGATGCCTGCGTGCAGGACAAACGCGGCAACACCGCGTTGATGGGCGCGATCTTCAAGGGTGAGCTGAAAATCGCCCAGCGCCTGCTGGCCACCGACTGCAACCCCGACCAGCGCAACGGCGCCGGACAAACGGCGGCCATGTATGCCGGGCTGTTCAAACGCGTGGAACTGCTGGACGAACTGAAAGCCAAGGGCGCCGATCTGAATGCCGAAGACCCGATCGGTAACAGTGCTTCACGTTTGGCCAGCGGTGAAATCCGTACCCCGGCGCCGCGCTGAGCTATCATCGCGGTTTTTCGGTTGGAGGTTCTCAAATGGCAAAGGCCAAGCGCATGTATGGCTGCACGGAGTGCGGCGCGACCTTTCCCAAGTGGGCCGGCCAGTGCACGGAATGCGGTGCGTGGAACACCCTGACCGAAACCATGATCGAGAGCGGCGGCGCCGTGGCCCCCAGCGGCCGTTCCGGCTGGACCGGGCAACAAACCCAGATCAAGACCCTGGCCGAAGTCAGCGTCGAAGAAATCCCGCGTTTCTCCACTGCTTCCGGTGAACTGGACCGGGTGCTGGGCGGCGGCCTGGTGGATGGCTCGGTGGTGCTGATCGGCGGTGACCCGGGCATCGGTAAGTCCACGATCCTGCTGCAAACCCTGTGCAGCATCGCCAGCCGCATGCCGGCGCTGTATGTCACCGGCGAAGAATCCCAGCAGCAGGTGGCCATGCGTGCGCGCCGCCTGGGCTTGCCTCAGGACCAACTGCGGGTGATGACCGAAACCTGCATCGAAAGCATCATCGCCACCGCGCGCCTGGAAAAGCCCAAGGTGATGGTGATCGATTCGATCCAGACGATTTTCACCGAGCAACTGCAATCGGCACCGGGTGGCGTGTCCCAGGTGCGGGAAAGTGCCGCGCTGCTGGTGCGCTATGCGAAACAGAGCGGCACGGCGATTTTCCTGGTGGGCCACGTGACGAAAGAAGGCGCATTGGCCGGCCCACGGGTGCTGGAACACATGGTCGACACCGTGCTGTATTTCGAAGGCGAGTCCGATGGGCGGTTGCGTTTGCTGCGGGCGGTGAAGAACCGGTTTGGCGCGGTCAACGAACTCGGAGTGTTCGCCATGACTGACCGGGGCTTGAAAGAGGTCTCCAACCCGTCAGCGATTTTTCTTACCCGCGCTCAGGAAGAAGTCCCAGGCAGTGTGGTGATGGCAACGTGGGAAGGCACCCGGCCGATGCTGGTGGAAGTCCAGGCGCTGGTGGACGACAGCCACTTGGCCAACCCGCGTCGTGTCACCCTGGGCCTGGACCAGAACCGGCTGGCGATGTTGCTGGCGGTATTGCACCGCCACGGCGGCATTCCCACCCATGACCAGGATGTATTCCTCAACGTGGTGGGCGGGGTCAAGGTGTTGGAAACCGCGTCTGACCTGGCGTTGATGGCGGCGGTGATGTCCAGCCTGCGCAACCGGCCGTTGCCCCATGACTTGCTGGTGTTTGGCGAAGTGGGCCTGTCGGGTGAAGTACGCCCGGTGCCCAGTGGCCAGGAGCGCCTTAAGGAAGCGGCCAAGCACGGCTTCAAGCGGGCCATCGTGCCCAAGGGCAATGCGCCGAAAGAAATGCCACCGGGGCTGCAAGTGATCGGGGTAACGCGCCTGGAGCAGGCGCTGGATGCCCTGTTCGAATAGTCGCCAGCCACACAGCCCCCCTGTGGGAGCCGGGCTTGCCCGCGATGGCGGTGTATCAGCTGATTGATATGCAAACTGACACACCGCCATCGCAGGCAAGCCAGCTCCCACATGCTCAGATCTCCAGCAAGGCGGCGAATTCCCGCTCCAGTTCTTCCTGATCGCCCAGGTTCAGCTCGATTATCCGCCGCAGGTGGCTTATGGAGTCGAGGTCGATGTGTTCGCACACAAAGCCGAGCTGCCCATGATCGTCGTGGGTCAGCCGCACCTGCATCTTCACGTCGGTCTCGGCGTCCAGATGAATGTCCACGTCGAATGATTCGTAGCGATGGCCGTGCCATTCTTGCGGCCGTTGCACCAGCAAGCCCTTGAGCGACAAATCTACCAATTGCACCGACCAGACATGGCCGTCTTGCGTGAGCTCGGTCCTGGCATCGAAGGCAATGCGTCGGAAACGGCGTCGGTCTGAAGGCTGTTCGCTCATGGTGAAACCCTCTGTGGATAAAGGAATTGTAGCCGTGCGCCATCATGGGGCGGTTTTTTCTGCTTTTTTTGCCCCGGCAAGGCTCTAGACCAACGTAGGGGGGTGGCCTTTAAGGCCAGTAGCGCTAAACTCGGGATGGCTGTCTTTCTGTCCACCCTGGCTGGAATATAAAAATGAAAAATAATAATAGCCTGCTACGCCATCTACCCTGGCTGCTGCTGGCAATCGTAGGAGCGTGCGCCCTGGGCGTAGTGGCCTTGCGCCGCGGCGAGGCGATCAACGCCTTGTGGATCGTGGTCGCAGCAGTGGCCATTTATCTGGTTGCTTACCGTTACTACAGTCTGTTCATCGCTAACCATGTGATGCAGCTCGATCCACTGCGGGCTACCCCCGCTGTGCTGAACAACGACGGTCTGGACTATGTGCCGACCAACAAACACATCCTTTTTGGTCACCACTTCGCGGCAATCGCCGGCGCAGGGCCTTTGGTCGGCCCGGTACTGGCGGCGCAGATGGGCTACCTGCCCGGCACGTTGTGGCTGATCGCTGGCGTGGTGCTGGCGGGGGCGGTGCAGGACTTCATGGTCCTGTTCCTGTCCACCCGGCGCAACGGCCGTTCCCTGGGGGACATGGTCCGCGAAGAGATGGGCCGCGTGCCCGGGACCATCGCGCTGTTCGGCTGCTTCCTGATCATGATCATCATCCTCGCGGTGCTGGCGCTGATCGTGGTCAAGGCCCTGGCCGAAAGCCCGTGGGGCATCTTCACGGTGATGGCAACCATCCCGATCGCGATGTTCATGGGCATCTACATGCGCTACATCCGCCCGGGCCGCATCGGTGAAATCTCGATTGTCGGCGTGCTGTTGCTGCTGGGTTCGATCTGGCTGGGCGGGCAGATTGCCGCTGACCCGGTGTGGGCCAAGGCCTTCAGCTTCACCGGGATCCAGATCACCTGGATGCTGGTGGGTTATGGCTTCGTGGCTGCCGTGTTGCCGGTGTGGCTGATCCTCGCGCCACGTGACTACCTGTCTACGTTCCTGAAAATCGGCACCATCATCGCCCTGGCGATTGGCATCCTGGTGACCATGCCCGACCTGAAAATGCCGGCGCTGACCCAGTTCATCGATGGCACCGGCCCGGTGTGGAAGGGCGGCCTGTTCCCGTTCCTGTTCATCACCATCGCCTGTGGCGCGGTCTCGGGTTTCCACGCACTGATCTCCTCGGGCACCACGCCCAAGTTGCTGGCCAGTGAAGGGCACGCCCGTTACATCGGCTACGGCGGCATGTTGATGGAGTCGTTCGTGGCCATCATGGCGATGGTTGCCGCTTCGGTGATCGAGCCAGGCGTGTACTTCGCCATGAACAGCCCGGCCGCGATTGTCGGCGGTGACGTGGTGGCTGTGGCGCAAACCGTCAGCAGCTGGGGTTTTGCAATTACCCCGGAAGCGTTGCAGGCGGTGGCCCATGACATTGGTGAGTCCACCATCCTGGCCCGTGCCGGTGGTGCGCCGACCCTGGCGGTGGGTATCGCGCAGATCCTGCACAGCGTCCTGCCGGGTGAAAACACCATGGCGTTCTGGTACCACTTTGCGATCCTGTTCGAAGCGCTGTTCATCCTGACTGCGGTCGACGCCGGTACCCGTGCCGGTCGCTTCATGCTGCAGGATTTGCTCGGCTCCTTCGTGCCGGCGCTCAAGCGTACCGAGTCCTGGACGGCCAACCTGATCGCTACCGCAGGTTGTGTGGCGATGTGGGGTTACCTGCTGTACCAGGGCGTGATCGACCCACTGGGCGGCATCAACACCTTGTGGCCGCTGTTCGGTATCTCCAACCAGATGCTGGCCGGTATCGCGCTGATGCTCGCCACGGTTGTGCTGATCAAAATGAAACGCCAGCGCTACATCTGGGTGACCATGCTGCCAGCCGTATGGCTGCTGATCTGCACCGTGACCGCAGGCTTCATCAAGCTGTTCGACGCCAACCCGGCGATCGGCTTCCTGTCCCTGGCCAAGAAATACAGCGATGCCCTGGCCAGCGGCCAGATCCTCGCACCGGCCAAGAGCATCGACCAGATGCAACACGTGATCTGGAATGCCTACACCAACGCAACGCTGACGGCGCTGTTCCTGTTCGTGGTCTTCAGCATCCTGTTCTATGCGCTCAAGGTTGGCATTGCTGCCTGGGGCAAAAAGGAACGTACGGATAAAGAAGCGCCATACCAGGCCATCCCGGACGCTTGATAGAGGATTGCAATCATGTTCAATGACATCAGTCGCCTCGGTAAATACCTCGGTCAGGCCGCGCGCCTGATGGTCGGCATGCCCGACTACGACACCTACGTCGAGCATATGCAAACCAAACACCCGGACAAACCGATGATGGACTACAAGGCGTTCTTCCGGGAACGCCAGGAAGCCCGTTACGGCGGCAAGGGTGGGCCCAAGTGCTGCTAGCCCGGTAGTTCGGGCTGCGGTGATCCCTTGTGGGAGCGGGCTTGCTCGCGAAGGCGGTCTTTCAGTGATGCTTGTGCTGACCGACACGCCGCCTTCGCGAGCAAGCCCGCTCCCACATTTGTTTTGTGTTTCTTCAAGGAGAATTCTTTGTCCTCTCCCATTCCCGTCACCGTCCTCAGCGGCTTCCTCGGCGCTGGCAAGACCACCTTGTTGCGTCACCTGCTCAAGGCCGAGCAAGGCTTGAAAATCGCCGTGATCGAAAATGAATTCAGCGACGCCGGTATCGACACCCAATTGCTGGGCAGCGAGCCGGTGCAAGTCATGACCCTGTCCAATGGCTGCGTGTGCTGCACCATCCACACTGACCTGACCAAGGCCCTGTACCTGTTGCTGGAGCGCCTGGACAGCGGCGAGATCGCCTTCGACCGCCTGGTGATCGAGTGCACCGGCCTGGCCGACCCGGCCCCTGTGGCCCAGACCTTTTTCATCGATGAAGAACTGCGTGAGCGCTACATCCTCGACGGCATCATCACCCTGGTGGACGCGGCCCACGCCGAGCACCACCTGACCCAGACCATCGCCCAGGCGCAGATCGGGTTTGCCGACCGCCTGCTGGTGAGCAAGCGCGACCTGGTGGACGACGCCACCTTCGACGCCCTCAGCGAGCGCCTGACCCGCATCAACCGCCGCGCGCCGATTCGTGTGGTGGAGCACGGCAAGATCGACCTCGCCGAACTGCTGGATGTGCGCGGCTTCAACCTCAACGCCGGCATGAGCCTGCGCCCGGTGAGCCAGGCGCCGTCCATCGACCGTATTTCCAGCCTGGTGCTGCGCACTGACCAGCCGCTGGATATCGACAAACTCAGCGAGTTCATGAACGAGCTGCTGGAAGACCACGGCAAGCAATTGCTGCGCTACAAAGGCGTGCTGAACATTGCCGGGGAAGACCGGCGGATGGTGTTCCAGGGCGTGCTGAAGCTCTACGGGTTCGACTGGGATACCGAATGGGCCGAAGGCGAGACGCGGGAAAGTGTGATTGTGTTTATTGCTGACGAGTTGCCGGAAGAGAAGATTCGCGAAGGCTTTGCGCGGGTTTACCAATCCTGACTTGAAACGCAGTCAAAATGTGGGAGCGGGCTTGCTCGCGAAAGCGGTGTGTCAGTCAGCCCATGCATCAACTGACACAGCGCTTTCGCGAGCAAGCCCGCTCCCACATTTGATGTCATTTCAAATTGAGAAAGCAGCGTTTTCAGGCATAAAAAAGCCCGGCTCAAGAGCCGGGCTTTTCATTCAAGCAACTGCAATCAAGCGCCGTATACCGGCAGCTTCTTGCAGATGGCCTTGACCTTCTCACGCACAGCGTCAATCACTGCTTCGTTGTTCAGGTCAGCCAGGATGTCGCAGATCCAGCCAGCCAGTTCCTTGCACTCTGCTTCCTTGAAGCCACGAGTGGTCACAGCCGGGGTGCCGAAGCGCAGGCCGGAGGTGACGAACGGCGAACGTGGGTCGTTCGGTACCGAGTTCTTGTTCACGGTGATGAAGGCTTTGCCCAGAGCGGCGTCAGCGTCTTTACCGGAGATGTCCTGCTTGATCAGCGACAGCAGGAACAGGTGGTTCTCAGTACCGCCGGACACCACGTCAAAACCGCGCTCGATGAACACGCCGGCCATGGCCTTGGCGTTTTTCACCACTTGCTGCTGGTAGGTCTTGAACTCAGGCTGCAGCGCTTCCTTGAAGCAGATCGCTTTGGCGGCGATCACGTGCTCCAGCGGGCCACCCTGGCCGCCTGGGAATACGGCGGAGTTCAGCTTCTTCTCGATCTCGGCGTTGGCGCGAGCCAGGATCAGGCCGCCACGTGGACCGCGCAGGGTCTTGTGGGTGGTGGTGGTCACGACGTCAGCGAACGGCACCGGGTTCGGGTAGACGCCAGCGGCGACCAGACCGGCCACGTGGGCCATGTCGACGAACAGGTAGGCGCCGACCTTGTCAGCGATTTCGCGGAAGCGTGGGAAATCCAGGATCTGCGAGTAGGCAGAGAAACCGGCCACGATCATTTTTGGCTTGTGCTCAACGGCCAGGCGCTCGACTTCGTCGTAGTCGATCAGGCCGTTGCCGTCGATGCCGTACTGAACGGCGTTGTACAGCTTGCCGGAGGAGGAAACGCTGGCGCCGTGGGTCAGGTGACCGCCGTGGGCCAGGCTCATGCCCAGGATGGTGTCGCCCGCTTGCAGCAGGGCCAGGTACACGGCGCTGTTGGCTTGGGAGCCGGCGTGTGGCTGGACGTTGGCGTAATCGGCGCCGAACAGTTCCTTGGCGCGGTCGATGGCCAGTTGCTCAACGATGTCGACGAACTCGCAACCGCCGTAGTAGCGCTTGCCCGGATAGCCTTCGGCGTACTTGTTGGTCAGAACCGAACCTTGAGCCTCCATAACCGCAGGGCTGGTGTAGTTTTCCGAAGCGATCAGCTCAATGTGCTCTTCCTGGCGCACGGCTTCTTGCTCCATGGCGGCAAAGAGATCGGCGTCGTACTTGGCAATAGTCAAATCACGGCTGAACATGGCGGTCCTCAAGGATCGGGGGCAGAAAAGAAGCGCATTCTAACCCAATGGGTTTTAGATGGCATATGAAAGGACATCATGTCGCGGACAAGCGGGGCTCATCTGGGGATAGGTGGTGTTTGTTCGGGCCCCTTCGCGAGCAAGCCCGCTCCCACATTCAATCGGGTTCCTTCAGGTGGAATACGGTCGAATGTGGGAGTCGGGCTTGCCCGCGATGAGGCCATCCGCATCACCTGAGGATTTCAGTCGAACATGAACAGCGCATCATTGCTGAACTGCGCCTCAAACCGGTTCGCCGGCATCGGTCGCCCGAACAGGTAGCCCTGCACCTCATCGCAACCGTGCTCCCGCAGGAAGTCCAGCTGCTCATGGGTTTCCACACCCTCGGCGATCACCGCCAGGTTCAGGCTGTGGGCCATGGCGATAATCGCCCGGGCAATCTGCGCATCCTGCTCACCCGACGGCAGGCCGTCGACAAAGGTGCGGTCGATCTTCAGCACGTCGATGGGGAATTGCTTGAGGTAGTTCAACGATGAATAACCGGTGCCGAAGTCATCTACCGCGATGCTCAGGCCGAGGTTTTTCAAGCTGGCGAGGATCTGCATCGCTTCGTTGACCTCGCGCATCAGGATACTTTCGGTCAGCTCCAGCTCCAGGCACGCCGGCGGCAGGCCGGTATCCTTGAGGATGGTGGCGATGCGCTCGCCCAGTTGCCCGTCGGAGAACTGCCGGGCCGAGATGTTGACCGAGACCTTGGGCACCCGCACCTTGTTCTGGTGCCAGGTCTTGAGTTGGCGGCAGGCTTCGCTGATCACCCAGTCACCCACGTCCACCACCAGCCCCAACTCCTCCAGCACCGGGATGAAGTCCCCCGGCGGCACCAGCCCGCGACGCGGATGGCGCCAGCGCAGCAGGGCTTCGGCACCGGTCAAACGTTTGCCGTCGCCGCTGAACTGCGGCTGGTAATACAGCACGAATTCGTTCTGTTCCAGGGCGTGGCGCAGGTCGCTTTCCAGCTCCAGGCGTTCCAGTGCGCTGGCGTTCATGTCGGCCTGGTAGAACTGGAAGTTGTTCTTGCCCCGCTCCTTGGCGTGGTACATCGCCGTGTCGGCGTTTTTCATCAACTGGCTGAGTTCGTTGCCGTCCTGCGGGCTCAGGGCGATGCCGATACTGGCGGTGACGAAGAACTCGCGGCCCTCCAGCACAAACGGCTTCACCAGGCTGGCCAGAATCTGCTCGGCCACGTGAATCGCCCGGTTCAGCGCCATCTCACGGTTGACCCGCGGTTGCAGCAGCAAGGTGAATTCGTCGCCGCCCATGCGTGCCACGGTGTCGTCTTCGGCGACGCAGCCCAGCAGGCGGGTGGCCATTTCCTTGAGCATGCGGTCGCCGGCGGCGTGGCCCAGGGAGTCGTTGATCGGCTTGAAGCGGTCGAGGTCGAGGAACATCAGCACCACCCACGACTTCTGCCGTTCCGCCGATTGCAGCGCGGTGTGCAGGCGGTCCTGGAACAGCGTGCGGTTGGGCAGGTGGGTCAGGGCGTCGTAGTAGGCCAGGCGATGGATGCGCTGCTCGCTGGCCTTGCGCTCGCTGATGTCGCTGAAGAAGCACACGTAGCTGGCCAGGTCGCCTTCGTCATCGAACACGGCAGTAATTCCGACCCAGGCCGGGTAATGCTCGCCGTTGCGGCGCTTGAGCCACACTTCGCCTTCCCAGGTGCTGTGCTGGTGCAATTGCTTGAGCACGTAGCGCAGGTGGGCTTCCTGCTGTTCGTCGACGGTGAGCATGTTCGGCAACTGGTCGAGCACGTCCGCCACCGCATAACCGCTGACCCGGCTGAACGCCTCGTTGGCCTGCACGATGTAGCCGGCCGGGTCGGTGATCAGGATCGCCGAGGTGGAGTGTTCGAATACCGTGGCCGCCATGCGCAGGTCTTTTTCCGCACGGCGCTGCTGGCTGATATCGCGACCCACGCCAAGGATGCCCTCGAACGCGCCGTGTTCGTCCCACACCAGCACCAGGCGCAGTTCGATGGGGATCTTGCGCCCGTCGGCCCGCAGGCAGTCGAACAGGAACAGTTGGGTCTGCACGTCGTTGCGCAAGGCCGCGAGGGATTCGGGTTGGTCCAGGGCGCGGCTGACTTGCTCCACCAGGGAGTAGATACCGGTCAGTTGCTGCGGGTTGGCGATGGTCGATTGCCAGCCGTTTTCGAAGATCCAGTCGACGTCATAGCCCAGCACCGCGTTCACCGAAGGGCTGACGTAGTTGAGGGCCAGCTTGCTGTCGGTGGAGAAGATTACGTCGCTGATACTTTCGGCCAGCATGCGGTAGCGCTGTTCGCTGTCGCGCAGGGATTCGCTGGCCTCGATCTGGTCGGTGATGTCCTTGGCCACGCCGATGATGCGCGTGACCTGGTCGGTCTTGTCCCGGGCCAGGGCCTGTTCGCGGATATCGAAGCGCCGCCATTGGTTGTTGCGGTGGCGAAAGCGCAACTGGCACTGCAGTTGGCTCAGGTAGCCGGCCTGGCGCTGTTGCAGGCGCAGGTCGTGGTAACGCTCGGCGTCTTCGGGGTGCAGCAGGATCTCCCAGAAGTACTCGCCCATCTGCTGCAACTCGGGCTTGTTGTAGCCCAGGGTGTGGCCCAGGTGGTGGTTGCTGAAAATCATCCGCTGGCTGATCACATCCTGCACATACAGGTGATCGGGCACGGTGCGCACCACGTCCGACCAGAAACCCTCGCGCTCCACCAGCGACAATTCGATCAGCTTGCGGCTGGTGATGTCGCTGATGCTCAGGATCACTGCCTTGAAGTCGTCCTGTTGCTCCGGCAGGCGCATCACCAGCCACAGGTATTGGTCGTTGCCTTCGACATCGCTGAGCTGGATTTCCAGTTCGAGCTGTTTTTGCTGGGTCAGTACCGCGTCGATCACCTGGTTACCGATGGCGGTTGGGCTCGACGGGCAGGCGTCGATCAGGCGCTCCCAGGCTTGTTCGCAAGAGGCAACATTCAGCAGGCGCACCGCCACCTGATTGACCTCGGTGATGCGTAGCTCCTTGAGCAGTTGCTGGCGTTGCTCCGGGTTGTCTTGCAACAACTGTTGCAGTTGCTCGCAGGTTTGCAAGTGGGTCTTGTCGAAGAACGCGCGCAGGCCTGACAGGTCGAGCACGCACAGCGCCACGCCGGTGCCTTCGAAAATATCCTGGTAGCGCCGGCGCCCCTCGTGCACCTGGCGCTGGCGGCGGCGCATGTTCAGCAGCACGATCACCGGGATCAGCGAGAAGGCCAGGCCCAGCAGGCATTTGCCGATAAAGGCCGGCAGCAGTTGCTCCAGCACGGCGGCGCGGTCGAACAGGCCGCGCAGTTGCCAGTCGCTCTTGCTCAGGGGCGTGACCAGTACACTTTTGTTCAACTCGTCCGGGGTCAACGCGGTGGCCCATTGGGCCGGCATCCCGCTGTCACGGCTGACCACCCGGTGGTTCAGGCGGTTTTCGATGACCCACATCGGGCGCTGGCCCTGGCCATCCTGGCGGGTCAGGTTGGCCAGGTAATTGGGGGCCAGGCGCAAGGCCCAGTACATCTTGGTGCCGCCGCTGGGCTGGTGCAGCAGCAGGTAGATGACGGTGCCGTCGTTGTTGTTGCTCAGGTAATAGGACTGGGCGTGGCTGCGCTTGACCAGTTCTTCGAGCCAGGCGCTGTCCTGGCTGTCGCTGGCGCTGTCACTGATCATCGCGCCGCTGGGGGCGAGCAGGGCGACGCTGCGCAACTCCGGCAAGGAGCGTTGCAAGGTGCGCATCAGGATTTGTTGCTGTTCGGCGTCCCGCGGCGGTTCGACGATCGGCAGCAGGTTCAGCGCGATCTGCGCACTGAGGGCCATGTTCAGGCTGATCTGTTCGGCCAGGTCGGCGCTGTAGTCGATGGTGTATTGCTGCTGGTTTTTCTGGTTTTGCTGCAACTGGTCCAGCAGTTGCCAGAACAATAACGCGAGCAGCAACAGGACCAGCGTCGCCAATGCGCCCTTCAGGGTTCCGTGCAGGGGCGCTCCCGGCGCTATATGAGCGGCGCGCAGGGGAGTTGGCGGCGTTACGTTGGACAAACTGTGATCCTGCGGTTTGGCTGGACTGGCGCGCGACGTGCACTATAAGCCGGACGCCCGGAGGGCGGCTAGCATGCCTTGTGTTGTGGCAAAGTGCCAGCCCCGCTTGGCGGGACTACAGGGCCGCGCCGGTATTGATCAGGGAGTCTGCCAACCGGGAAAGGATCGCCACCGCGAAGCAGCCGATCACCACAGAGGCCGTGCGGTTGATATTCAGCGGCGTCAGCCAGGCATGCCCGCTGCGTTTGATGCGTGCGCCGAACAGCACCCAGGTGCAGCCGACCGGGATCACCACCGCGCTGAATTGCGCGACAAAATGCAGGTACAGCGTGATATCCGCAAACGTCTGCACCGGCACGATGAACGAGACCACCAGTAAACCCTTGGGGTTGATCAGGGTGAGCAAAAAGAAGTGCCGCTGCGAGACCCGCGCCTCGGGAAGGGGGTTGCGCGGGTTATCCGGGTGACGCCAGAGTCGGTAGGAGGTCTTGATCAGATACGCCACCGACGCCAGTTGCACCCACTTCAGGCACCAGGGCGCACTGTCGCCGATATGGCTGAGCAGGTAGCCCCAGAAGGATATCTGCAGCAGGTAGGCCAGGCACTCCAACAGGCTCAGGGGCCAGGCACGCCGGAAGCCGCTGAGCACTCCGGAGCGCAGCAATAGCGTATTGGTCGGCCCCGGCATCAATAGCAGCAACCCAAGTGCAGACATGACGTTGAGCATGATGGTTGTCTCCTGAAACCGCTGCTGGGCGGTCAATCCACCAGGTAGATTTCGACGCGTTCTTTGTGCGCGCCAATGTTGTTGCGCTTGAGGCGAATACGCCCGACCTCGCCTGTGGTGCGCAGGTGTGTACCGCCACAGGGCACCTCTGAAAACCCCTCGATGTACCAGCAACGGCGCAAGCGCTCGGCGTCGGTAAAGCGACTTTCAATCGGCAGGTCGGCAGCCACCAGTTGCTCGACGTCCTGCAGGATCTCGGGGAAGTACTGGCTGATATTGCCCGTCAGCGCAAAATCGATCCGCGCCTTGCTCTGGCCGATATGCGCGCCGATCTTTTCCAGGGTCGGGAATTTCTTGTAGAACAATTCCAGGACAATTTCGGCGGCGAAATGCAGGCGCATCAGCGCATACCGCCGGGGCCAGTCGATCTCCACGCTGACCAGGTCACCCACGGCAAAGTCCGGCTCTTCGGCCAGGCGGTAGATGATGCGTTCATCGGCAACCGTGGCCTGGCTGACGTCGATCCGGTTGATGCGGCCCTGATCCGACTCCTGGCCGCCGGATTCGGCGAAGAAAATCGTCGGGCTGATCACCACGTCGCGCCCCTCGATGCTCAACACGCGAGCGTCCAGGGACGAGAGATAAGGGGTGTTCCAGAATGCACGTTCCATAACGCTTAGCTGCCTTGTTCATTGAGGGCGGTTAAAAGGGGCGAATACAAACGTTGAAAATCGCTGCTGAAGAAAAAATGCCCGCCGGGTACGCACTCGCTATGGAAGCCGGCGCTGGTGTAGCGCTGCCATTCGTCAAGGCGTTGGGGGTCAAGCAGCGGGTCGTCCTGGCCATTGAGAATGTGCAGAGGCACCGGCAGCGGGCGGATAAAGTGATAAGTGAGTTGCGCGTTGAGCGCCAGGTCGGCCTTGAGCTTGCCCAGGGCGTGGCGGGCGAAACTGCATGAGGCATCCGTCGGCAGCGGCAACGGGCTCTCGGAACACACGTGCTGCCACAGTTGATGGTCGTCCATCGCCCCCAGCAGCGGCGAGTAGCCGGCATGGGGCGGCATGCGCCCGGACAGGATCAACTGCGTCGGCAACGGCCGGTCGCGTTCGGCCAGCGCGTGGGCGACGTCCAGTGCCAGCCCGGCACCGAAACTGTGGCCGTAGAACGCATACGGTACGCTCACGCCTCGCAGTTCATCGACAATGGCCTCAATCAGCAGTGCGATCTGCGTGGCTGATGCTTCCTGGCCGCGTTCCTCGCGCCCGGGCAGCTTGACGGCCCACGCCGCGATACCGATATCGGCCAAGCGGCTCAAGTCATTGAACGCCGAGGCACCCCCACCTCCATAGGGAAAGCACAGCAGCAAGCGGTCGGCGTTTGCGAGGGCACCGGGCAGCGGTGCAAGCCAGCGCTGTTGCGCCAAAAGGGCAGCGACCATGGCGGCTCCTTAACCGGTGATCTCGAACAGGCCCACCGCCGGGTGGAACATGTGCGAGGTGGTCAGCGAACGATGTTCCGCGGTAGCCGGGTACGGAATGGTCATGGGCGTCGTCACCGTAACGCCGCCGAGGCTCGCCAGGGACGCTTGGGTGGCCTGCATGTCGCCGACCCTGAAGGCCACGTGGTAAATGCATGCTTCCACATTCCCCAGCAACCGGCTGACGACGCTGTCGGAGCGAAAGGGTTCGACCACTTCCACGATTTCTCCCGCCGGGGAGCGCAGCTTGGTGATCAGCACCCCAAACGTATCGATCGGTTGTTTATGGAACAGCACCTCGAACCCCAGGGCGGTGAAGAACGCCAAGGTTTTCTCCGTGGACCGGGTGGCATACGCAATGTGGTCAATGGCCAGGTAAGAGGGCTGTTCCATGGTCAATCCTCAGTTCGTGGCCAGGGGCTTGAGATCCAGGCCGCTGAGGCTCTTGGCCGCCACCCGGTTCTTGTGGTCGGTGGCGGTACCGGCCACTTGCACCACGCCGAACCGGTCCAGGCGATACTCGCCACCAAACTCCTTCACGTAATCGGTATCGGGGTAAACCTTGACCCGTCCGGGCACGTAGCGGGCCACATAACCCAGGCGGGTCTTGTCGGTTGTCGAGTTGGGCAGCGAGCAGTGCATGAGCATCGAGCGGAAGATCACGAATTGGCCGGCCTTCATCACAATCGGCACCGCCGCCGCCTCATCCGGCTGCCACGACTTGTCCTTTTGCAGGGTGCTGTAGTCGTAGCCGTTGAACCCGCGTGCGTACTGGCCCTTGATCACGTCCTTGTTGGCCACCGGGTCGAAGGTCATGCCGATGGATTCGTCGTAGTTCATTTGCTTGTGGGTGCCGGGGATAAACAGCATGCAGCCGTTTTCCTGGGTGGCATCGGTGAAGCCGGTCCATACATTGATGGCGCCGCCGAACGACTCGTCCTCGGGCCACACCAGTTGCGGCTCGCCGGAAGCGTGGCCGAAGGTGTCTGCCTGGTGCCAGTCGGTGCCTTCGTTGCCCGGGTATTTGGGGATGAATTCGCTGCGCCAGCAGATCACGTCCGGGCCGAGGATGCTGCGCAGGCGGTGCACGATTTCCTTTCGAAACACATGGTGGGTCAGCAAGTCCACATCCAGGTGGCGGTCGTAGTTGGTGATCGCCACATCCAGCGGTGCGTCGTAGGGCGCGTGGGTGCGGTTGAACAGTTGAGCGCGGACGGTTTTGTGCATCTGCTTCATCTCTTCAGGCTCATAGAGCGTGAAGGGACCGATAAACCCATCCCGGTCGAATTGCTGAAGTTCCTGTTCCGTCAACGAAAAGTCAGTGATGTCCATGTCGGCTCCTAAGAGAAGTTACTGAGGTTTTCATGCGTTGCGTAGTACTGCACCCACTCTTGCAAGGTGTTCAGCCTGGCGACTTCGTCGAACGGGGTTCTTCTGCCAAGGGTCTGGTTGATTCGGCTATGGGCCATGACCACACTCAAGGACGAGGCGCCATAGGCGTAAATGGAGTTTTCCAGCTGCAGGTCGCGGGTGCCGAGGATGCCGCACCAGGCCTCGAGCACCGCTGAACCGGCCTGCCGGGGGGACGCTGGCGGTGCTGTCTCCAGCGTTTGCAAGCGGCGCTTGTCGACTTTGCCGTTGGCCGTCAGCGGAAGTTCCGGCAAGTGGTGGATTCGGGTCGGCACCATGTAGTGGGGCAACTGGCTGCCCAGCAAACTCATCAGCTTGCCTTCATCGGTATTTGGCCAGCCATGCTGGAACACGATGAATGCATGCAGGCTGTTCTCCAGTGCATTCATGGCGCGCGTCAGCACCACAGCCTGGGCGATGCCGGGCAGTTGGGTCAGGGCGTGTTCGACCTCGGCGACTTCTACCCGGTAGCCTTTGATTTTCACCTGTTCGTCGATGCGGCCCTGGTAAAACAGCAATCCGTGCTTGCCTTCGGTCACGTAGTCGCCGGTGCGGTAATAGGTACCCTCCGGCCGTTGCAGGAAGCGGGTTTCAGTCAACGCCTCGTCGAGGTAACCCAGGGCCAGGTTGGCGCCCGCAAGCAGCAGCTCGCCGGGCGTGCCGGGGTCGACTTCCTGCAGTTGGGCATCGACGATTTTGCCGTGTACCCGGTTGAGCAATTGCCCGATGGGCAGTACGTCCCGCTCGGCGTCCTGGGGTTTGTTCAGGCTGTACCAGGTGGAAAACACCGTGTTCTCGGTAGGGCCATAGCCATTTACCAAGGTAATGCCGGGGTTGGCCACCAGCAGGGCGCGGGCATGCACCGGCTTGAGCACTTCGCCGCCAACGAAGAGCACATGCACCGAGTCGAGCATCGACAGCCGGTGCTGCGCCACCAGGTGGAACAGTGAGGTCGTCAGCAACAGCACATCGCACCGGGCCGCGAGCACGCATTGAGCGAGGTTGTCGATATTGAACGCATCGGGTTGCAGGGTGACGCGGGCGCCGGTCAGCAGCGGCACCCAGACTTCAAACAAGGCGGCGTCGAAGCCGATGGACGAATGATGCACATAGCTGCGGGCCTTGCCCTGGACCTGGCGCTGCACGTTGTCCACCAGGTTCAGCAGGCCGCCATGGCTGATGCGCACACCCTTGGGCACTCCTGTGGTGCCGGAGGTGAACATCACCGTGATCACCGACGCGTCAGCCAAACGCCGTCGGATGGGCGGGCGCAAGGGCGGCCCTTCGGCGCTCAGGGTGCCGCTGGTATCCAGGCGAAAGCAGGTCAGCCGTGGGTCAAGGCGCATGTCTGCCGGTTGGCCGAGCAGCAGCAAATGGCTGCAGCCCAGTTGTTCCAGCAAGGCGATCAGGCGTTTGCCTGGGGTGCCCGGTTCGATGCAGACGTAGGCAATGCCCAGTTTGCAGCAGGCCAGTACTGTCACCAGATAGGCCATGCACCGGCTGGCCATCAACGGCACGTAAGGGTGATCGGCCAAACCTTGGCGCGTCAGTTCTTCGCAACGTTCCAGCACCCGGGTGTGGAGCTGTTGATAAGTGACCGAGTGTCCTTCGTCGACCACGGCAACTGCGTTGGGCGTTTGCGTGCAGATCGACTGGAACCGGCGGTAGGCTTTGGTGGGCAGCGGGTTGTGGGCATTCATTGAACGGCCCTCTGCTGGTGATGGGTCAGAAAACGGGTCATGGCCTGGTACAACTGTGTGTGGCCGTCGACAAAGTCGTGGTGCTGGCCGTCGGGGTCTTCCACCAATTCGCTGTGGGGCAGCCATTTGGCGATGTACCGGGAAGACGCGGTGTCGGTATAGCGGTCCTGGCTGCCGCACCACACCAACGTGGGCGCCTGTACGGCCTGTGCCGTCCTGGCCACTTCCAGGCTCGCCAGGCTGTTGAGGAACGTCAGGTACTGGCGGAATGCGGGCAATTCCCGCAGGGGGCGCACCTGCTGGTAGCGATAGTCGCTGGGGGTATAGGCGCTGTTGGCGTGCAACAGGCTCACGGCCTCGTACACCTGGGCGCAATTGCCCTGGGGAATTGACTGCATCATGCGTTCCACGTCGCGCTCGTACTGGCTTTTGCTGACCTCGTCATTCTTGAGAAAGTACGCGCCATTGAGCAGCAGCAGGGTGCGACAAGCGCCCAGACTGGCGGCCAGCAACGCCAGGGGTGCCGAGGAGCAATAGCCCACCAGCGCATCCACCTGCACGGCCTTGGGCAGCGCTGCATGGAACTGGCGGATAAAGTCGGCGACGCCTTCGTCGGGCGCCAGGTCGGCTGCCGCGGCGTATGCCAGCAAGGCGTCGCTTTCGAGGATGATCAGGTTGAAACGGCTGATCAGAAACAGCGCTGCGTTCTTCATGTAGAAGCACTGGGTGCCCACCGGCGACAGCAACAACAGGGTTGCCCGCGCGGGGTCGAAGGGCAGGCTCTGGACACAGATCACCTTGCCAGCACGTTCCAGATTCAAGGTCAGTGTGAACAGGCTGTGCATGGCAACCCTCTCAGGCCGTGTGTGCTGTGTGGGTGCCTTGCAACTGCGCAAGTACCGTTTGTTTGCAGGGCATGCGGAAAAACTGCTCCATGTTGATGTTGGCGCCGAACGCCTCGTTGACCTGGCCGATCAACTGGATCGCTGTGAGGGAATTGGCGCCCAGGTCGAAGATGTCCTCATGGTCGCCCACTGGGCGCTGGAAGATGGCTTCGAAGATCTTGTCGAGTTTTGCTGAGCTCATGGTCTACCTGCCTCGTTGGCATTAAGGGGGCCGGTTGCCCGGCCCGACGGTAAGGTTCACGCCGCGACGCGGTCGCCCTCGGCCTGCAGCAGGGTGGCATCGAGCAAGTCCCACAGGGCTTCCAGGTTGTTGAGGAAGTCATCGGCGCCCTGCACGATCGCTGCGCTGTTGTCGGGGTTGAGCACCGAGCCCACGGCCTCGATAGCGTTTTGTTCGTGCTGGCATTCGGCACCGGTTTCGCCGTAGTGCTCCACCAGGTAATGCATCGCCGGTTCGTCGAAACTGGCGCGGTACAGACCACTGTCGATCAGGCAGGCCTTTTCGCCGGGAATCAGTTGCCGGTTGGAAATGATCTCCAGGGCCAAGGCCGTACCGAGGCTTTTGTACACGTCCTGGGCGGCCGTGGACTTGCGCGCTTCGAAGGTCTGGATGGCTTTTTTGGTCTGGGGCATCAGGCCGGTGCTGAAGTCATACCCGGGCAGTTGGCCGAGCAGTTCGTCGGAGCAGCGCTTGAGCATGGACTCGATGTGGATCTGGTCGGTCAGGTCGTCGAAAACCGGCTTGCCGGGCACCGAGCGGTTGATGATATGCCCGGCCATCATGGCCAGTTCCGGGCCGTGGTTTTCCTCGCTGTCGACGATCTCCTGGAGCAGGTGGCTTTCCGTGGACAGGCCGATCTGCTTCAAGCCCTGAGGCAGGTTCCAGCCGGGACGGGTGGCGTCGCAAAAACTGCGGATATGGTGAAAGAGGGCGCCGATGGCCTCGGTGCCGGGGTTGACCCGCGCCCAGTTATGGAAAATGGGATGGCTGTAGCAACGATGGGTTTTGACGCGCTCCACTAGGTTTTCTATACGCATGATCGATCTCCCGATGAGTGGTTACTGCATAGGATTTCTTACTGCTTGAGGTTGGGGGTTGCTCTAGTGACCGACGATCAGGCGACTGCCGGAAAGGCCGGGTTTGCTGATGGTCACGTCGCTGAACCCGGCTTTTTCAAGGAGCGCGCGCCAGCCGTCTTCCGTCGGGAATTTGCGGTCCATGAAGTGGGTGTGCAAAAACGTGAATGCCAGCGAGTAGGCGTTGTTTTCCCAGGGCGCGTCATCGGGGATGGCGTCGGCTATCACCAGCTTGGCCTGGGGCGAGGCGGCCTTGATGGCGGCCAGCAGGCGCGGCAGGACTTGGCTCTGGGTGGGGTTGAGGTCGTGGAACACGAAGCCTGCGTGAATGACATCGACATCCTTGAGCAGGCTCGGGTCGGTGATCAGGCTTTCCACCGGTGCGTGGATCACCTGAATCCGCTGGCTCAGGCCTTTGCCCTCGATAATTTCCCGGGCCTTTTCGCAGGCGCTGGCGCTCAGGTCGATGCCAATGGCGGTGGCGTGGGGCAGTTGCTCCAGCAGGCGGATCAATAACCCGCAGGTACCGGAGCCGAAGTCGATGATCTTCTTAGGGTTGGCCTTCAGGATTTCCTTTTCGGCATGGGGATAAAAGTCGGTTGCCCCCATCCATTTGGACGTCCTGGCCACGTGTTCGCCGTTGCGCACGTAGGTATCGATCGAACCGGGCAAGTCGTTGGCGAACTGCACCGGGTGTTCGATCAGCGGTGCACAGGACTGTAGGGCCCAGAGCAGGTAGCCGCAGTTATTGACCGCCACCGGCAGCTCGGCAGTGCCGGTGTAGTGGCCAGCGCGCTCGGTCGCCAGCCCCAGCTTGCACAGCGCCTTGAGGTAAGACTCGACGAAATGCTGCTTGGCGCCGCTGATACGCACCACTTGCCCGGCCTCGAACGGCTCGCCCTGCATCAGCAGTTCGACGACCCCCAGGCGTGCGCCCATCTCCAGGAAAATCGACTTGCCTGCCAGGTTTTGCGCAGAGTCGATGGCTGTTGCTGACATGACCTGGGTCATGATCCACCTCCGTGTGTGATGAGCGTGCGCTCAGGGTTTTCGGTCGAAAAAGTTTTCCAGTGCAATGGCTGCCTTAATCAAATGCTTGCGCACCAACGCTTCGGCGCGATCAAGGTCCTGGTGGGCAGCAGCCTCAACCATCGCCAGGTGTTCATCTTGTGACATGTGCTCGCGTCCCATGGCCGACAGATGAAAGCGCAGGTACCGATCCTCCACCGACAGCTGCTTCTCTACCAGTTGCAACAACTTCGCATGGGGCGTCTTGCCGTACAGGCACATGTGAAAACGTTTGTTCAGTACACCCAGTTGGTCCATTTCCGTTTCGTCATGCATTTGCTGGATCAAATCCCGAGCCAGCTGCAGATCGTCACGGGTCAAAAAAGGAATCGAATACCGAATGGCGGCCGGTTCCAGTGCCAGGCGGATGGCGTAGTTATCGAGGCCATCGGCTTTGGAAATCTGCGTCACGATCGCGCCCTTATAGGGTACGAAGTCCACCAGTGCTTGCGCTTCCAGCTTTTTCAGGGCCTCGCGAACCGGCATCCGGCTGACGTTGAAGGTTTGCGCCAGCTCTTCCTGGCGCAAGACCTCCCCCGGAGGAAGACGGCCCTCCAGAATGGCCTGCTTTAACACCTGTTCAATCTGCTCGCTGGCAGTCCTGTGTTGAATCTCTCCGAGGTCGCTGAGCAGTTTGCTTTTCAAATCCACTTCTCACTACTATTGGACAACATATCCAATATCCAATGGATATTGGTTGTAGCACCGAGTTTTTTGAATTGCAAGATTGGCCCTTTTCTTTCGTCGCAAATCCGACGAGCGAGGTGGCGGCATGAGTGCTTTGAGTAAGACCGGCGTCGCAGGGGGCCAGGTGCCCGGCGAGTGGTGGAGCCTGGTCAGCACGGGCGCGAGTGCCGCGCTGATCGGCTTTATCAGTACATTCTTTATCGTTTTGCAGGGCTTCTATAACGTGGGCGCCACCCCCTCCCAGGCGGTGAGTGCCTTGGCGATGTTGTGCCTGTTCCAGGGGGTGATGGGGATAGGGTTCTCCCTGGCCACTCGAAAACCCTATGCCTTTGCCTGGTCGACGCCGGGGTCGGCCATTTTGCTCAGTTATAACCAGCCGCTGGGCGGGTTCGATGAAGCCGTAGGGGCTTTTTGCATGTCGGGGGCGTTGATGCTGGCCCTGGCCGTGGTGCCACGTATTGCCCGCTACATCGAGAAAATACCCGCCAGCCTGTCGTCGGCGATGCTGGCGGGGGTCTTGCTGTCACTGGCCAAATCCTTTGTGCCAGCGTTTGAGACCTACCCGCTGATCGTTGGGTTGGTAACCGCCATCTGGTTGCTGCTGTTTATCTACAAGCCGTTGGTCGCCTTGCCGGTGGCGCTCGGTGTGCTGTTCGTCTATTTCCTGTTCCAGCCGGCGCTGCAACCGGTGGCTGCGGCGCCGGCCCACGGGGTGGAATTTGTCGCACCGGTGTTTACCCTCTCATCCTTTATCAACCTGTCGATCCCGTTGTTCGTGGTCACTCTGTTTTCGCAAAACATCCCGGGTTATCTGATTTTGCGCAACAACGGCTACGCCACTCATTTTCCCGGCACCTTATTCGTCACCGGGCTGGCCACCTCGTGTGCGTCGTTGTTCGGTTGCCACAACCTCAACCTGGCGGCACTGACCGCTGCCATGTGCGCCGGCCCGCTGGCGTCACGTGACAAATCCCTGCGCTACGTTGCCAGTTGCGCCGCCGGGGTGAGCTACCTGGTAATGGCGTGGTTTGCGGCCGGCCTGGTGAGCCTGCTGTCGGTGATTCCGTCGCAGGTCATCCTCGCGCTGGCAGCGTTGGCCCTGTTCAGCACCCTGGCGGATGCGTTGCGGGACTCGCTCAAAGCCGACCTGTATTACCCGGCCGTGGCGACGCTGATGATTACCGTGTATTTCCCGAACTTCTTCCACGTGTCGTCATCATTCTGGGGATTGTTGCTGGGCACCCTGTTTTATCTGGTCTACAGCAAGAAAAAGCTGGGGTGAAAGCACCTGTCAATCTGCCCGCCGCGCCTCAGTTAGGTTAACCTTGAGGATTACGAATGCTATGTACAGCGCCATGACGCTACGTAGGCCTGTTCTCACATTTCCACGAGGTCCACATTTTGGCTCAATACGTCTTCACCATGCATCGGCTGGGAAAAGTTGTTCCGCCGAAGCGGGAAATCCTGAAAAACATTTCTCTGTCCTTCTTCCCAGGCGCCAAGATCGGCGTGCTCGGCCTCAACGGTTCGGGTAAATCCACCCTGTTGAAAATCATGGCCGGCGTCGACACCGAGTTCGACGGCGAAGCCCGCCCGATGCCCGACCTGAACATCGGCTACCTGCCACAGGAACCTATCCTGGACCCGACCAAGACCGTGCGTGAAGTGGTCGAGGAAGCGGTCAGCGTGATCAAGAACGCCCAGGCCCGCCTGGACGAGGTCTACGCGGCCTACGCTGAAGAAGACGCCGACTTCGACAAACTGGCGGCAGAACAGGCCAAGCTCGAAGCCATCCTGCAAGCCGCCGACGGTCACAACCTGGACCGCCAGCTGGAAGTCGCCGCCGACGCGCTGCGCCTGCCGGCGTGGGACGCCAAGGTTGAACACCTGTCCGGTGGTGAAAAGCGTCGTGTGGCCCTGTGCCGCCTGCTGCTGTCGGCCCCCGACATGCTGCTGCTCGACGAACCGACCAACCACCTGGACGCCGATTCCGTCGCCTGGCTGGAGCATTTCCTGCACGACTTCCCGGGCACCGTGGTTGCGATCACGCACGACCGGTACTTCCTGGACAACGTTGCTGGCTGGATCCTCGAGCTCGACCGTGGCGCCGGTATCCCTTACGAGGGCAACTACTCCGGTTGGCTGGAAGCCAAGTCCGACCGTCTGGCCGCCGAATCCAAGCAACAGTCGGCCCATGAAAAGGCCATGAAAGACGAGCTGGAATGGGTGCGTAAAGGCGCCAAGGCGCGTCAGTCGAAATCCAAGGCCCGTCTGGCGCGTTTCGAAGAGATGCAGTCCCAGGAATTCCAGAAGCGCTCCGAGACCAACGAAATCTACATCCCGGCCGGTCCGCGCCTGGGTGACAAGGTCATCGAGTTCAAGAACGTCTGCAAGGGCTACGGCGACCGCGTGTTGATCGACAACCTGTCGTTCTCCATGCCAAAAGGCGCCATCGTTGGCGTGATCGGCGGTAACGGTGCGGGTAAATCCACACTGTTCCGCATGCTGATGGGCAAGGAACAACCGGACTCGGGCACCATCGAAGTCGGCGAAACCGTGCAGCTGGCTTGCGTTGACCAGAGCCGCGACGACCTCGACGGCAGCAAGACGGTGTTCCAGCAGATTTCCGACGGTTCCGACCAGATCCGTATCGGCAACTACGAAATCCCGTCGCGCACCTACGTGGGTCGCTTCAACTTCAAGGGCGGCGACCAGCAGAAGTTCGTCAAGGACCTGTCCGGTGGTGAGCGCGGTCGCTTGCACCTGGCCCTGACCCTGAAAGAAGGCGGCAACGTATTGCTGCTCGACGAACCGTCAAACGACCTCGACGTTGAAACCCTGCGTTCCCTGGAAGAAGCCCTGCTGGACTTCCCGGGCGCCGCCATTGTGATCTCTCACGATCGGTGGTTCCTTGACCGCGTGGCCACTCACATCCTGGCGTACGAAGACGACTCCCAGGCGGTGTTCTTCGAAGGCAACTACACCGAATACGAAGCCGATCGCAAGAAACGCCTCGGCGAAGCTGCTGCCCAGCCGCATCGTGTACGGCACAAGAAGCTGGCCTGATCCGGGTGGTGGTTTGAACAAGCGGAGCCTTCGGGTTCCGCTTTTTTTTGCGTGTTTTCAGGTGGACCGCGTCGTCTGCATCGCAGACAAGCCAGCTCCCACAGTTGACCGCATTGTCATGGATGCACTGGATCAAAAGTGGGAGCTGGCTTGCCTGCGATAGCGGATTAACTGTTGGTGCAAGGCCTGGATTGAAATCCTCATTAAGGTGCAAAAAACGCCTGTATTTATATCTAATGCACCATTTAAATTCACAAAAGCGACATTTTGCCCTGTCGCGGTGCGACATGAATTGATAAAGTCCGGGACAAATCTCCTTTAACGACAATAAATTTGCCGAGACTTTTCATGATCGAATCCGTTGAATCCTTCCTTGCCCGCCTCAAGAAACGCGACCCCGACCAGCCGGAATTCCACCAGGCCGTGGAAGAAGTCCTGCGCAGTTTGTGGCCGTTTCTTGAAGCCAATCCCCACTACCTGAACTCGGGCATCCTGGAGCGCATCTGCGAGCCGGAGCGTGCGATTGTGTTCCGGGTCTCGTGGGAAGATGACCAGGGCAAAGTACGAGTCAATCGCGGGTTCCGGATCCAGATGAACAGCGCCATCGGCCCGTATAAAGGCGGCCTGCGCTTCCACCCGTCGGTGAACCTGGGCGTGCTGAAATTTCTCGCCTTCGAACAAACCTTCAAGAACTCCCTGACCTCGCTGCCCATGGGCGGCGGCAAGGGCGGCTCGGACTTCGATCCCAAGGGCAAGAGCGACGCCGAGGTGATGCGCTTCTGCCAGGCGTTCATGAGCGAGCTGTATCGCCATATCGGCTCGGACGTGGACGTGCCCGCCGGTGATATTGGCGTGGGCGCCCGGGAGATCGGCTTCCTGTTCGGCCAGTACAAGCGCCTGAGCAACCAGTTCACCTCGGTGCTGACCGGCAAGGGCATGAGCTACGGCGGCAGCCTGATTCGCCCGGAGGCCACCGGTTTTGGCTGCGTGTACTTCGCTGAAGAAATGCTCAAGCGCAACGGCGAGCGGGTCGAAGGCAAGCGCGTGGCGATCTCCGGCTCCGGCAACGTCGCCCAGTACGCGGCGCGCAAGGTCATGGACCTGGGCGGCAAGGTGATTTCCTTGTCCGACTCCGAAGGCACTCTGTACTGCGAAAGCGGTTTGACCGAAGAACAATGGTCGGCACTGCTTGAACTGAAAAACCTACAGCGCGGGCGCATCAGCGAGCTGGCATCGCGTTTTGGCCTGGAATTCCGCGCCGGCAAAACACCATGGGAGCTGGCCTGCGACATCGCGTTGCCCTGCGCCACCCAGAATGAACTGGACGCCGAAGCGGCGCGCACCCTGTTGCGCAATGGCTGCGTCTGCGTGGCCGAAGGCGCCAACATGCCGACCACCCTGGAGGCGGTGGATATCTTTATCGAGGCCGGCATCCTGTTCGCGCCAGGCAAGGCGTCCAATGCCGGCGGGGTGGCGGTGAGCGGGCTGGAGATGTCGCAGAACGCCATGCGCCTGCTGTGGACCGCCGGTGAAGTGGACAGCAAGCTGCACAACATCATGCAGTCGATCCACCATGCGTGCGTGCACTACGGCGAAGAGAACGGCCGGGTCAACTACGTGAAGGGCGCCAACATTGCAGGCTTCGTGAAGGTTGCGGATGCAATGCTGGCCCAGGGCATCGTTTAACCCTCGGGTTCGATGCGCAGGATTTCGATCAACTGATCACCGACGGGGCGCCTCCACAGCACCTCGTCGCCCACCTGTGCACCCAGCAGCGCGCGGCCCAGGGGCGAACCCCAGTTGATCAGGCCCACCGTGGCGTCGGCCTGGTCTTCGCCCACTAACTGAATGCGCTGCTCTTCGTCCTGTTCGTTGGCAAAGGTCACCCAGCTGCCGATCTGCACCTTGTCGGTGGAGGTTGCCGGCGCCACCACCTGTGCGCTTTGCAGGCGCTGGTTGAAGTAACGCAAATCCCGCTCAAGGTCGGCCTGGCGCTGTTTATCGGCCTGCTCGCCCTTGGCGGATTCTTCGCTGTGCTCATGCTGCAACTGCGCGACCCTGGCCTGCAATTGTGCAAGTCCGCGGGCAGTGAGGTGATTGGGTTGCGCGCTGACCTGGCGTTCCACCGGTTGGCTGGCCTGGGCAGCGGCGCTGTCTTCGTTGACGAAAGCTCGACTCATGACGTTCTCCTGCTATGGAGTTTGGGCCATGGTCGCAGGGGTTAAGTTTCGCTGGATGTCTGGAAGCGACCTATTGCGAGCGAAAGGCCCTGGCAGCGTCGCGGTCTTTTTCCTGTTGCCAGGCGCGTTCGCGGTCGTCCCAGTGGCGATTCTTGTAGTCGTTCAGGTCTTCGTTCTCGCGCATGGCCTTGCACTGGCGGAAGCCATCATCCCAGCCTTCGGCGTAGGTGCGGTCTTTCAGGTAGCGCGGGACGTTCTTGCGAAATTCCCCGGTGATCACCCCGGCAGCCTGGCGGCCGCTGCTGCAACCGTCGTCATAGCCGTCGGCGAAGGCGGGTGGATAACCCTTGGCCAGCAAATCCTCATGGGTTGATTGGCAACCCGACAGCAGGGCCAACAGGCCCAGCACTACAGCGTACCGCCACATCGCTTGCTCCCTGGCCGTTGAACGGCTGATGGGGGAAGTGTAGGAGTGGATTCGTTCGGGGTATGTGAAACGGATGTGAGAAATCCGTGTGACGCTGCGGCTTCGGGCGATCACGCGTCCCCTGTGGCGAGGGAGCTTGCTCCCGCTGGGGCGCGAAGCGGCCCCTGTTCAGGGTATTGAGATATTCCAGAGAGGGTGAGGTGTCTGGTTTTGGGGCTGCTGCGCAGCCCAGCGGGAGCAAGCTCCCTCGCCACAAGGTTTTTGTGTGGTTCAATCTGGTGTCAGCGCGGCGTGCTCTGCGAGTTCTTGCTGGATGAACGCTGCAATCATCGCCCGGTAGACGTGCTCTGTGACGTCCGGATTGGCGCCAGCGGTATCAGCGAGATCGCGAACCTTGGCAATTACCTGCTCAACCCGCTGCGGTGCCTTGACGCCATCGCTGTCTTTTTTGAACCGCGCAGCCTGGGAAACAAAGCCGCCCCGTTCGGCCAATAGTGCGACGATCTGGCGATCAAGACGGTCGATGTTTTCCCGGACTTGTTCAAGGCTGGTGCAGTTGACGGCCATGTCGGTTGAAGCTCCTTATGGACTATGTGATCGTTCCCACGCTCTGCGTGGGAATGCCGCTCTGGACGCTCTGCGTCCGCTTTTAAAGGTCGTGACGCGGAGCGTCACAGGATGCATTCCCACGCGGAGCGTGGGAACGATCTACGGCTCGGTGATTAATAGTGGTACCACTTCACCTCTAGCATCACCTCATTCACCGGTGTCGCGAGGTGGCTGTATTCCCGCTGCGCACTCAGTCTCAGCCCCAGGTTGCGCGACAATTCCCACTGTTGATTCAGGCTGATACTGCGCCGCACTTCGCCATTGGTGAAGAAGTCACCCTTGGCTTCCAGGCTCAGGTTGCCCAGCGGGTTGCGCCACAACACACCTGTATTGAACCCGGCAGCCGGGGAGATGGCTTCACCGAAGTCGCTGTTGTGCTCCACGCGCACGGTGCCGAGGGCGAAGCCAAGCATGTCGTCGCGCAGTTGCCAGGTGCCGCCCGCGCCACCGTTGACGTGGCTGACGAGGGTCTCGTCGTCATGCTTGCCCGGTACGCGCTCCAGGCCGCCGGTGACTTGCCACGACCACGGCTGCAGCAGCTCGTTGCGTGGGGTCAGTGAGCGGATGGTTGCCAGATCCAGTTGCTGCAATTGCCAGTGGTTGCCTTCGTACTGGCGCAGTTTCATTTGCAGGATTTCAATCTGCGCGCCCAAGGGAAAGCCTTCGGCGTTGTCGTTCAGGTCGTGGTAGGCCATGCGCAGGCCGTATTCGCCGAAAGCCTTGTCGCCCCGGGTGCCGATGCCGGCTTGCCAGGTGCGGGATTCGTGGCCGTCTTCGGGCAGGCCGGGGCGTTCGATCTTCAGGTCCGGCGCCGGGTTCTGGTTGATCGCCCGCAGCAGTTCGAAGCTGCGCTGGGAGCGTTCGGTGTCGCGCTCCAGGCCGTTGGCGCGGTAGCGGCCAAGGCGGTAGGCGGCGTCGATGATCAGGGCCTGGCGGTCTTTGGCGATGGCCTTGAACGCCGGGTCCTGCAGTTGTTTCTGGTCGTCGCTGATCTTCAGCACCCATTGCTGCTCGTCGCTGTCCAGCGGCTTGGCACGTTCCAGCAGCTCCCGTTCACGGGAAGGGCGGTAATCGATTTTCTCCACCAGGCCGGCTTCTTTCACGGCTTTTACCGTGTCGGTAGGGATCGCGGTCAGCGGGAATTGTTCGGTTAACCGCAGGCTTGGGCGGGCCACTTGCAGCAGTTCCAGCAGGCGATAGGAGCAGTTTTCGTCGAAGAAGAAATAGTCGAATTGGATCTGCTTGAGTTCCCACACGTGCTCGACCATGCGCTCGGTCTCGACCTGGGTCAGGTTAAGGCGGTATTCCCACAGGTCGCGGTTCTCCAGGCTACGGTATTCCGAGAGTTTTTCCTGGTAGGGCACCAGCGCGAACAGGCCCGGGTAGCCGCCCATCAGGCCCTTCCAGGCGTAGAGGATGCTGTTGTCCGAGCCTTCGATATAGGCGCCAAAGTTGATCGCGTAGCTGAGCAGGGCGGTGTTGTTGCTCTGCACGTCAGCCTGGTCGATGCGCAGCAGGGTATGGCCGAACATTGATGACGGGCTGTTGAGGTAGGCCGCCGGGAAGATCATCACCGCGCTGTGGGGGGCGACGTCCTTGAACCATTGCTTGAACTCCTTGCAGTCCAGCGTCGGCAAGTCCGTCAGGTGCAACTGGTCCTTGAGCCAGCGTGTACGTGCCGGGTAAACGCATTGGGCGTGCTTTTCGCCGAGGCTGGCCGGGGCATACAGCGCCTCGACAGTGGCCTTCAGCTCCTGGTCCGGATGGTGGGCGCCATCGGGAGCGAGGAAGAATTTCTTGTCGCTGACATAGCTACGCCAGCCTTTGAACTTGCCGGATTCGTAGTGCCCCAGTGAAAGCCAGAACGGGTCGTTGGCCAGTTGCTGCAAACGTTGATCATCAAGGTGCGGCGCCGCATACAGCGGGGCGCAGGCGAAGAGTGCCAGGTAGGCAAGGCGTTTGAGCATGTGGGCAACTTAAGTCGAGATAAAAAGACCCAAAGGGGAGGCAGGTCCAAAAATAATAAAAACCCGTGCCTCGAAAGGCACGGGCGGGTCGAGCTTAAGCCTGGGTAGCGTATTTCGCCAGACGGGTGTCGCTTTTCAGTACAGCCAGGGTGTTGTTGTGCACGTCATCAGCGGTTACGTCAGCCTTGCTGAAGATTTGCTGGAAGTGCTCGTGAGTCACAGCGGCAAAGTGCTCGCGGTCTTCAGGAGCAACGCCCAGTACTACAGCGTAGGTAGTCAGCGCTTCGCCGTTACCCTTGGCCATGTCTTCGGACAGCTCGTTCATCATGCCATTCATGGCAATCCACGATTTGCCACCGTAGGTCAGTGCGCTGTTGGTGCTGCAGCCGTTGGTGCCCGAGGTCATGCCGAACGTGGCGTTACCCGAGGTACCGTTGGTGGTGGAGGCCAGGAAGTGAGCCGGAGTGCCGCGTTGGCCTTCGAACAACATGTTGCCCCAACCGCAGTTCGGGCCACCTGGCGCTTCTGCCATTGCATTGAGGGAGACGACGGTGAAGAGAGTACCGAGAAGGATCCGTTTCATAGCTTTGTTCTCTTTGTGTGCAAACCAATGGACAAGGGTTCAGGTGCCTGACAGCACCCTAGGGGTCGGTTATTAGTCCAACCCGCAGCAGGTTGGAGTTTAGGCATGATCCAAGGGTTCCGTGACTTTTTATGAAACAAGCCGGAAACACTCGGTTTTTTTACAGCCCCGAACACGGGTCTATGCTTTCCCCAAGCCGTCCTTGCCAGCCGGCCCAACCCGGCGCCAGAATGCCGTCATCTGCCCCGCCTGATGTAAGGAAGCCCGATGCCTGATCCTGTTGCTGCCAGCTTGCGTCTAGCGCCCGAAGCGCTGACCCGTCCTTTTTCCGCTGAACAGTTCAGCTTCTCGACCACCAATGATTTGGAGCCCTTTCGCGGTGTGCTTGGCCAGGAACGTGCGGTCGAAGCCTTGCAGTTTGGTGTGGCCATGCCACGCCCCGGTTACAACGTATTTGTCATGGGTGAGCCCGGTACCGGGCGCTTTTCGTTCGTCAAACGCTACCTCAAGGCCGAAGGCAAGCGCCTGCAGACCCCGGCCGACTGGGTCTACGTCAATAATTTCGATGAGCCTCGCGAACCCCGCGCGCTGGAACTGCCTGCGGGCGGTGCTGCCGCGTTCATCTCCGATATCAACGGCCTGATCGACAACCTGGTCGCGACCTTCCCGGCGGTGTTTGAACACCCGACGTATCAACAGCGCAAAAGCGCCATCGACCGTGCCTTCAACCAGCGTTACGACCGTGCCCTGGACGTCATCGAGCGCCTGGCCCTGGAAAAAGACGTGGCGCTGTACCGTGACAGCACCAACATTGCGTTTACCCCGATGCTCGACGGCAAGGCCCTGGACGAGGCCGAGTTCTCGCAGTTGCCCGAAGCCGACCGCGAGCGTTTCCACACCGATATTTCCGAACTGGAAGAACGCCTCAACGAAGAACTCGCCAGCCTGCCCCAGTGGAAGCGCGAGTCCAATAACCAGATGCGCCAGTTCAACGAAGAAACCATCACGCTGGCCTTGCAGCCACTGCTGGCGCCGTTGTCCGAAAAATATGCGGAGAACGCGGCCGTCTGCGGCTACTTGCAGGCGATGCAGGTCTACCTGCTGAAAACCGTGGTCGAGCAACTGGTGGACGATGCGAAAACCGACGCCCAGGCCCGCAAGTTGCTGGAAGAACAGTACTGCCCGAGCCTGGTGGTGGGGCATCCGATCAACGGTGGCGCGCCGGTGGTCTTCGAGCCGCATCCGACCTACGACAACCTGTTCGGCCGTATTGAATACAGCACCGACCAGGGCGCGCTCTACACCACCTATCGCCAATTGCGTCCGGGTGCGCTGCACCGTGCCAACGGTGGTTTCCTGATCCTTGAAGCCGAGAAGATGCTCAGCGAGCCGTTTGTATGGGACGCCCTCAAGCGTGCCTTGCAATCGCGCAAGCTGAAGATGGAATCACCGCTGGGCGAACTGGGCCGCCTGGCCACGGTGACCCTCAACCCGCAAGTGATCCCGTTGCAGCTCAAGGTGATCATCATCGGCTCCCGCCAGTTGTACTACGCGTTGCAGGACGCGGATCCGGACTTCCAGGAGATGTTCCGGGTACTGGTGGATTTTGACGAAGACATCCCGATGGTGGATGAAAGCCTGGAGCAGTTCGCCCAGTTGCTGAAAACCCGCACCTCGGAAGAAGGCATGGCGCCGTTGACCTCCGATGCGGTGGCGCGGCTGGCGACCTACAGCGCGCGGTTGGCGGAGAACCAGGGCCGCTTGTCGGCGCGTATCGGTGATTTGTTCCAGCTGGTCAGCGAGGCGGACTTCATTCGTCACCTGGCCGGTGATGAGCGCACCGACTCCGGGCACATCGAGCGCGCACTCAAGGCCAAGGCCACGCGCACCGGGCGGGTGTCGGCGCGGATTCTCGACGACATGCTCGCCGGGGTGATCCTGATCGACACCGCCGGCGCGGCGGTGGGCAAGTGCAACGGGCTGACGGTGCTGGAGGTGGGTGACTCGGCGTTTGGTGTGCCGGCGCGGATTTCTGCCACGGTGTACCCGGGCGGCAGCGGCATCGTCGATATCGAGCGTGAAGTTAACCTCGGCCAGCCGATTCACTCCAAGGGCGTGATGATCCTCACCGGTTACCTGGGCAGCCGTTATGCCCAGGAATTCCCGTTGGCGATCTCGGCGAGTATCGCCCTGGAGCAGTCCTACGGCTATGTCGACGGCGACAGCGCGTCCCTGGGCGAAGCCTGCACCTTGATCTCGGCCCTGTCGAAGACGCCGCTCAAGCAGTGCTTTGCCATCACCGGCTCGATCAACCAGTTTGGTGAGGTGCAGGCGGTCGGCGGGGTCAACGAGAAGATCGAAGGTTTCTTCCGTCTTTGCGAGGCCCGCGGGCTGACCGGCGAGCAGGGGGCGATCATTCCCCAGGCCAACGTCGCGACACTGATGCTCGATGAGAAGGTGTTGCAGGCCGTGCGGCAGGGGCAATTCCACGTCTATGCCGTGCGTCAGGCCGACGAGGCCTTGAGCCTGCTGGTGGGTGAGCCTGCGGGTTCGCCCGACGAGGAGGGGCAATTCCCCGAAGGCAGCGTCAATGCGCGGGTGGTGGAGCGTCTGCGGGCAATCGCCGAGATGATCAGTGAAGATGACCTAAAGGAAGCCGAGAAGGAGTTGGCGCAGGAAGCACTGGCTGAGACCAAGCCGGTGTAATCAATTCCGAAGGGGCCTGGTTCCAGGTCCCTTCGGCATATTTTTGACGCCGTCGTGACGGCAGTCATCCGTTGGTCCCCCAGCCTTGGTTTGTACCGGGTTTCTTCTATTCTCAGCTCAAGGGATAGCCACAGGAGTCGCTGGATAGAGACAGTCTTGCCCTGCGAGGCTGAATACCGGATCTACCGAGGGTCGCCGCCATGTCGCGCAACCTCTGCCTCACCCGCCAGTGCCTGGGCCTGGTCACCCGTATCGAATGTTCCATTCGCCCTCTCGCGGGGGATACCGGGATGTGGACCTTGTTGTTTGCCGCCGGAATGACCGGCGAACAACCCTCCACCATCAAGTCCCAAGGCCCGTTCCACGGACCTTTCGTGGCACAAACCATCCTCGATTCGATTGTTGAAAGCCTGACCCTGCACGGGTACGAGCTGGCTGACGACCCGCAGATCTGGTGCCTGCACCTGCAGGCGCACTTGCGACAACTCAACGGTGGGCGGCAGACGGTGCTAAGCGATATCCGCTGACCGCACTCCCCCCGTAGCAGCTGGCGCTCGACAGCTGCTACGGGGGCGGGGGAGGGGCTATGGC
>Ga0209173_100242_pt1 | contig 41936 bp, 29 predicted proteins | sample SynthPrep_16_END_FD_187206 | JGI IMG/M metagenome (GOLD analysis project Ga0209173, IMG submission 187206) | Synthetic microbial communities from Ohio, USA - SynthPrep_16_END_DS12_MetaG (SPAdes) (version 2) | ecosystem: Engineered > Bioreactor > Aerobic > Activated sludge | place: USA: Ohio... | reverse complement strand
CGCGGCGGGCGGGCTGGGCATTACCGCCATCGTCGAAAAGTAGCTCTATCAAAAACAACAACAAGGAGACTGCCATGAACGCTGTAAGCCTGGAACACACCGAACGGATCTGGTTGAACGCTTACCTGCCCGGCGTCCCGGCGGATATCGAGGCCGGTATCGAAGACTACCCGTCGCTGCGCGAGGTGTTCCTGGAACACCTGGAGAAGTTTCGCGAGCGAGTGGCCTACGTCAGCATCGGCACCGAAATGACCTACGCCGACTGGCAGGTGCAAGGCATTGCCTTTGCCGCCTGGCTACAAGGGCAGGGCGTCAAAAAAGGCGACCGCGTCGCGCTGATGATGCCCAACTGCTTGCAGTACCCGATCTGCCTGCTGGGCACGATCCTGGCCGGCGCGGTGGTGGTCAACGTCAACCCGCTGTACACCGCCCATGAGCTCAAGCATTTGCTCAAGGACAGCGGCGCCGAAACCGTGGTGATCTTCGAAAACTTCGCGCATACCCTGGAAAAAGTCATTACCGGCAGCAGCGTGAAACGCGTGGTGATCGCCGCCATCGGTGATTTGCTCGGCACCTTCAAGGGCGCGGCGATGAACTTCATCCTGCGCAGCGTGCAAAAGCAGGTGCCGGCGTTCAACCTGCGTGGCTCGGTGCGCTTCAACCAGGTGTTGAAACAGGGGCGGGCGCTCAACCACTTCCCGGTGGAGATGCACCTCGACGACCTGGCCTTCCTGCAATACACCGGCGGCACCACCGGCGATGCCAAGGGCGTGATGCTCAGCCACCGCAATATCATCGCCAACCTGTTGCAAGCCAAGGCCTGGGTGGGGGATCAACTGGACCAGGACAAACAGGAAACCAACGTCACCTTGCTGCCGCTGTACCACATCTTTTCCCTGACGGTGAATTGCCTGATGTTCATGTGCCTGGGCGGGCGCAATATCCTCATCGCCAACCCGAGGGACGTGAAGCGGGTGCAGATGATCCTGCGCAAGGAGCGCTTCAACGGCATTGCCGGGGTCAACACCTTGTTCAACGGTTTGCTGGAGAACAAGGCGTTTTGCGCGCGGGACTTTTCCGACCTGCGCATGGTGATTGCGGGCGGCATGGCCACCCACACGGCGGTGGCCAAACGCTGGAAGGAAGTCACCGGACTGCCGATCATCGAGGGCTACGGCCTGACCGAGTGTTCGCCGGTGGTGAGCATCAGCCCGATCAACATTGCGCGCATGCGCGAGATGGAGTTCACCGGCAGCATCGGGGTGCCATTACCCTCGACCTGGGTACGCTTTCTGCGCGAAGACGGCGCGCTGGCCGAGATCGGCGAGCCGGGCGAACTGCAAGTGCGCGGGCCGCAGGTGATGCAGGGCTACTGGAAACGCCCGGAGGCCACCGCCGAAGTGCTGGATGCCGAGGGGTGGCTGTCGACCGGTGATATCGGCGTGATGGACGCGCGCGGTTACATCCGCCTGGTGGATCGTAAGAAGGACATGATCCTGGTCTCCGGCTTCAACGTGTACCCCAATGAAATCGAAGATGTGGTGGCGTTGCACCCTGGGGTGGGGGAAGTGGCGGCGATTGGGGTGGAAGATGGCGTGACCGGGGAGAAGGTCAAGATCATCGTGGTGCGTAAGGACCCGAATCTGACCCAGGAGCAGCTACTGGCGCATTGCCGGGAGTACCTGACGGGTTACAAGATGCCGAAGTATGTGGAGTTCCGCACCACCGAGTTGCCCAAGACCACGGTGGGCAAAGTGCTGCGTCGGGCCTTGCGCTAGCGCGAACGTGTCGATGATCTAAATGTGGGAGGGGGCTTGCCCCCGATGGCTGTGCATCCGCTAGAAATACACTGGCTGACACTCCGCCATCGGGAGCAAGCCCCCTCCCACAGGGGATCTTTACTGTGTTTCAGACCGCGTTCACGGTGACCCAGCGCTCTTCACGGGCCGCCACGCGAATCGCCGTCGCCAGCCGTTCCACCTCCAGGGTCTTCAGTTCGTTGTACCCCAACTGATACCCGGCCGCCGGGCTGAATGCCGCGACCTTGAATTGTCGATGATCCAAATGTGGGAGGGGGCTTGCCCCCGATGGCTGTGCATCAGCTAGAAATACACTGGCTGACACTCCGCCATCGGGAGCAAGCCCCCTCCCACAGGGGATCTTTACTGTGTTCTAGACCGCGTTCACGGTGACCCAGCGCTCTTCACGGGCCGCCACGCGAATCGCCGTCGCCAGCCGCTCCACCTCCCACGCCGCTTCAAAGTCCGTACCCTCCGCACCCTGACCGGCCACGGCCATGATCAACTCCTGCACCTCCAGCGTCTTCAGTTCGTTGTACCCCAACTGATGCCCGGCCGCCGGGCTGAAGGCCGCATAACCCGCAAGGGCAGGGCCGGCGAGTAAACGCTGGAAGCCGTCCTGACCCTCGCGACACACCCGCAACTCGTTCAAACGCTCTTGATCGAACGCCAGAGTGCCTTTGGTCCCGCTGATTTCAAAGCTCAGGTGATTCTTGTAGCCCTGCTTGAGCCAGCTACTGCTCACGGTGCCGCGTGCGCCGTTGGCGAAGCGCAGCAGCGCGTGCACCTGATCATCCACTGCAATCGATTTCAGCTCGGCGCTGCCTTTGACGGCCGGGCGCCGGGCGTGAACGGTCTGCGTATCGGCACACACACTCACCACATCACCGACCAGATAACGCGCCATCGACAACAAATGACTGCCCAGGTCCGCCAAGGCGCCACCGGCATGTTCCACTTCGCAACGCCACGACCATGGCGAGGCCGGGTCGGCCATGAAGTCCTCGCTGAATTCACCTTGGAAGCTGATGATGGCGCCAAGGTCGCCATCGACAATCATCTGCCGTGCCAGCGAGATCATCGGGTTGTGCTGGTAGTTGTAGCCCACCCGCGTGACCACCCCGGCCGCACTGGCGGCGCGGCGCATGGCGTCGGCTTGTTCTAGGCTCACGGCCAGGGGTTTTTCGCAGTACACGGCCTTGCCCGCGGCAATCGCCGCCATCGCCATGGGGTAGTGCAGGTGGTTGGGGGTGGTGATGGCCACCACGTCGACGCTGGGATCATTGATCAACGCTTGCCAATCGCCATGAGCCTGGGCGAATCCCCAGGCCGTGGCGCAGCGCTGCGCGCGTTCGGTGTCGGCATCGGCCAGGGCGGCCAGCTTGAGGTGTACCGGCAACTCGAACACTGCGCGGGCGTTATTGAAGGCCAGCGCATGGGCCCGGCCCATGAAGCCTGTGCCGATCAAGCCGATTCCGAGTTCACGCATCGTCGTGGTCCTTTGCATTATTGTTTTCAGAAGGCGTATTAATGGAATAAAAATTCCCATATTTCAATAGATAGAATAAAAATTCATTGAGGCGTCGACGATCACCTCGGCGAATACAGCTACATTCACCATGCGGCCAAATGCCTTCAGTTAACAAAAGATAACGTAGCGCCGATTGTCAGACGATTCGAAAGCCCGATAGGATGGCCCCTGCTTCCTCCAGGCGCTCTAGATTGCAGGTTTCAAGGCCCCGGAAGGCAGGCGATAACAATAATAATGGGAGAAAGGTCTATGAGTGAGCCTGTCATGGGTTGGGTTGTTTGCCGCCCACGTGCCGCACGCAGGGTTGCGTTGCTGGCCACAGCGCTCTCGTTGCTGGTCGGTGGCGTGTCAGTCACGCCGGCACTGGCAGCCAGCGATACCGTCGCAACGCCTGCGTTTGCGATTGAATCCCCCAAGGCCGCCAAAGGCCTGATGATCGACGTCGTCCACGCGGGCAAGCGGCTGGTGGCGGTCGGTGACCGCGGGCACATCCTCTATTCCGATGACCAGGGCAGCACCTGGATCCAAGCCAAAGTTCCCACCCGGCAACTGCTCACGGCGGTGTTTTTCGTCGATGACAAACAGGGCTGGGCGGTCGGCCACGATGCGCAAATCCTTGCCAGCTCCGACGGCGGCGCCACCTGGACCCAGCAATACCAGGACCTCAAGCGCGAAGCCCCTTTACTCGATGTATGGTTCAACGACGCCAACCACGGCCTGGCCGTGGGCGCGTACGGTGCGCTGATCGAAACCACCGACGGCGGCAAGACCTGGCAAGACGTCAGCGACCGCCTCGACAACGAAGACCAGTTCCACCTCAACGCCATCGCCCACATCAAGGACGCCGGCCTGTTCATCGTCGGCGAGCAAGGGAGCATGTTTCGCTCCAGCGACGACGGCCAGACCTGGGAAAAACTCGAAGGCCCCTACGAGGGCTCGCTGTTTGGTGTGATCAGCACGGCGCAGCCGCAGACCCTGCTGGCTTATGGCTTGCGCGGCAACCTGTACCGCTCCACGGATTTCGGCGGCACCTGGGAGCCCGTCGAATTGAACGCGGCGCGGGGAGCGCTCGAGTTTGGTTTGTCGGGCGCGACCTTGCTGGAGGATGGCTCCATTGTCGTCGTTGGTAACGGCGGCAGCGTGGTGGTCAGCCATGACGATGGGGTGACCTTTAGCGTGTTCAACCGCCCGGACCGTATTTCGCTGTCGTCCGTCACGGCGGCGGGCAACGGTAACTTGATTCTGGCCGGGCAGGGCGGTGTGCGTGTTGCCACGCCGACCGGCGCTGAACCGACAAAACAATAAGAAGGGCGGGGATAGAATGAGCAGTCATCACAACGATAAAGCGACCTTTCTTGAGCGCCTGATTTTCAACAACCGCCCGGCAGTGATCGTCATCTGCCTGCTGGTGAGTATCTTCCTGTTCTGGCAGGCGACGTTGATTCGCCCGTCCACCAGCTTCGAAAAAATGATCCCCCTCAAGCACCCCTTCATCGAAAAGATGATGGAGCACCGCAACGACCTGGCGAACCTGGGCAACACCGTGCGGATCTCGGTGGAAGCCAAGGACGGTGACATTTTCACGAAGGAGTACATGGAGACCCTGCGCCAGATCAACGATGAGGTGTTCTACATCTCCGGCGTCGACCGCTCGGGCCTCAAGTCGCTGTGGAGCCCCAGCGTGCGCTGGACCGAAGTCACCGAAGAGGGCTTTGCCGGCGGTGAAGTGATCCCGCAGAGCTACAACGGCTCGCCACAAAGCCTCGACCAGCTGCGCAACAACGTGCTCAAGTCCGGCCAGGTCGGGCGCCTGGTGGCCAACGACTTCAAGTCGAGCATCGTCGACATCCCGCTGCTGGAGTCCTACCCGGACCCGCAGGACCAGGGCAAGCTGCTGGCCTTGGACTACCGCAAGTTTTCCCATGAACTGGAAGACAAGATCCGCGACAAGTTCGAAGCCCAGAACCCCAACGTCAAGATCCACATTGTCGGTTTCGCCAAGAAAGTCGGTGATTTGATTGATGGGCTGGTGATGGTGGTGCTGTTCTTCGGCGTTGCATTCGTCATTACCTTGATCCTGTTGCTTTGGTTCACCAACTGCCTGCGCAGCACGGTCGCGGTGTTGAGCACCACGCTGGTGGCGGTGGTCTGGCAACTCGGCTTGATGCACTTTTTCGGTTTCGGCCTGGATCCGTATTCGATGCTGGTGCCGTTCCTGATCTTCGCCATCGGTATTTCCCACGGTGTGCAAAAGATCAACGGTATCGCCCTGCAATCCAGTGACGCGGACAACGCGCTGACGGCTGCGCGGCGCACCTTCCGGCAACTCTTCCTGCCGGGGATGATTGCGATCCTGGCCGACGCGGTGGGCTTCATCACACTGCTGATCATCGACATCGGCGTGATCCGTGAACTGGCCATCGGCGCGTCCATCGGTGTCGCGGTGATCGTGTTTACCAACCTGATCCTGCTGCCGGTAGCGATTTCCTATGCCGGCATCAGCCAGCGCGCCATCGCCCGGAGCAAGAAGGACGCACACCGCGACCATCCGTTCTGGCGCCTGCTGTCGAAATTCGCCAGTGCCAAAGTGGCGCCGGTCTCGATTCTGCTCGCGCTGGTCGCCTTCGGCGGCGGCCTCTGGTACAGCCAGAACCTGAAGATCGGCGACCTCGACCAGGGCGCGCCGGAACTGCGTCCGGACTCGCGCTACAACAAAGACAACAACTTCATCATCAGCAACTATTCCACCAGCTCCGACGTGCTGGTGGTGATGGTCAAGACCAAGGCCGAAGGCTGCTCGCGCTATGAAGCCATGGCGCCCATCGATCAGTTGATGTGGAAGATGCAGAACACCGAAGGCGTGCAGTCGGCGATCTCGCTGGTGACCGTGTCCAAGCAGATGATCAAGGGCATGAACGAGGGCAACCTGAAATGGGAAACCCTGTCGCGCAACCCGGATGTGCTGAACAACTCCATCGCCCGTGCCGATGGCTTGTACAACAACAATTGCTCGCTGGCGCCGGTGCTGGTGTTCCTCAACGACCACAAGGCCGAAACCCTCGACCGCGCCGTGCATGCGGTGCAGGACTTCGCCAAGGAAAACAACAAGGACGGCCTGGAATTCATCCTCGCCGCCGGTAACGCCGGGATCGAAGCCGCCACCAACGAGGTGATCAAGGAGTCGGAGCTGACTATCCTGATCCTGGTGTACCTGTGCGTGGCGACCATGTGCATGATCACCTTCCGCTCCTGGGCGGCGACCCTGTGCATCGTGTTGCCGCTGGTGCTGACCTCGGTTCTCGGTAACGCGCTGATGGCGTTCATGGGCATCGGTGTCAAGGTCGCGACCTTGCCGGTGGTGGCCCTGGGCGTGGGGATTGGCGTCGACTACGGCATCTACATCTACAGCCGCCTGGAAAGCTTCCTGCGCGCTGGCTTGCCGCTGCAAGAGGCGTATTACCAGACGCTCAAATCCACCGGTAAAGCCGTGCTGTTTACCGGCCTGTGCCTGGCAATCGGCGTGTGCACCTGGATCTTCTCGGCCATCAAGTTCCAGGCCGACATGGGCCTGATGCTGACGTTCATGCTGCTGTGGAACATGTTCGGCGCTCTGTGGCTGCTGCCGGCGCTGGCGCGGTTCCTGATCAAGCCCGAGAAGCTGGCGGGGCAGAAGGGCAACTCGTTGTTTGCCCACTGAGCCCTGTGGTGAGGGTGTTCACGCCGTCACCACAGAGAGGCCGTATCACTGGCTTGCGCGCTGCCCTGGCGCGATCGCCAGGAAAATGCTGTCGACGGGTGGGGTGATCAAGACGTAGATGATACGGCTGAGCGGCACGCCGCCGGGTTCTTGCTGGTGGCGCAAGGCGTCTTGGACGTGTTGTTTAAGCAGGTCCTTTTGCGTGTATTTGCGCTGCTCCGGCAGTTTCAGGTGCGCACGGGTGTAGCGATTGGGGGCTGCGTCGGCGGTTGCGTAATGGAAGTGGGCGTACCACAACACCTGCGCGGGTTTTTTGGCTGTGTCGTACACGGCGTATTCGGTGAAGAAGTCGCCACTGAGGGTCGGACGTTCCGGGTCCGCCCGGCTCGTCAGGTTGATATCGATCTGTTGATGTTCCCACAAGTAATTGAGGCTCTCCTGCGTCGGCCATTGCCGCTTGTAGGCCTCACTGCACACGCGCTCCGCCAGCCGCGTGATGTCCCGGGCTTTCGCCAGGTATTCATCGATCAGGCGCTGGACCGCGGGTTTGGCGGCAAGGTGATCCCGTTTCAGTTCATCGGCCAGGGCCGTGAATTTATTCGCGTGCCGGGTCAACAGTTCATCCCAGTCTGCTGGGTTGACCTGTTGTCGGGTGAGCTGGGCGTCGAGTTTCAGCTGGTCTGCGCTGATCACCTGCTCAATGCCTTTGCGCTGCGCTGTCAGGTCCTGCGCCAGACCTTTGAGCGTGGCCAGCGTGCGGGCCTGCGGTTGGGGTTTCGTTGGAGAAGAGGGGGCATCGGTCTTCGCTGCCCAGCCGTCTGCATGTGGGCTGAATGAAGCAATGGTTTCGCCGGTCAGCGTATCGGTGAGGGTGAACTGCTCCTCGGCACCCGGTGTATCGGCCGGCTTGAAGTCACCGATGAGGTACGCCTTTTTCCTGGTTTTGAACACTCGCTTGGCCGGACTTTTGGGCCGTAGGGTTTTTGACAACGGCAGCTCGACGTCCAGCGCTTCCTGCTTGCGCACCACTGACTCCAGCTCGCGTTGCGCCAGCGCCTGGGCGTATTCAAGCCCCTCCAGCAGGCGGTCGGCCTCCGGGCGCAGACGCCGTGGGTTGAGGGCCTTGAGGGCACGAATGGCATCCTCATAGCGGCGGTACTGCTCGAGGACGGTCTCATACACATTACGCTGCTCGGCCAGCGTGAATTCGACGCCGCTGCGTACTTCGACGTGAGACTGCAGGGCTTGGATCAGGTCGGTCTGCTCAAGGCGATTGAGGTAAAAGTCTTCTTGGGGTGGCAGCAGCCGATCGGCGGTCGCCACACTGGCGGCGGCGAGATAGTTCAGCGCATTGAGTTTCAGGTTGTCGGAGAAAAAATTCTGCGGGTACTGGATCTGCGCCAGGCATTCCTGGCGCAGTGCGCGGCCTGCCGACGAGTCTTGCTCCAGTTGTTCAAGGGTGGTTTCCATCGCCGCGGACACCTCGGCCATGTGTTGGCGGATGTTCGCCGACTCCACGGTGTTGCTGATGTATTCGTCGTAGATCGTGGAGTCGCCCAGCAAATGGTCGATAAACATTCTGCCCCCCATCTCTGCCATCGGTTCACCGGCGATGGAAAAACGCATGGAGTTCAACCGGCCCAAGAGCAGGGTACTGATGAGCAATTGCTGGTCCCAGATGGTTTTGAGGATTTTCGCCCGGTCATGCACATGCACGCTGGCGCCGCCGACTCTTTCCAGTTCCTGGCCAAGCTTGACCATTTCCAGGCGTGGGGTCAGCGATTGGGCAAATTGCACTTCCAGGTTGTGCAGCAGAACCTGAAACTCGGTACGCAGTTCCCGGTGCTTAAGTGCCTCCTTCATGTGGCGCGATTCAAGGACCGGCTGTTGTGCTTCAGTGGCTTTTTGCAGCAGATTCCACACCAGCTGCGCGGTTTTACGTTGCTTTTTCAGGGCCTCAAGCGCCGGTGATATTCGGCTGATTGACGACTGGAACGGCGCCATCACTTCCGTCATTTCGGCGTTGAGTGCGTACATGTGTGCGACCAGTTGGTCCTTTCTACGCAGGTTTTCCTCGCGCAACGCCGCCATTCGCTTCGGGCCGCCGCCTATCAGCTTGATCCCACGGTCCAGGGACCAGTGGCCTTTGCCATCGGATTTAAGCTTGATGCCCGGATGGTCTATTTTCTCTGGATGAATGATGAAGACTTCGTTGAAGCCCGGAACAATACTGACCCTGAATAACAGGGCCGCGACCGAGGCATGCCATCGGCCGTTGATAGTGTACAAACCCTGATGGGGGCCGATTTGGATCGGCTCCGGCACCGGCACAGGCCAGGGGACGTTGACCGCCCGCAGCTTTTTCAGCAGTTTTGCCGAAGCGCCGTCGCCGGCCAGGGAGTGGTCAAAGTCCAGCAGCGTGCGGCCGCCGCCCGGCGGTTCGGCGGGCAGGCCGACGGCGCCCCGTTCAACCACCGGCGCCCGGCTCGCTCCCTGGCCGGGCACGGGCTGGCGAATGAGGGGCTGCTCATCGAGCGCGGCGCTTTCGTGGGGCGTGCTGGGGAACCCATGATGCAGCATCAGCATGCCGATGTTGAGCAGCAGATCGACCCACGCCAGCTCCCGAGCGGTGGGGTCGTGACTCTCGAGTGCCGGCAGGTCGTGCTGCAGGCCTTGCGCCAGTTGCATCAGCCAACCGACGGCCGCGAGCGGTCCGCGCACGGCGATCAACAGCGTGTTGAACCCTAACTGCATACCTTCGAGAATCAATGCCCAGCGGCTTTCGTCGTTGGACGTTGACTCACGTGCGGCCTGGTCCAACAGCTGCCGGGTTTCACTGCCAAACAGGTACTCCATGAGTGTGCCATTGCCGAGGGCCTGACGGATTTCGTCGCCCGTCTCGTCATCCGCCTGGGCCAGCTGTGCGGGCGCCGGCACCCTGGGCAGGCTGTCGAAATCCGAACCGATGCCGACACGTACGTAGTGGGGCTGGGTAAAGCCGCCGTTGCTGTAGATCGCCCTGGCGAGGTCCGGCAGCCACGTCAGGATACTGTCCTGCAGTGGGCCAGGTTGCACGATGGCGGCGAGCAGTTGCTCGCGGCTGGCAAACTCCTGCAGCGAATCGCGATAGGCTGGGCGATAAAGCAGGTGCGGCCCCTGCCGGGTATCAAGCGGCTCGATGATGAACATGTTTTGCACCACGTCCGCCGTAGCGCCGGGTTTGCGCACAAACGCCAGCGGGCGGATGACGATGTCGTCGCCGTCGACCTGGCGCTCAGCGGGGTCCAGGTTGACCACGGCATTCACACAACGAACCCCGCGCAGCGTCAGGCCCGCTTCGGCCTTGATCTTGTGTTCCAGTGCCTGGGTTTTCAGGTGCACAGGCCGCTGCTGCTGAAACAACTGCCGGCGTTTTTGCGCCGCCTCGGTGTCGCTCATCAATGCTTGGCGCAGGTATTCAGGGTAGTTTTTGCCGATGTCGACACGCTGTATCAACCTCAGGATATAGTCGGCGGTCAACCACGCTTCCAGCGCTCTGCCGGTGCGATGGCTGAGTGTCAGGCGGCCTTTGGGTTTCCCTGAGAGGTTTTTCAGCGCCAGCTCTACCAGGCTCATGGAAACCGGCTCGACATAACCGCCTTCAAGGCTGCCCACTGCAACGTGAAAGGTCAGCACCAGGTCGTCGGCACGGTACCCGCTGGCCAGTGCGCCGGCATCGCAGGTGCGCTGGCCGCGCAGGGCGCCGGCGCGGTCCAGGCACAGTTGGTGGTCCAAATGCTGGGCTGCATAGCTGCGCAGTGTATCCAGGCCATCGAAGTCTGAGTCGCCGAGTGTCAGGCGCCGGATACCGGCTTGTTCAAGCACGCATTGGCGGTAGGCAATGCGGTCACCGGCGCTGGCGTTTTTCAGCCAGTCGGGAAGAGCTGCCTGGAGGCGCGGCAGGCCGGACAAGGGCAGGGCGGATGCGTGGGTGAATAGCCGTGCCGGATCAGTGACTCGCGCAAACAACTGCTCCAGCGCCTCTACGCTGGAGCGCGCCGGAAGCTGGATGGCCGCGAGATCTTCCAACTGCTGGTTCAATATCAGCCCGGCTTGGACTTCGAAAATATCGCCATCGGGTTCGTACTGCTGCCAGGTGATTTTGTCGGCGCTGAAGCGCTGTTGCAGGGCGTCGCCCCATGCTTTGCCGAAGGCATCCAGGTCGGGGAATGGCGTGACGTCTCCTAACAGGCGACACAGCAAGACGTGCTCGCGGCAGACCAGCAAAAGGTCGCAGGCTTGCCGGGCGAGTTGAGTGCCCGCCTGAGTCACCTGCGTTTCCAGGGTATAGGCGTGGACCGCGTTATCGGGCCAGGGTTGGCGGGCGCGTGTGCTTCGGTCAGGGTAGCGGTTCAATGCGCTGATGACGTTCAGGTACTTGGCGTTGGCGCCCACCTGGCGAATGGCTGAGTCGAGCAGCGCGCCTTGCAGCACCACGGCCAGCCACTTCCAGCGGCTGCCACCGGCGTCGCTGTCCTGGCTCCAATAGTTGGCCAAGGCGTCTTGGAAGCTGACGAACAGAATCAGTGGCAGCTCTCTGATGACCGCTTCGATGACCTCCAGATCATAGTCGCGAGGTCCATTGGCGTCGTAGCGGAGCCGAGTGCCGGTGGCGTCGCTCAAGTAGCTGTCCAGGCCACCGCGTGGCGACACGTCGGGAAAGCTGCCGTCCGCCATATGGGTCAGCGCCACGTCCAGCAGCGGGAGCAGCGCCCGGCCGCCACCCTCCCGGGGCACAGCCAGCCGCAGGTCATCAAGGGGAGCCGTCAGGGGAGGGTATTTTTCCGCCAGGTGGAGGGCCAGCAACTGCGTGGTGACGGAGCGCACTGTCGGTCGCGTGAGAAATTGAGCCTCAACCACTTGTCGGGTTGGGTGTGCAGGCGGGAGCGAGTTCGGGTCTGTCATGGGTATTCCTTTACAGGGGATAAAGACGCGCCAGCCCAAAGTAAAGGGTTGCGTTGCCGCGAGGCGGTAGCCCGTTATGGTCTTAGGCCTTGGCGGCAAACTGGCCTATGATTAGCCCTTTGAACCTGATGAAAGACTGTGATGACTGAGAATTTGCCTGCCGTCCTGGAAACGTCCGACATGCTTGAAATCGACGGGCTGCACGCCTTCGACTTCGAACTCGATAACGAAAAACTGCTGATCACCGCCATGGACGGCCGTGCGGAAAAACGTTGGCGCTTCAGCCTGGAGCAGGTACAGGCCGCCACCTTCGATGACACCTTGCAAAGCTGGACCCTTACCGGTGAGTCGGGCGAACACCGCCTGATCTGCATGAGCGCGTTCACCGGCAACAATAACGACGAGGATCAAGCGGATGATGATGCGTAAATTCTGGCCCCTGCTGATGGCCGGCAGTGTCGGTGCCATGTCGGTGCAGGCCGCGCCGGTCGACACTTATGAACTCTTGGTGGGCAGCTACACCGCCGGCAGCAGCGAAGGGATCTACCGCCTGCAATTCGACAGCCGTACGGGTAAGTTCAACGGTCAACCGGTGCTGGCCGCGAAGGCCGCCAACCCATCGTGGCTGACGGTCTCCAAGGACCAGAAGCATCTGTTCGTGGTCAACGAGAATGGCCCAGGCCAAAAAGACGCGGTAGGGCGCGTCAGCAGCTACCGCATCGATCCGAACAGTCACCAACTGACCCTGATCAATCAGGTGCAAAGCCTGGGCAATGAGCCGACCCATTCCAGCGTGGCCGCTGACGGGCGCTACCTGTTTGTCGCCAACTACTCGGTACTGGAAGATCCGGGCGGCAGCCTGGCGATCCTGCCGGTGGATGCCGAGGGCAAGCTGTCGGCGCCCGTCCAGTTGAGCGGGCACCCGGCCAGCCGGGTGAATCCTGAACGCCAGGCGTCCAACCATGTGCACTCGGTGGTGTCGTCGCCGGACGGCAAGTACGTTTTTGTCCAGGACCTCGGGGCGGACAAAGTGTTTGCCTATCGCTACGACCCCAAGGCCAACCACGAGCTGCCATTGACCCCGGCCAACCCGGCCTCGGTGCAACTGCCACCGGGCAGTGGCCCGCGTCACCTGTTGTTCAGCAGCGATGGCAAACACGCCTGGCTGACCACCGAGATGAGCGCCCAGATTGCGGTGTTTGATTACAAGGACGGCCAACTGACCCAGACCCAGTTGGTGGAGTTCGCCGCCGGGCAGCCGGTATCAGATAAGGCGGGCGCGGCGTTGCATGCGTCCAGTGATGGCAAGTTCTTGTACGTGAGCAACCGTGGCACGGCCAATCAGTTGCTGGTGTTCAGCATCGACCCGGCCAGCGGGCACCTCAAGGAGCTGCAACGCCGCTCCGTGGAAGGCGACCATCCGCGCGAGTTCAGCCTCGACCCGAGCGGCAGGTTTTTGCTGATCGCCAACCAGAAAAGCAATGAAATCGTGGTGATTGAACGCGACCCCAAGACCGGCCTGCTGGGTAAAACCGTGCAGAAATTGCCGATCGATGCCCCCAGCGACCTCAAGTTCCTGGTGCGTCAATAAGCCACAGGCCCCGCACTGCGGGGCCTGACCCTGTGTATTAATTCTATTAATAGCGGCTACTGTTTCAAAGCATTTCTAAGGCTCGGCCCTCGGGCGTAAGTTGGGTTCCAAGGCCTTCCCCGGCCACTCAACCAAACGAATACAAGGGCTACCGACATGAACTTGAATCTCTTCTCCATCATTGCCGCTTCCGCTGTTTCCGCCACTGTCGCCCTGCCAGCGGCGGCCAGCGTGGAAGTTTCCGGCAAAAAATCCAGCACCAGCGCCTACACCCAGAAATACCTGCAACAAAGTGCCAACTTCTACGCCGCACTGGATCACAAGACTCAGCAATAACCTGCACAAAAGCAGACGCCAAACCACTGGAACGAAGCCTGGCTCGTTCGAGTGGTTTGGCGTTTGTGCATCTGCAGAATAAAAATGATTGATATCACATTGCCATGTGTTTAAATTTGACGCTCAAATATTGACGTATTTATTCCTGGAATCGACAGCATGGCACTCCGACTCGCCGCACTCATCCTGGTTCTCTACTCCGCCCCCATCCTGTCTTCCGTACAAGGGGTGGACGGTGAGCCGGAGATTGCCCGTGAGCGGTTGCTTAACCTGGTTGAAGGCTAAACCGAATCCCAGTAGTGAGCGGGCTTGTCCCGCGCTGGGCTGCGAAGCAGCCCCAAACCAGGCGCCGAGGAATACCTGACACCGTGCGGCGTTTTCGATGGGGCCGCTTCGCAGCCCAGCGCGGGGCAAGCCCGCTCACTACAGAGCCCTGTCGGGTCAGGTCTTTGCCATTACGGCAATGAACAGCGGCGATTGCAGGAAGCACTCCAGCCACTGCTGTAACCGGGGATACGGTGCACCGGCAAACCATTCCCGATCCACATGGGCGAACTGACGCACAAACGGCGCCAGGGCCATGTCTGCCAGGCTTGGGTGATCGGCGAATAAGTACTCGCGATTCGCCAATAATCCCTCAAGTGTGCGCAAGAACACCTCGCCCTCGGCCCGATAATGTTCCATCGGTTGTTCCGGGTAGCGTTCGGCATACTTGTATCGATTCAAGTGATACTTGAAGCCCACATCGTTCTCGGCAATCAACGCCAATACCGCCGGGTCACCCTGCAGCAGCCAATCATCCGGGTCGTGCTGCGCCAGCGCCCACTGCATGATCGCCAGGCTTTCATCGATCACCACGCCATTCACACTCAACACCGGCACCGTGCCTTTGGGTGACAGCGCCAGCATTTCGGCCGGCTTGGCCTTGAGGCTCACTTCGATAATGCGCACGGGCACGCCGCAATAGCGCAACGCCAGGCGCGCACGCATCGCATACGGGCAGCGTCGAAACGAATACAGCAGCGCCTCGCTCACTTGACCTCCAGGGTGCTCAAGCCATTGCCTTGGCGCTTGACCTGGATCTGCACCGGAATGCGCTCGTGCATTTCCTGCACGTGGGAGATCACCGCCACTTTGCGGCCCTGGGCCTGCAAACCGTCCAGTGCGTCCATCGCCAACTGCAGCGACTCGGGGTCCAGGCTGCCGAAGCCTTCGTCGATAAACAGCGACTCGATCTTCAACGTGCTGGAGGCCATCGACGCCAGGCCCAGCGCTAGCGCCAGCGACACCAGGAAGGTTTCACCACCGGACAACGAATGCACCGAGCGCAGTTCATCGCCCATTTCCGTGTCCATGACCAACAGGCCCAACATGCTGCCACCGCGCTTGAGGCGATAGCGACGTACCAGTTGGCGCAATTGCACGTTGGCGTGGTGCACCAGCAGGTCGAGGTTGTAGGCCTGGGCGATCTTGCGGAAGGTGTCGCCGGTGGCCGAGCCGATCAGTGCATTCAGGCGTGCCCAGCGTTGCCACTCGTCATAGGCCTTGGCGATCTGCTCGGCGAAGGCCTGGTTGGCATCCTGGCGACGCTGGTCTTCGGATTGGCGCGCGCGCAGCTCCGCGCACTGCTTCTCACCCTCGGCCAGTTGCTGGTTGAGGGAGGCCAGGGCGCTGTCGAGTGCTTCGGTATCGAGGTTGCCGTTGTGCAGGGCTTGGTGCTCGGCGAGGCGTTGTTCGCGCTCCTGCAGCAAAACCTTGGCTTGTTCGACGGCTTTTTCGCTGTGCTGCAGCTGTTGGCGCAGTTGGCTGACCTGGGCGTCGTCGTAGGCCAACAAACGGTTGAGACCTTCGTCGTCGAGTTCCGGGTGCAGGGCGCGCCATTCGCTGATGCGCGTGTCCAGGCTGTGTTGCTCGGCCTGCAATGCCTGCTGGCGTTCGTGCAGGGCCTTGAGGTCGGCAGTCAGTTGGAGCCGTGCGTTGTGGATCGCTTGCAGTTGTTGGTTGGCGTCGGTTTCGTTCTGGCGTGACAGGGTCACCGCCTGATCCACGTGCTGTTGCCACTGTTCGGCGCTGCTGTGTTCGCCGAGCAACGCGCTGAGCGCTTGCTGAGCCGCCTGTTGTTGGGTGGCCAGCTCGGTGACCTGTTGGACCAGCGCTTCAAGTTGCTGCTGGCGATGCTGCTGATGGGTCTGTTCTTTCTCGATCGCCTGTTGACGCTCTTGTTGCTCGGCCAGCTCATCGCGTTGATGGCCCAGCTGTTCGAGACGCTGGCTGACCTGTTGGTCCAACTGCATGAAGGTGGCGGCGGGCTCGGCGCGTAAACCCTCCAGGGTGTCGGCGGGCAACAGGCTGGTAAAGGCATTCAGTTCCTGCTCAAGACGTTCACGGTCGCTGGCCAATTCGCGTTGCTGATCCACCAGCAACTGACGGGCCTGCTGGCTCGCTTCCTGGGCGGCCTGCACTTGCTGCTGCAAACGCCCGGCGTTTTGTTGCAGGTTGAGCAGGGCAGCCTGGCGTTGTTCGTCCTGGGTGATGCTCTGGGTCAGTTGGCTCAGCTGTTGGTCTAGCCAGGCACTGCGCTTGGCGGCGTCCTGGTTGAACAATGTGGCGGCCAGCGGGTGCGCCTCCAGGCTGGGCTTGAGTGCTTGCTGGTGCGTCGCCAGTTGCTCCTGCTGTTGCAGGTATTCCTTCTGCTGGGCGATCAAACCGCCCACTTCGCCACGTAGCTCGGTGAGCTTTTCCTTGAGGGTATCGACAGCTTTCTGCGCCGTGGCTTCTTCGTTTTCGTCATGGCGACCGAGGCTTTGCAGTAGTGCTTCGGGCTGGTGATACGGGTGCTCATGGCTGCCGCACACCGGGCAGGGTTGGTCGTCCTGCAACTGCGCGCGCAACTCCTCGACGCTGGCGCTACGGGCCAGGCGCTGACGTTCCAGCAGCTGCTTGGTCACGGTCAGCGTCTGTTCGGCAATCGCCAGTTCAGCCTTGGTGTGCAGGCCGGTCTGGTTCAGTTGCTCGCGCTGCTGTTGGGCATCGGTGAGCTTTTGCGTCAATGCGCTGGCTTGCTGATCCAGCTGTTGCTGGCTGTCCCACAGGCGCGTCAGGTCTTCGAAGGCACGTTGCTGCTTGCGATTGTCCTGCAGCAGGCTGGCGAGCAACTGGATCTGCTCGGCCACGGCATGCGGCTCGGCACCGGCTTCCTGGTACAGCAGGTCCAGGGCCTCGCGTTGCTGAGTGAACTGTTCGGCGACGGCGGTGGCGCGCTGTTCCAATTGCGGCAGTTCTGCCTGGCCTTTGTTCAAGCGATTGCCGATCAACATCAGCTGTTGCAGGCGATCGCGGTAGGCGGACCAGGCATCGCTCAGCGGGGCGAGGGCAGCGCTGCGATCAAGCTCGGTCGCCAGGCGTTCCAGGCGTTCGGCGACTTGGCGTTGTTTTTCCAGCAAGCCGTTGAGCTGGGACTGGCCTTCGGCGCAGGCAGTTTCGTGCTGCTGTTTGTCCTCGGTGCGCTTGGCCAACGCTTTGGTCAAGTGGGCGAGGGTGCTCTGTTCTTCGAACGCCTGACGCAGCAGTGGCGCCGCGTCGCCTTGATGTTTCAAGGCCGCAGCCAATGCGGTTTGCGCGCTGGCCTGTTGCTGCTGTGCCTGTTCCTGGCGGGTATGCAGTTCGGCCTGTTGTTGGCTATGCGATTGAATCTGCTCGGCCAACGGCGCCAGCACGGTATTGAGTTCCGCCTGGCGCGCGAACTGATGACGTTGCGGTGCCAACTGCTCCAGGCGGCTGAGGTCCTGGCGTTGCGGGGCCTGGGTGTCCCACTCTGCCTGCGCGCGCTGCAGCTGTTCGGTCGCAGCGAGTTGGCGTTCCTGCCATTCGCGCAGCTCCTTGAGCCACGTGTGCTGCTGCTCCAACTGCTTGAGCTGGGCCTGCTGGGCCTTGAGCTGTTGTTGCGCCGCGTCGAATTGCTGATCCAGTTCGGCGCGGGCTTCGGCGGCCAAGGGCACCACACCGGTGGCCTGGTCCTGCAACTGCTTGTGCGCGTCCCTGGCGTCTTTGGCCTTGTCAAAGGCGCGCCGCCCGAGCTGGGTGTAAAGCGCGGTATCGGTGAGCTTTTCCAGCAGCTCGCTGCGCTCGTTGTCATTGGCCTTGAGGAACGCGCTGAACTCGCTTTGCGCCAGCAACACGGCGCGGGTGAATTGTTCGAAGTTCAGGCCCAGGGCCAGTTCCAGCTGGGTCTTGTATTCGGTTTTCTGGCTGGCCAGCAGTTGATCGCTGTCCAGGTCGATCAGGCTCTGGCGGCTGTTCTGCAACTTGCCGCTGGCCTTGTCGCGGGCGCGGTTGGCTTCCCAGCGTGCCCGGTAGCGACGGCCACTGACGCCGACAAAATCCACCTCAGCATAACCGCCGCCCGTGCCGCGTCGCAGCAGGGTGCGCGGGTCGCCGATGGAAATATCGCTGTCGGCATCCGGCATCTTCGCCTGGCCGGTATCGCCCAGGCGGGGCACCGCGCCAAACAGCGCCAGGCACAAGGCATCGAGCAAGGTGCTTTTACCGGCGCCGGTCGGCCCGGTGATGGCAAACAAACCGGCACTGGCCAGGGGCTCGGCGGTGAAGTCGATCTCGAACGGGCCAGCCAGGGAGGCGAGGTTTTTCAGGCGGATGGCGAGGATCTTCATGGCTGTTCGCCCTCCTGTTGCACTTCCTGGAGCAGCACGGCGAAGTCCTTCAAGGTTTGTTCATCCACTTCACTGCCGTAGCTGTCCTGCCAGGCGCGGCTGAACAATTCCTGGGGCGTGAGCTGGTCGAGTTCGATCAGGCGCTCCTCACAGGTGTCGTCGCTGCCGCGCGTGCCGGCGTATTCGGCGGCGATGCGCACCAGGCGCACGGCCTTGCCTTGCAGCGCAGTTTCAATCTGCTGGCGCAGGTCGGGCTGCGGCTCGTCGAGGCGCACACGGACTTCGAGCCAGGGGTGGCGCTGGGTCTCGGCGAGCAGGTCGACGTCCGGCAACTCGGCCAACGCCTTGAGGATGTCGGCCAGGGGCGCGGCTTCCAGGCGTTGCAGGTCGACCGAGCGGGGGATCAGCAGCGGTTCGACACTCACCAGGCATTGGCCCTGGAACGTCACGTCAAGGATCTGATGCTTGTAGCCGATTTCGGAAAACGACAGCGGAATCGGCGAACCGCTGTAGCGAATGCGTTCTTCGCCATTGACCTTTTGCGGCTTGTGCAAGTGGCCGAGGGCGACGTACGCGACGCTTCTATCGAACAGACTGGCCGGCAGCGCCTCGGCATTGCCGATGATCAGACTGCGTTCGGAGTCTTCCGACACCGAACCACCGGCCATGTGCGCATGGCTGATGGCAATCAGCGCCTGGCCTTTTTTGCGTTTGGCGTTGGCGGCGGCGATCAGCCATTCATGGACCTGGCCGATACCGCGCAGGTAATCGTCACCCAGGTGCGCGCCGGTGACTTCCGCCGGCCTCAGGAACGGCAGCGCCAGGCACCACGCGGCGACCTTGCCTTTGGCATCCGGCAGCGGGATCAGCAGGCGCTCGGCGTCGAGTTCGCCATCATCCAGCCACAACACCCGGCCGAGGGCGTGGGTGCGCAGGCGGCGCATCAGCGGCGCGGGCAGTTCGATACGCGAGCCGGAGTCGTGGTTGCCGGCGATCATCACGATGGTCAGCTTCGGGTTTTGTTCATGGGCGCTGATGATGAAGTCATACAGCCGCTCCTGCGCCTTGAGCGGTGGGTTGACCGTGTCGAAAATATCGCCGGCGATGAGCAGTACATCCGGGCTATGGGCGTTGAGTTGGCCCAGCAGCCACTCGAGGAAACAGGCGTGTTCGAAGTCGCGTTCCTGGCCATGGAGGTTTTGGCCCAGGTGCCAGTCGGAGGTGTGAAACAGACGCAAGGCGAACTCCGTAGAAAAGATGAAAAGGAGGGGAGTTTACCTGTAATGCGACCATGCTGCCCCCAGGCGACACAGATTCAATGTGGGAGGGGGCCTTTTAACCATCCAAGACACAACCTAGAGATTGATTGCGCAGCGCTGTTGTGGGGCGCGGGCTTGTTGTGGTGAACGGGTTTGTTGTGGTGAGCGGGCTTGCCCCGCGCTGGGGTGCGAAGCAGCCCCAAAACCTGCCAATGAGGTCTGGCTGAATGATTGAGTCGTCTGGATGGGGGCCGCTTCGCAGCCCAGCGCGGGGCAAGCCCGCTCACCACAGTAAGCCCGCTCACCACAACAAGCCCGTTCACCACAATGGACCCGCTCACCACACAAGACGGTTTTAGAGTGGACTATTTGGGATACAGCGGCGGCAAACTGGTGGTATCGGTCGCCGGGTCCAGTTCACGCTCAGCCACCGGAATGGCCTTGACCGCGCGCCACAGGTCTTCGCCCAGCCAGAAATGCCCGCTCTCGCTGTACAGCGCGCCATTCAACCCATCAAGCGCATCCGACAGCGGCACGAACCGCGCCGCCATATCCGCCAGGGTTTCCGGCTGTTGCCGCGCCCAGGCATCGAGGGCCTGGCGGGTGGCCTGGGGATCGTTGGCTTGGGTGGCGCGCTTGAGGTCGTCGAGCAGGGTGCGCGGGCTCGGGCCGGTTTGCGCGGCGCGTTGCACGGCCGGTTGCCGACGTGCACGCCACCACAGGCCAAAACCCAGCAGGGTCGTGCAGGCGAGGATCAATGTGCTCAGCTGCCACAGCCACAGGCGTTCATCGTCCGGGGCGGTGATCACGGTCGGCGTGGCGGGGGTATCCACGGCCAGGCTCGGGTTGATGGCGACCTGCAACGTGCGGGCCGGCAAGCTGGTGCGCTCAAGGTGGTCTTCATGGGTGTTCCACCACACCACGTCCACGGCAGGCAATTCCAGTGCGCCGGCGCGGGTCGGCACCAGCGCTTCGCGGTCTTCGCGGCTGCCGATCAGGCCACGGTCGTTGGTCTGGTTGCCGAGCACCGGTTGGTCCGGGTAGCGGCGCAGGCCGTTGATGTCGGTGCTGGGCAGGGCGGGCAATTGCGCGCTGGACAGGCCTTCGGCCTTGACCGTGAGGCTACGGGTCAGGGAGTCGCCGACCTGCACATGCTCAGGCTCTGGGTTCCAGTTTTCGCTCAGGGTCAGGCTGCGTGCCGGCAACCAAGGCGTATCGGCGGGATACAGCGCGGGCTTGGGCTTGACCGTCAGCGGCGACGGCGCCGAGCTGACATGGATGAGCTTGCCGGGCTTGGTGCCTTGCAGGGTGTTTTCCTGGGGCGGGCGCGATTCCACCAGGGTTGCACTGAACGTCTGCGCGGGGACCTCCAGGGTGCCGCTGTGCTGCGGGTAGATCGCGTAGCGGGTTTCGATCACGCCATGGCGGATGCTGTTGATGACCTTCTCGTAGGTGCGCGACTCGCCCAACTGCTCCACGCGTGCATCGGCAATCTGCAAGGGCGTGAGGCTGCTGTCGTCATACAGCGACACCGAGTGGTACACGCGCACGGTCAGCAGCGCCTGGGCCTGGACGTAGACGCTGGACTGGTCGAGGTTGGCCTCGACGAACACCGGCGCCAGTTCGGCGGCGGTGTTCTGGCTGGCGGTTTCCACCACTTGCAGGCTGATCGGCTGGGTCTTGTACTCGCCCACTTGCAGGGGCGGGATGACCACCGTGCCGTTTTCCTTGGGCAGCAGGGTGATGATCCAGCGCGTGGTGGCGTGGTTATCGCCGTCCAACGTGGTGAGTTGGTTGATCTGGCGGGTGCCGCTGACTTCGAACTGCGCATCCAGCGGCGACAGGTCGGGCTTGCCGAACTGCGTGACATCGCTGGACTCCACCGTCAATTCCACGGTTTCTCCGGAATTGACGCGGCTGCGGTCGACGCTGGCCACCAGGTTCGCCGCCTGGGCATGGCCTGTCGACAGGGCGAGCAGGAACAGTAGGGTGGTGCGGCGGCTCATCGCGTCTTGTCCTGATGTTGTTGCTGTTCGTACCAGAATTTGCGGCGCAGCAGTTCGCCGGGGTTATCCGGGATCTGCTGCAGCCATTGCTCCAGGGCCTGGCGATGTTCACCGTCGAGGCTGGCGTCAGTGGGGCGCAACGGCGGGGTGGTGGTGTGTTCGTCGCCCAGTTCGCTGCCCGGTACTTCATTGCCTGCGGTTTGCGGCGTATTGCCGGTTTGGGTGTCACCGGTGCCGGCTTCACCCTGGCCTTGGGACGACTGCTCGCCGCCCGTGGTGCTTTGCCCGCTGGCGCCCGGCTGCGCAGTTTGGCCGGGTTGGGTGGTTTCGTCATCCTCGTTTTCGGCAGGTTTGCTTGGCTCCGGCTGTGCCTGTTCCTGCATCAGGGTTTCCACCAGCGCTTTGTTTTTCAACGCGGGTTGAAGGTCGGGCTGGGCTTCCAGGGCCTGCTCGTAGGCGTCGATCGCCGCTTCCAGTTCACCGGACTTGGCCAGGGCATTACCCCGATTGTAGTGGGAGTAGGCGTCATTGCCCTCGGCGAAACGCTTGATGGCTTCGGCATAGTTGCCGGCTTCGTACAGTGCTACGCCTTGCCACTGCGGGTCTTCGAAATGCTCGGCGGCTTCGGCGGGGCGTTTTTTCTTCAGCAGGTACTGGCCTTGCTGGTCGGGACGCAGCCACAAATCCTGCAGGCCGAAGGCATAGCTGGGTTGCGGTGCGCTCAACAGCAGCAGCGGCAGGCAGAACAACCAGCCACGCCGCCCGGCGCAAGCGGCGAGCAGCAACAATGGCAGAAGCAGCCAGTAACCCTGGTCAGCCCAGGTGTCCAAGTGCAGCAGTTGACCGTCGTTGCGCAAGGCTTGCGGCGGGTCCAGCACGCCGAGTTGGCGCAGGTCCTTGTCGTCCAGGCGCGCAGCCCGGTAGCGGCCGCTCATTTCACTGGCGAAGGCCTTCAAGGTGGGGCTGTCGAGGCGTGGCACCAGGATTGCGCCTTGCTCGTCCTTGAGAAACTCACCGTTTTCCTGGGTCACCGGCGTGCCTTCACGGCTGCCGATGCCGAGGATCGACAGGGCCGGCGCCTGGCCGCTTTGCAGCAGCAGACGGATGCCCTGGCGTTCCTGTTTGGACAGCGAGGAGCCAATCAGCAGCAGGCGACCCTGGCCGAGGCCACCTTGCTTGAGCAGGCCCAGGGCTTTCTCGACAGCCAGGTCGGCACGGTGGCCGGGCTCGGGCATGATCGACGGGCGCAAGGCTTCCAGCAAGTTACGGCTGGTGCCGAGGTCATCCGATAACGGCACCAGGGTGTGGGCGCTGCCGGCGTACACGACGATGGCGGTTTGCGCATCGGTGCGCGCCTGCAACAGGTCGTACAGCTTGCGCCGTGCCTGCTCCAAGCGGTTCGGCGGGCTGTCGGTGGCGAGCATTTCCGGGGTCAGTTCCAGCAGCACTACCAACGGGTCGGACGGCTTCTGGCTGGACTGCTCGACTCTTTGCCAGCTGGGGCCGAGCAACGCCAGCACCGCCAATAGCCAGGCAATGCCGAGCACCACCCAGGGCGATTTGCTCTCACGGCCGTTGCCACCACTGAGTAACACAGCGTGGAAGGCCGGGGGCAGGATCACCTGCCAGCGCCCGGCGCGCTTTTGCCGGTGCCACAGTTGCCACAGCAACCAGCCGAGCAACGGCAGGAGCAACAGCCACCAGGGGCGGAACCAGTGCGGCCAGAGGTCGATCATCGACGCCTCCGCAAGCGCAGGCGTTTAAGGCGTTGGCGCCATTCCGGGTGTTGTTGCAGGAAAATCCCCTTGCTCGACCATTTGTTGAACAACCGTTGCAAGGCGTTGTTCGGCCAGCGTTCTTGAATCACCAGCAGCATGCTCAGTACCAACGCCAGGGCCAGCGGCGCGCTGTACAGCGCCAGCGCCGGGCGTGCCTGGGTGGGCTGTTGCTCGACGGGTTCGAGGGTGTCGAGGGTTGCCTTGATGGCCTGCAATTCTTCGCCATCACGGGCACGGAAATACTGGCCACCGGTGGCCTCGGCGATGGCTTTGAGCGCCGGTTCGTCGAGGTCCAGGCTCGGGTTGACGCCGAGGATACCCAGGGAACCGGTCTGTTCCGGGTCGGCGCCGATGCCGATCGGGTAGATTTTTACGCCTTCTTCGGCGGCCAGGCGCGCGGCGGTCAGCGGGTCGATCTGCCCGGCATTGTTGGCGCCGTCGGTGACCAGGATCAGCACGCGGCTCTGCGCCGGACGCTGGCGCAGGCGTTTCAGGGCCAGGCCAATGGCATCGCCGATCGCGGTGTTTTTACCGGCAATGCCAATCCGTGCTTCATCCAGCCAGGTACGCACGGTGCGGCGGTCGAAGGTCAGCGGCGCTTGCAGGTAGGCCTGGCTGCCGAACAGAATCAGGCCGACGCGATCCCCTTCGCGCCCTTCAAGGAAATCGCCGAGCAGGTGTTTGACCAGGCTCAAGCGACTTACGTCTTCGCCCTGCCAATTCATGTCGGGGAAATCCATGGAGCCGGACACGTCCACCGCCACCAGCAGGTCGCGGCCACTGGCGGCGATCGGCAACGGCTCGCCCAGCCATTCCGGGCGCGCGGCGGCGGTCAGCAGCAGCAACCACAACACCACGAACGGCGCTTGCTGGCGCCAGCCGGGCAGGTTGACACGGGCGCGGCGACGGGCCAGGCCTTCGAGGTCGCTGAGGTAGCTGACTTTCAAGGCGGGCTCGCCGCTGTCGGCTGTCGGCAGCACCAGGCGCATCAACCAAGGCAATGGCAACAGGACGAAGACCCACGGCCAGGCGAACTCAAACATGTTTGCGGATCCAGGTGTCGACCGCTTGGGTCAGGCCGGCGATGGCCTTGTCGTCGAGTTTGCATTCGGGTTTGTAGGCGCCTTCCACCAGCACCATCCAGCGCGTCAGGCCCGCGGCCGGGCAGCGGTTATCCAGGAACGCCAGCCATTTGCGGCCATTTAACGTATGGCTTTGGCTGTAGGGGTAGTCATTGCGGCACAGGCGCTTGAGCAGCCCGTTGAGTTGCTGCAGCCAGGCCCCGGCGGGGGCGCCATCGTAGGGTTTGGGCATCAGCGCCAGTTCCGCCAGGGCGGCGATGCGCAGCGGGTCCAGCGGTTGTTCGGCGCGGGCGATGGGGCGCCGTGCGGGCAGGAAACGGCGCAGTGACCACAGCCCCCAGCCGAGCAATGGAATCACCAGCAGCAACAGCCACCAACCCGGCGCAGGCGGCCAGAAACCGATGGCCGGCGGCGCGATCAGCGGTTGCAGCTGGTCGAGGCTGCTCATTGCTTTTTAACCGGGCGTTGCGGGTTGAGGTATTCGCGCAGTTGCTCGACCATTTCGCTCTGGGTACTTAACGGCATCAGCAGGATTCGCAGTTTCTGTGCAAGCAGTTCCCAGCGGGCGATGCGCGCTTCGGCCTGGGCTTTGTAGGCCTGCCGCAAATCGTAGTTCAGTGTGTCCAGTTCCAGCTGGGCGCCGCGTTCGGCAAAGCGCAGCAGCCCGGCAGCGGGCAGGGCGTGGTCCAGCGGATCGGAGATCGGCAATAGCAGCAGGTCGCAATGCCGTGACAACAGGCTCAATTGCTGCTCGGCACCTTCGGTGAGTGCGCGTTCATCGCAGATCACGATCACCAGGCTGCCGGGGCGCAACACTTCGCGGCCACGGCGCAGGGCCATGCCCAACGCGTCGGCTTCGGGGCGGCTTTCGGTGTTCAGGCTCTGGTTCACCCGCACCAGGCGATTGAGCAATTGCAGCAGGCTCTGCTTGCTGCGCCGGGGCTTGATTTCGTAGTGCTCGCTGTCGCCAAACACCAGGCCACCGACCCGGTCGTTGTGCCCCAGCGCCGCCCAACCAATCAGGCTGGCCGCTTGGGCCGCCAGCACCGACTTGAACATCTGCCCCGAGCCGAAAAACAGCCGGCAGCTTTGCTCGACCATGATAAAAATCGGCCGCTCGCGCTCTTCATGGAACAACTTGGTGTGCGGCTCCTGGGTCCGCGCCGTCACGCGCCAGTCGATGGTACGCACATCGTCGCCGGCCTGGTACACGCGCACCTGGTCGAAGTCCACCCCGCGTCCGCGCAGCTTGGAGTGGTGCAGGCCGATCAGCGGGCTGCGTTGGCTCGGCGTGGAAAACAGCTGGACTTCGCGCACGCGGTGGCGCATCTCGATCAATTCGCTGAGCGTGACGCGGATCCCGTCGCTGGCATTCATGGGGTTCAAGCGACGGCAACGACGTCGAGAATACGTTGCACCACACGGTCCTGGTCAATGCCCGCGGCTTCGGCTTCGAACGACAGAATGATGCGATGGCGCAGCACGTCGAACAGCACCGCCTGGATATCTTCCGGGCTGACGAAGTCGCGACCGGCCAGCCAGGCATGGGCGCGGGCACAGCGGTCGAGGGCGATGGAGCCGCGTGGGCTGGCGCCATAGGCGATCCACTCGGCCATTTCCGGGTCGAACTTGGCCGGGGTACGGGTGGCCATGACCAGTTGCACCAGGTACTCCTCCACCGCATCAGCCATGTACAGGCCGAGGATTTCCTTGCGTGCGGCGAAGATCGCCTGCTGGCTGACGCGGCGCTCAGGCTTGGTTTCGCCGTTGAGCGCTTCGCCACGGGCCTGTTGCAGGATACGTCGCTCGACGGCGGCGTCCGGGAAACCGATTTTTACGTGCATCAGGAAGCGGTCGAGCTGGGCTTCGGGCAGCGGGTAGGTGCCTTCCTGCTCGATGGGGTTTTGTGTGGCCATCACCAGGAACAGCGGCGACAAGTCGTAGGTGCTGCGCCCGACGCTGACCTGGCGCTCGGCCATGGCTTCCAGCAGTGCCGACTGCACCTTGGCTGGCGCGCGGTTGATTTCGTCCGCCAGCACCAGGTTGTGGAAGATCGGCCCCTGTTGGAACACGAAGCTGCCGGTTTCCGGGCGATAGATCTCGGTGCCGGTGATGTCGGCGGGCAACAGGTCGGGGGTGAACTGGATACGATGGAACTGCGCTTCGATGCCTTCAGCCAACTCTTTGATGGCCTTGGTCTTGGCCAGGCCCGGTGCGCCTTCCACCAGCATATGGCCGTCGGCGAGCAGCGCGATCAGCAGGCGATCGATGAGTTTTTCCTGGCCGAGAATCTGCGTAGAAAGAAAGGTTCGCAGCGCAAGCAGCGCTTCACGATGTTCCATCGATGACGGTTCCTGGAAAGATGAGCCCGGTGATCGAGAGCAAACGCCGGGCTAGGGAGGCTTACTTTAATGCATGGAGGGGTGTGGCGACTAACGGCGTGACGGGTATTTTTGGCAAAACTTGTAGGAAATTTGTGTGGGAACACGGTCAATGTGGGAAGGGGCTTGCCCCCGATAGCAGTGGGTCAGACACAGATGCAGGAACTGGCCCGCCGCTATCGGGGGCAAGCCCCCTCCCACATGTGATCGTGGGTGCCGCTTAAATTCGGGTGAAAGTGCCGGTGCCGTTGAGGATGTTTTGCAGGGTTTGCTCCACCTCGGCCAGGTCGGAGGCGGCTGTGGCGTGGGTGATCTGCAGTTGGTCCTTGCCACCCAGGGCATCGGCATCCCCGGCAGCCAATTCGATCAGCAGGGTGGTATCACTGAGCGTGACCTTCAGCCCATCCAGGGTCGACGGCTCGTAATCCCAGGTCAGCTCCACTTCGTCTTCATCCGGGTAGCGGGTCAGCATGAACATCTCGCCGCCTTTACCGTGACAGCAGAGCATGGCCATGTTGTCTTCTTCTTCGTCGCACGGTGTAACCATGAGGGCGTCGGTTTTCAGCTGCAGCATGGGGAATCCTGTCTGGGGTAGGGCGTGATGCGGGCAATTGTGCCATTGCGGCGAATTTTGTGCTGCATCCTGTGTCAGACCTCGTGCATGACCTGACAGCCAATACCAGTCATTTTCGGTACTCGGGGCCAGGAAAACAGCTGGTTTTAGTGCCCTGAAATCCGGGTTGCCCAAGTCGCAACCCCAACCCTGCTTACCGATGACCGAATATGTCGCAGCACCGCAAGCAGCGGGCTTCCTACACTCGTTAAGCTGCGCAACGGATGTGCCCTGTGCCGGGAGTCTGACCTGCCCGTCGTACCGTCGCCTGGCAAGGTGTACCTCCAGTGGAAGTTGTATGTGACCTGACTGTCTTGTCCAGCTTCACCCACCTGTCACCCTGATTCGTTTATGGTGTTTATCATCGTTACCAGCGAACAGAGCTGACGGTCTCCCCGCAAGGGGATAACACGCGACGCTTCCATCAATAACAAGCCCAAGCGGAGTACCACAGATGGCGTTCTTCACCGCAGCCAGCAAGGCCGACTTCCAGCATCAACTGCAAGCGGCACTGGCGCAGCACATCAGTGAACAGGCACTGCCACAAGTGGCGCTGTTCGCTGAGCAATTCTTCGGCATTATTTCCCTGGACGAACTGACCCAGCGTCGCCTTTCCGACCTGGCCGGTTGCACCCTGTCTGCCTGGCGCCTGCTTGAGCGCTTTGACCACACCCAACCGCAAGTGCGGGTCTACAACCCCGATTACGAACGTCATGGCTGGCAGTCGACCCACACCGCGGTCGAAGTGCTGCACCATGACCTGCCATTCCTGGTGGACTCGGTACGTACCGAGCTGAACCGCCGTGGCTACAGCATCCACACCCTGCAGACCACCGTGCTCAGCGTACGCCGTGGCGCCAAGGGCGAGTTGCTGGAAATCCTGCCCAAAGGCACCCAGGGCGACGGTATCCAGCAAGAATCGCTGATGTACCTGGAAATCGACCGTTGCGCCAATGCCGCCGAACTGAACGTGCTGAGCAAAGAGCTTGAGCAGGTACTGGGCGAAGTGCGCGTGGCCGTGGCCGACTTCGAACCGATGAAAGCCAAGGTCCAGGACCTGCTGGCCGGTATCGACGCCAGCCCGTTCAGCATCGACGGCGAAGAAAAAGCCGAGATCAAGAACTTCCTGGAATGGCTGGTGGGCAACCACTTCACCTTCCTCGGCTATGAAGAATTCGTGGTACGTGACGAGGCGGATGGCGGTCATATCGAATATGACGCCGATTCCTTCCTCGGTCTGACCAAGCTGCTGCGCGCCGGTCTCACCGCCGACGACCTGCGCATCGAAGACTACGCCGTGGCCTACCTGCGTGAGCCGACCGTGCTGTCGTTCGCCAAGGCCGCGCACCCAAGCCGTGTACACCGTCCGGCGTATCCGGACTACGTGTCGATCCGTGAGATCAGCGCCGACGGCAAGGTCATCAAGGAACACCGTTTCATGGGCCTGTACACCTCGTCGGTGTATGGCGAAAGCGTGCGGGTCATTCCGTATATCCGTCGCAAGGTCGCGGAAATCGAACGCCGTTCCGGCTTCCAACCCAAGGCTCACCTGGGTAAGGAACTGGCTCAGGTCGTGGAAGTGCTGCCGCGTGACGACCTGTTCCAGACCCCGGTCGACGAGCTGTTCAGCACCGTGATGTCGATCGTGCAGATCCAGGAGCGCAACAAGATCCGCGTGTTCCTGCGCAAAGACCCGTACGGTCGTTTCTGCTACTGCCTGGCCTACGTGCCGCGCGACATCTATTCCACCGAAGTGCGCCAGAAGATCCAGCAAGTGCTGATGGATCGCCTGAAGGCCTCGGACTGCGAATTCTGGACCTTCTTCTCCGAATCCGTGCTGGCCCGTGTGCAGCTGATTCTGCGGGTCGACCCGAAGAACCGCCTGGACATCGACCCGCTGCAACTGGAAAAAGAAGTGGTGCAGGCCTGCCGCAGCTGGCAGGACGACTACTCCAACCTGGTCGTGGAAAGCTTTGGCGAAGCGCACGGCACCAACGTGCTGGCCGACTTCCCGAAAGGCTTCCCGGCGGGCTACCGCGAGCGTTTTGCCGCGCATTCGGCCGTGGTCGACATGCAGCATTTGCTCAGCCTGACCGAAGCCAACCCGCTGGTCATGAGCTTCTACCAGCCGCTGGGCCAGGTTTCCGGCCAGCGCGAGCTGCATTGCAAGCTCTACCATGCGGACACCCCGCTGGCGCTGTCCGACGTGTTGCCGATCCTGGAAAACCTCGGCCTGCGCGTGCTGGGCGAATTCCCGTACCGCCTGCGTCACGCCAATGGTCGTGAGTTCTGGATCCATGATTTTGCGTTCATTGCCGCCGAAGGCGTGAACCTGGATATCCAGCAGCTTAACGACACCCTGCAAGACGCGTTCGTGCACATCGTGCATGGCGACGCCGAGAACGATGCGTTCAACCGCCTGGTACTCACCGCCGGCCTGCCATGGCGCGACGTCGCGCTGCTGCGTGCCTACGCCCGTTACCTGAAGCAGATCCGCCTGGGCTTCGACCTGGGTTACATCGCCAGCACCCTGAACAACCACACCGACATCGCCCGCGAGTTGACCCGGTTGTTCAAGACCCGCTTCTATCTGGCGCGCAAGCTCACCGCCGAAGACCTGGAAGACAAGCAGCAACGCCTGGAGCAAGCGATCCTCACCGCCCTGGACGATGTTCAGGTGCTCAACGAAGACCGCATCCTGCGTCGCTACCTGGACCTGATCAAGGCCACCCTGCGCACCAACTTCTACCAAACCGACGCCAACGGCCAGAACAAGTCGTACTTCAGCTTCAAGTTCAACCCGCACGCGATTCCTGAGCTGCCTAAGCCAGTGCCGAAGTTTGAAATCTTCGTGTACTCGCCACGCGTCGAAGGCGTGCACCTGCGCTTTGGCAACGTCGCGCGCGGCGGCCTGCGTTGGTCCGACCGTGAAGAAGACTTCCGCACCGAAGTGCTTGGCCTGGTAAAAGCCCAGCAAGTGAAGAACTCGGTGATCGTGCCTGTGGGCGCGAAGGGCGGCTTCCTGCCGCGTCGCCTGCCATTGGGCGGCAGCCGGGACGAGATCGCGGCCGAGGGCATCGCCTGCTACCGCATCTTCATTTCCGGGCTGTTGGACATCACCGACAACCTGAAGGACGGCGCCCTGGTGCCGCCGGCCAACGTCGTGCGTCATGACGGCGATGACCCGTACCTGGTCGTGGCAGCGGACAAAGGCACGGCAACCTTTTCCGACATCGCCAACGGTATCGCCATTGACTACGGCTTCTGGCTGGGTGATGCGTTCGCTTCCGGTGGTTCCGCCGGTTACGACCACAAGAAAATGGGCATCACCGCCAAAGGCGCGTGGGTCGGTGTGCAGCGTCACTTCCGTGAGCGCGGCATCAATGTGCAGGAAGACAGCATCACGGTCGTGGGCGTCGGCGACATGGCCGGCGACGTGTTCGGTAACGGCCTGTTGATGTCCGACAAGCTGCAACTGGTCGCGGCCTTCAACCACTTGCATATCTTCATCGATCCAAACCCGAACCCGGCGACCAGCTTCGTCGAGCGTCAGCGCATGTTCGAGCTGCCGCGTTCGGCCTGGACCGACTACGACACCAGCATCATGTCCGAAGGCGGCGGTATCTTCTCGCGCAGCGCGAAGAGCATTGCCATCTCGCCACAGATGAAAGAACGCTTCGACATCTCGGCCGACAAGCTGACCCCGACCGAACTGCTGAACGCCTTGCTCAAGGCGCCGGTGGACCTGTTGTGGAACGGCGGTATCGGTACCTACGTCAAGGCCAGCACCGAAAGCCACGCCGATGTCGGCGACAAGGCCAACGATGCGCTGCGCGTGAACGGTAACGAGCTGCGCTGCAAGGTGGTGGGCGAGGGCGGTAACCTGGGCATGACCCAGCTGGGTCGTGTGGAGTTCGGCCTCAATGGCGGCGGTTCCAACACCGACTTCATCGACAACGCCGGTGGCGTGGACTGCTCCGACCACGAAGTGAACATCAAGATCCTGCTCAACGAAGTGGTGCAGGCCGGTGACATGACCGACAAGCAGCGCAACCAGTTGCTGGCGAGCATGACCGACGAAGTCGGCCACCTGGTGTTGGGCAACAACTACAAGCAGACCCAGGCCCTGTCCCTGGCAGCGCGCCGTGCCTACGAGCGTGCCGCCGAGTACAAGCGCCTGATGAGCGACCTGGAAGGTCGTGGCAAGCTGGACCGCGCCATCGAGTACCTGCCGACCGAGGAGCAGCTTGTGGAGCGCGCCGCGAACGGCAAGGGCCTGACCCGTCCGGAGCTGTCGGTGCTGATCTCGTACAGCAAGATCGACCTCAAGGAAGCGCTGCTCAAGTCGCTGGTGCCGGATGACGAGTACCTGACCCGTGACATGGAGACCGCGTTCCCACCGAGCCTGGTGGCCAAGTTCTCCGAGGCCATGCGTCGTCACCGCCTCAAACGCGAGATCGTCAGCACCCAGATCGCCAACGACCTGGTCAACCACATGGGCATCACCTTCGTTCAACGACTCAAAGAGTCGACCGGCATGAGCCCGGCGAACGTGGCGGGCGCTTATGTGATCGTGCGTGACATCTTCCATCTCCCGCACTGGTTCCGTCAGATCGAAGCGCTGGACCACCAGGTCTCCGCTGACGTGCAATTGCAGTTGATGGACGAACTGATGCGCCTGGGCCGCCGCGCTACGCGCTGGTTCCTGCGCAGCCGTCGCAACGAGCAGGACGCTGGCCGTGACACCGCGCACTTCGGTCCGCACCTGGCCGCGTTGGGCCTCAAGCTCGACGAACTGCTGGAAGGCCCGACCCGCGAAGGTTGGCAGAACCGCTACCAGGCCTACACCGAAGCGGGCGTGCCTGAGCTGTTGGCGCGCATGGTTGCAGGCACTACCCACCTGTACACCTTGCTGCCGATCATCGAAGCCGCCGACGTCACCGGGCACGACGCCGCCGAAGTGGCCAAGGCCTACTTCGCCGTCGGCAGCGCCCTGGACCTGCCGTGGTACCTGCAGCAAATCAGCGATCTGCCGGTGGCCAACAACTGGCAGGCCCAGGCCCGTGAAGCGTTCCGCGATGATGTGGACTGGCAGCAACGCGCGATTACCATCTCCGTCCTGCAAATGGCCGACGCGCCAGAAGACATGGAAGCCCGCGTGGCCCTGTGGCTTGAGCAGCACAAGGACATGGCCGATCGTTGGGTCGCGATGATGGTGGAGATCCGTGCTGCGGTCGGCACGGACTACGCCATGTATGCGGTGGCCAACCGTGAGCTGCTGGACCTGGCGTTGAGCGGTCAGTCGGTGCTGTAACAATGTGACTGAACGTTAGCGCTTGAAAACATCCCCGAATCGAAAGGTTCGGGGATTTTTATTGGGCGCAAGATCAATCGGTCAATACGCCAGGGGATCGCTATTTCGCGGTGCCCGGAATGATCAACTCCTCCAGGCGAACGAACAGCTGTGGCGTGTTGCTTTCAACGGCGGCCAACGCCAGTTTTGCCTGTTCGTGATCTTCCAGGTTCATGCGCATTTCGATCTTATGGATGTCCGCTGGAAGCCTTGGTGGGATAGGGGCCGGCATGCTTTTTTGGACGTGCTTCAACAGGGCGTAGGCGAGGGGGAGGTTTTTTTCCAACCCGTATGGGTTTGTAAAAGGCGGTTCGCTACCGTCCTCGTCCGGTGCGGGACGCTCGCGCAATGGCATGTTAGCGAGTGCATGCCCATATTCCATCATCGCCTCCACGTGGCCCAAGTCGGCCAGCCGGGCAAGGCGAGTGCGCTTTTCCGCCATGCTGGCGGTGGAGTCCCCAAAGAAGACCCGTGCGTACAGCGCCAATGGCAGGCCTGCGTCGGCAGATTCTTGATACAGCTCTTCGATTCGCGCCAGGCGCAGTGCGTCGTTAGCAATCAATTTCGGGTGGCGTTGATACTGTTCGGCGAGTTTGAACTGGGCCAGGCTAAAGCCGGCGGCGGCGGATTTTTCCAGCCAGCTGACGTCATCGGTGATGAGGTACTGGTAGTACATACCTTCGGGCTCTTTATACGCCGGGAACGTGCTCACCAGTGTCTTGGCTGTTTCCAGCGACTCGGTATCCCCCAACTGTATAAGTGCCGGAATGTAATTCTGCGCTGCGGCGAGTTTCAGCCATTTCTTGGTTTCTTCACTGGCGTAAGAAGACAGTTTTCCGTGCTCGCTGTGCCAGATGCCGTCTCGGTAAACGTTACACGTGGCCATGCTGAACTGACACTCAGGAAACTGGGCGGCCGAGGCTATGGTCAGAAAATGCTCGGCCTCTTCGGTGTTATTTAGCCAGAACATTTTCATTCCGGCCCGCGCCGCACTTTGGTTCAGCTCATCCAGGGCTGTTGTCATCGGGAGTGACAAGGTCTCTTTTTGAGCATTCAGTTGGGACAGCACATTGAACAGTGCGGACCTGACAGTTGATTCGGCGGACATGATCTATACCTGTAATAAGCACTGAAATTGTGCGAATTCAGGTTATGGAAACGCAGTTCCTCACTGTCGCTACATATCTATCATCCGTCATGGCCGACCGGATCAATGCCGCAAGTGATGTGCCAAGTGATGCTCCAGGTGCTTCAAATGCCGGGCCATCAGCGCCTGCGCGTGAGCAATGTCATTGCACGCCAGAGCGTCGACAATGGCCAGGTGTTCTTGCCATGCACACCCGTTGCGCGACTGCGTTTCACAGTGCGCAATCATCAATGAGGTTAACGGCACCAGGCTGTTGAGGAACTGCTCCAAGGGCTTGTTGCCGGCGATGACCGCCAACCGCAGATGGAACTCACCGGACAGGCGAATAGCTGCCGCGTGTTGGTCGCGTGCAAGGCTTTCCTGTTCCCGCAGGATGAGTTCGCGCAACTGGCGCAGGTGTTCCGGGGTGGCGTTGGCGCAGGCCAGTTGCACCACGGTCATTTCTGTCAACCGCCGGGCTTCCAGGATCTGCTGCGCTTGTTGTCTGTCCGGTACCGCGACCTCGGCCCGTTGGTTGGGACGCAGGATGATCACGCGCTGCAGGGAGAGCTTGGCCAACACGCGGCGAATCACGCTGCGGCTCACACCGAAGGTCTCGCCCAGGCCTTCTTCGGTAAAGCGGCTGGACGGGACAATGCGTTGCTCGAGGATGGCGTCGAACAGCCGGGGGTAGACGTCGTCCACCGACGGTTTTTTACCGGCGACCAGGCGCAGGGCAGGGAGGATAGGGTCGTATTGCAGGGCGTGGGCGGTCATGGCCTGTCTCCAAAAAATCAACTGCCCAGATGGTCATCCGGGATGTTCAGGCGAATACCCATGCGCAGGCCTTCCTGGAGGATATGCCGACGCATCTCGGCACTGGCCAAGGCGCTGTTCTTATTGCGGATGGCACGCACCACCGCTTCATTCTCCTGCAGGCGCTCAGCCAGGTGCTCGGGGGAGTTGCGCAGCACCTGGGCGCTTTGCTTGAGGGCATTGCTGGTTTGTTGCACCACGTTCTGGAAAATCGGATTGGAGGTGAGGGCGAACAGCTCTTCGTGGAAGCCGATGTAGGCGTTCATCCCGGCTTCGGCATCGCCGGCGTCGAGGGCTTCGCGCATGTCCATCAGGGTCAGGCGCAGTTGGCCGACCTCCTTGCTGCTGATGGACTGGGCCACCAGGCCGACAATGAACGGTTCGAGGGTGTAGCGCAGTTGCAGGATGTCTTCCAGGCTGGCGTCGGCCACCGCATCGCTGGATTGCGGTTCGCTGACACTGGTTTCCAACACCACCACGCCTTTGCCCGGCATGGAGCGCACCAGGCCGAGGGTCTCCAGCACGATCACCGCTTCGCGCAGGCTGGGGCGGCTGATGCCCATTTGTTCGGCCAGTTCACGCTGGCCGGGCAGCATTTCCCCACGGCGCCACTGGCCACGCGCCAAGGCGGCACGGAGTTTTTCTACCACTGAATTGACGACGGTTGAGGTGCTGATCACGTCGATGGCTCCTTGATGTTGCACATACGGTGGTGAATCCAACGAAGATCTACTGTGGGAGCTGGCTTGCCGGCGATTGGCGGTGTGTCAGTCGCCGGGTGTGCAGGCTGATTCACCGCTATCGGGAGCAAGCCCCCTCCCACCTTTAGCCGGCGGTGCTCATTAGAATTCCTGATGCGCCGGCAACACCGGCTTCTTGGCCTGGAAGGCGTAACCTTGCTGGCCGTCCAGCACCTTGTTGGCACGCTGGATATCGATGTCTTTCTCCCAGCGCGCAATGGCCACGGTCGCCACGCAGTTGCCGATCAGGTTGGTCAATGCGCGACCGATGCCCATGAACCAATCCACCGCCAGTACCAGCACCAGGCCCACCACCGGAATCGCCGGGATGGCGGTGAGGGTCGCTGCCAGAATCACCAGCGCTGAACCGGGGATTCCGTGGGCGCCCTTGGACGTGATCAGCGACACCAGCAGGATCGTCATAAGATCGGTCATCGACAGCGGCGTGCCGGTAGCGTTGGCGATGAAGACGATGGCCAGGGTCAGGTAGATCGAGAAACCGTCGAGGTTGAACGAATAGCCCGTCGGAATCACCAGGCCCACGGTGGAGCTGCCGATACCCAGGTGCTCAAGCTTGCGCATGATCTGTGGCAGCACGGCGTCGGAGGAGGCGGTGCCCATCACGATCAGCAGTTCTTCACGCAGGTATTTGAGCAGCGGCAACATGCGCAGGCCGGACAGGCGCATCACCAGGCCAAGGATCAGCCCGACGAAGGCAAAGCACGTCAGGTAGAACAGGCCCACCAGGCTGCCCAGGTGTTGCAGGGAGTCCAGCCCGTAGGTGCTGGTGGTGAAGGCGATCGCACCAAACACACCGATGGGCGCCAGGCGCACGATCATGCCCATGATGCGGAAGATCACATGGCTCAGCTCATTGATCAGCCGCGAGATGCCTGAGGCCGCTTCGCCCACAAGGTTCAACGCACTGCCGAACAGCACTGAAAACAGCAGCACTTGCAGCACGTTGTTGTCGGCAAAGGCGCCGATCACTGAGTTGGGGATCAGGTCCATCAGGAATTGGCTGGTGCCGCGGATATGCTGGCCCTTGTCGGCCAGTTCATTGAGGCCAGCGGACGACAGCTGCTCCAAATGGATATTGGCGCCGGTGCCGATACCGGTGCTGAAGGCCATGACCAGGCCGATCACCAGCGCGACGGTGGTCAATACTTCAAAGTAGATCACCGACTTGAGGCCGATTCGGCCGACTTTCTTCAAGTCGCCGGCACCGGAAATGCCGCTGACCACCACGCAGAATACGATCAGGCCGATGAGCATTTTGATCAGCTTGATAAAGCCGTCACCCAAGGGTTTGAGTTGCGAGGAAAATTCGGGAAGGGCCAGGCCGCAGACTACGCCTAGCATCAGGCCAATCACGACTTGCAGGAAAATCGAACGCGAGCACCATCTGAGCATGGGAGGGATCTCTATTCGGTGCCCTGGTGGTTCCAGGGCTTAATTGTTGTGGTCATACCGGTAAGTCCAGTGCGTCGCCAGTCTAGGCCAGGTATTTTTGAAATAACAAGTCATTATTCATCGGTTGACGGTTCCCGGTCTGACCAGTTGGTCGCCGAAGGCGATGCTTGAGCGGTTGGCGACGTGGAATTTTTTTCGCTTATCATCCGTCGCTCGGCACAGGAGGTGATGGATGGACACACCAGGACTGACCCTTGATGAAACCGGGCAGGCCCACTGCACCTGGCGCACGGCCGCGCCGGAATACCCGCGTTATCACGACGCGGAGTGGGGCGTGCCGGTGGCGGATGATATCCAGTTGTACGAGAAGATCTGCCTGGAAGGCTTCCAGGCGGGCATGGCCTGGATCACCATTTTGCGCAAGCGCGAGCAGTTCCGCGTGGCGTTCGAAGGGTTTGATTTTCGCCGGGTGGCGCAGTATGGCGACGCGGATATCGAGCGGCTGATGCAGGACCCAGGCATCGTGCGCAATCGGGCCAAGATCCTCTCCACGATCAACAATGCGCGCCGGGCGTGTGAGTTGGTGGATGAAACCGGTTCGCTGGCGCGCTGGTTGTGGGCGTTCGAGCCTGGTGAGGAAGAGCGTCCGGCGGTGGTGGACATGGCGTATTGGACGGGGAATCCCACGTCGCCGGCTTCGGTGCGTTTGTCCAAAGCGTTGAAGAAACGGGGTTGGACGTTTGTGGGGCCGACCACGATGTATGCGTTGATGCAGGCGATGGGGATGGTTAATGATCATCTGGAAGGGTGCGCTTGTCGGTCACGGATCGAAGACCTGCGCTGCCAGTTTGAACGGCCCTGATTCACTGGCCCTATGCGATGAAACCTGGGGCTGGCCTGCCGGCGATAGCGGCGGGTCAGCCGACCTGGGTGTGCCTGATACACCGCTATCGACGCATAGGTATCTACCCAACTTTAGACTGTGGCGAGGGAGCTTGCTCCCGTCGGCGGCCTGACAGCCGACTTGGATGTGGGATCAGACCGAGTGCATATCCGTAATTTAGGTAACGGCTGCTATGGGTTCCGCTTTTACAGCGGCTCACTTTGGAAAAGCCCCAAAGTAAGCAAAGGGCTCTTGCCCCACCACTCGGCACCTCGCCCAGGCTCGGTGTGCCCGTAATCCGACATTGATTTGGGGGGCCGCCGCCACGCGCCATCCATGGCGCGGGGCGGCTAAACCGGCATCCCTGCCGGTTTACCCCCCAAATCAATATCGAATTCCGGCCAGCGTGGTTGACGGGGCGCCTGAGATCAAAAGCACGATCAAGATCAAGATCAAGATCAAGAGCGGCTCGCTTCGCATCGTGGTTAGCGTGGTTGCTGAAGCGTTGTGTCGATACGTTATTTTGGTAGGGGGGTAAGCACTTCCGCCTTGTCATCCAGCACCATCACCACCAGCAACTTGGCCGGTTGGGTCTGGCTGGCATTGCTCGATTCGAAGTGCCGCGAACCTGCCGGTTCGTAGAACGATTCACCGACCTTGTAGGTTTTCGCCTTCTCGTCATTCACCCGCGAGGTGATCGCGCCTTCGAGTACGTAGGCCACGGCGGTGCCGGTGTGGCTGTGGGGCACGGTGGCCTGGCCGGGGGCGTAATCGACGGTGAGCATGATGGTTTTCTTGCCGGGCACATGGGGCAAGGCGTGCTCTTGGAGCACGTTGATCGACTCTTGGTTGTACACCGGTTCGTGGGCAAAGGCGCTGAGCGAGGCGAGCATCAGCGAGGTAGCGAGCAGTCGTTTCATGGCGAAGTTTCCGAATCGTTCGAGACCGCTTCACCCTACGCCGCGATGCCTGGGTGACCAATGACCAATCCCGGCGAAGACCAGGAGACCAATGCCTCAATGGTCGAAATCCAGGCGCCACGCCAGGTGCTCGCCGGTCAGTTCGATAAACCCTTGCAGGGCCGGCAATCGGAAGTGTGCAACCAACTGGTCGGCACAGGTCCAACGGCCGCTGACGGTCCATAGGTCGAGGTCCTGCGGGTCGCGCTGAACGGCGTAGTCCAGGCAGCCGGGAGCGGTGCGCACGGCGTTGGCTATCTGCTGCAGGCGCTCGCCCAATTCCCTTGAGCGCCCGGCCGCCGCGCGGACATGGACAGTGTTGCAGGCACAGGCTGGCATGGCGATGGTCTCCGAGGTCAGGTGTCAGTGCACAGGCTAGGGCCTCGTTGCGACAGGACCAAGGACCAATCCGGCGGAAAATCCGCTAGCCAATCTGCTGGAGAATATCGCGGACTTTGTCCAGCGCCGGGTCGATATCGAGGGTTTCGATGGCGCCGAAGCCAATGATCAGGCCGGGACGTACGGGCGCATCGTGGAAGAATACTTCCAGCGGGTACACACCCACTTCCACCCGGCGCGCCAGTTCCATCAGCAGCGGGATATTCACCGGCACCTTGCACAACGCGGCCATGTGGAACCCGGCCACGGTAGGCACTGCTTCGAACCACGGCGATAAATCCCCCGCGAGGCGCTGCAGGATGCGTTCACGGCGCCCGGCATAGACCGTATGGCAGCGGCGGATATGTTTGAGCAGGTAGCCCTCGCTGATGAATTTGGCCAGGGCCCATTGCGGCAGCGTCGAGCTGTGCTGGTCGGTGAGTTGCTTGGCCTTGAGCACCGCGCCGTAAATCGCCGGTGGCAGCACCGCGTAGCCCAGGCGCAATTCGGGCAGCAGGGTTTTCGAGAAGGTGCCGACATAGGTCACCACACCGTGGGTGTCCATGCTTTGCAGGGAGTCGGTGGGCCGGCCTTCGTAGCGGAATTCGCTGTCGTAGTCGTCCTCGATGATGATCGCGCCCAACTCGAAGGCCCTTGCCAGCAGGGCTTCGCGGCGTGGCATGCTCATCGGCATACCGAGGGGGAACTGGTGGGAGGGCGTCACGTAGATAAGTCGTGTGCCATCGGGTATCCGGTCGACCTGGATGCCCTCGGCATCCACCGGCACACTGGCGACATTCGCCCCCATCGCCACGAACAACTGGCGCGCAGGGCTGTAGCCGGGGTCTTCCATGGCGACCATGCTGCCCGGCTCCAGCACCACGCGGGCGATCAGGTCCAGCGCCTGCTGTGCGCCGTTGGTGACGATGATGTCGCTGTCGCGGCAGTTGACCCCGCGTGAGAACGCGATATGCCCGGCGATTGCGCTGCGCAGTGCGGGCAGGCCTTCGGGTTGGCTGTAGAACCCGCTGTTTTGTGCAATGCGTCGCAGCGCGTCCTGGGTACAGCGCCGCCATTCATCCTGGGGGAACTGGTTGCGGCTGGTGGCCCCGCCGATAAATTCATAGCGCAGCGTGCTGTCGCGGGTGGGGTGGCGCATGGGCGAGGGCAGCGATTGCCACTTCGCCAGGCGGGCGGCGCAGGCCAGGTCGGTGGAGGCTTGCAGGCGTTCGGACTGGGGGGCGCGGGCGTTGACGAAGGTGCCACGGCCGGTCTTGCCGACCAGCAGGCCTTCGTAGGTGAGGGTGGCGTAGGTGTCTGACACGGTCTTGCGCGACACGCCCAGTTGCTCGGCGAGCAAGCGGCTGGGCGGCAGTTGCGCACCGGCGGCCAGGCGCCCGGAACCGATGGCTTCGCGCAGCTGTTGGTAGAGCTGTTCGGCCAGATCCTTGCGGCCATTGATCACAACGTGCAGTTCCATGGGGTATCCCGGGGCATTCAATCTGCGCCCAGATTACGCGCCTGCGTAACAGGCTCAAAATGGTCTCTGCATAAACCGGCTGATTGGCTATAGGGCTTGTGCCGCATGGCCCCTAGGCTGGACTGTGATTGCATTCGCCGCCAGAGAACCGCCCCATGGAACCCCGCCTGGATTACTACACCGCCTCGCCGCAAGCGCTCAAGGGCATGTTGATGCTGGAGGCGACGACGTTTGGTCTGTCCATCGATGCCCCCTTGCTGGAGCTGATCAAGATTCGCGTCTCGCAGCTCAACCACTGTGGTTTCTGCACGGACATGCACTCGATGGCGGCACGTCAGCGCGGCGAAACCGAGCGGCGCTTGTTCGCGTTGTGCGTGTGGCGTGATTCGCCGTTTTTCACGGCGCGGGAAAAGGCCGCATTGGCCTGGAGCGAGTCGGTGGCGACGCTGCCGACCTCAACGGTGTCGGATGAACTGTTCGCCGCCGTGCGGCTGGAGTTCAGCGAGCAGGAACTGGTCGACCTGACCATGACGGTGTCCAGCATCAGTGGCTGGAACCGCCTGGCGGTGAGCTTCCGGCAGCAACCGCCGAATGCTTGATCAGGACAGGAAACCGCCGTCCACATTCAGCGACACACCCGTGGTGTAGCTGGACGCGTCACTGGCCAGGAACAGCACCGCGCCGGCCATCTCGCTCGGGTCTGCCACGCGCTTGAGAGGGATCTGCGCCAGGGCCATTTTCAGGATCGCGTCGTTCTTCACCAGCGCCGAGGCGAACTTGGTGTCGGTCAGGCCAGGCAGCAGGGCGTTGCAACGAATGCCGAACGCCGCGCATTCCTTGGCGAACACCTTGGTCATGTTGATCACGGCGGCCTTGGTCACCGAGTAAATGCCTTGGAACACACCCGGCGAAATCCCGTTGATCGAGGCGACGTTGATGATGCTGCCGCCACCGTTTTCACGCATCAGCTTGCCGGCTTCCACCGACATGAAGAAGTAGCCACGGATGTTCACGTCAACGGTCTTCTGGAACGCACCGAGATCAGTGTCCAGCACATTGCAGAACTGCGGGTTGGTCGCGGCGTTGTTGACCAGGATATCC
>Ga0209173_100241_pt1 | contig 42015 bp, 23 predicted proteins | sample SynthPrep_16_END_FD_187206 | JGI IMG/M metagenome (GOLD analysis project Ga0209173, IMG submission 187206) | Synthetic microbial communities from Ohio, USA - SynthPrep_16_END_DS12_MetaG (SPAdes) (version 2) | ecosystem: Engineered > Bioreactor > Aerobic > Activated sludge | place: USA: Ohio... | reverse complement strand
GCCTTCGACCATGCGGTTCCAGCTCAGCATGATCAGCAGATTGACCAACAGCAGCACCACCGCGATGGTCGCGCCCATGGGCCAGTTGAGTTCCGAGAGGTACTGGTCGTACACCACGGTGGCGACCATTTTCAGGCGACGCCCGCCGAGCAGGCCGGGGATCGCGAAGGAGCTGGCGGCCAGGCCGAACACGATCAAGGTGCCGGACAGTACCCCGGGCATGACCTGCGGCAACACGATCTTGCGCATCACCGTGGCCTGGCTGGCGCCCAGGGACAACGCGGCTTGTTCAGCCGACGGGTCGAGTTTCTGCAGGGAGGTCCACACCGGGATGATCATGAACGGCAGCATCACGTGCACCAGGGCGATGATCACCGCGAACGGCGTGTACAGCAGCTTAACCGGGCGCCCACCGAGGAACTGGATCACTTGGTTTACCAGCCCGTCCGCGCCGAGCAACAGGCTCCAACCAAAGGCGCGCACCACCACCGAAATCAGCAAGGGCGTGAGGATCAGAATCAGGAAGATCGAGCGCCACGGCGTGCCCATGCGACTGAGGATGTAAGCCTCGGGCACACCGATCACCACGCACAGCAGGGTGACCAGCGCGCTGATCCAGAAGGTGCGCCAGAAAATCTCGTAGAAGTACGAATCGCTGAACAATGACAGGTAGTGCGCGAAGGTCCATTCATCGGCCTTCACGCCCACCTGGTAGTCAAACACGTTGAACGACAGCACCAGGGTCAGGCCCAACGGCAGGATCAGCAGCCCGACAAACAGCACCAGCGCCGGCAGCGAGAGCAGGTGGCCGCGACTCATGGGTGCACCTCATCCGCCGCCAACACGCGCAACAGGCTGGCGTGCCAGTCCAGGCCTACCGCTGTGCCGCAACGCAGCGGCGCGTTGCCGTCGTTGCTGCGCACCACGGTGACTTCGCCGAGGGCGGTGTCGATGTGGTACAGCCATTGGCTGCCGAAGAAGTAGCGATTGATGACCTGGCCTTGCAGGCGACCTGTGCCTGCGTCCACCAATTGGATCTTTTCCGGGCGCAGGCTCAGGGTCAGTTCGCCGTCGCCGCTCTCGTGGCGCACTTGCGGGGTGCCGAGTGTGTCGTAGTCGCCCGGCAGCAGGTTGGCCTTGCCGACAAAGTCGGAGATGAAGCGCGTACGCGGGTGTTCGTAGAGCGTGTAGGGCGCGTCGATCTGGGTCACGCGCCCGGCCTGCATCACCACCACGCGGTCACTGATCGACAGCGCTTCGGCCTGGTCGTGGGTGACCATCAAAGTAGTGATACCGACGGCGCACTGGATGCGGCGGATCTCGAACTGCATCTCTTCGCGCAAATTAGCGTCGAGATTGGACAACGGCTCATCGAGCAGCAACACCGGCGGCTCAATCACCAACGCGCGAGCCAGGGCCACGCGCTGGCGCTGGCCGCCGGACAACTCCCGTGGGTAGCGGTCGGCATGCGGCGCCAGGCGCACCAGTTCCAGTACGGTCTTGACCTTGCTGGCGATCTCGGCGGCCGGCACTTTGCGCATCTTCAGGCCGAAGGCGACGTTGTCGCGCACGCTCATGTGCGGGAACAGCGCGTAGCTCTGGAACACCACGCCCAGGCTACGGCTGGCGGGCTTGGCGTGGGTGATGTCGCGGCCGTCGAGCAGGATCTGCCCGCCGCTCACATCGACGAAGCCCGCGATCATTTGCAGGGTGGTGGTCTTGCCGCAGCCCGAGGGGCCGAGCAGGGAAACGAACTCGCCTTTTTCCACCGCGAGGTCGGTGGCGACCACCGCGTCGACGGCGCCGTAGCGTTTGCTCAAGGCGTTGAGTTGGAGAAATGCCATGTCTGCGTTCCACCTTTTTTTGAGTCGCGTCGAGACGCGCTTTTTTGTTTTGGGCAGATGCGAAAAGGGTGTTGCGGGTGCGTTGGCGCTCGATCTCAAGTCGGCTGCCGGTTGTTGTTCATTTCGCCCCTGTGGACGCAGATTAGGACGAAGACTAGGATGGGCGGAAGATAGAATTTCACTGAACGGACTGTTATTTTCAGTTTTATTCACTCAACGGAATTTGCAAAGAGATGGGTTGTTATGCATTCCACTGATCGAAATGAAAAGGGCAAAGAAGTCGGGGTGGGCGGAGTGTCTCGTCTGTTCGCGCTGCTGCGCACCCTGGGTGAAGTGCCGGAGGGTGGCGAACGCGTTACGCAGCTCGCGCAACAGGTGGGCCTGTCCCAGCCCACCACCCACCGCCTGCTACGCAGCCTGATGGACGAAGGCATGGTCGAGCAGGACGCACGCAGCAAGCGCTATCGCCTCAGCCTGGAGTTCTTCGCCCTGGCGGCCAATGCAGGCAAGACCGGCAACCTGCGCGACCTGGTGCGGCCGAGCATGCTGCGCCTGAGTGCTTCACTGGGCGACTCGCTGTTCCTGCTGGCGCGCAGTGGCTTCGATGCGATCTGCCTGGACCGCAGCGAAGGCCCTTACCCGATCCGCACCTTCACCGGTGATATCGGCGGGCGTGTGGCATTGGGCGTGGGGCAGGGCAGCCTGGCGATCCTGGCGTTTTTGCCGGAGGAAGAGCGCGAGACGGTGATCCGCTACAACCTGCCACGGCTCAAGGATTTCCATCTGTATGACGAAGTGCTGTTGCGCTCGGAAGTGGAGAACGTGCGCAACCTGGGGTATGCGGCGCGCAATACCGGAGTGCTGGAAGGCATGGCGGGGTTGGCGGTGCCGATACTGAATCGGGACGGGCATGCGGTGGCGGCGTTGAGCGTGGCGACCATCAGTGACCGCCTGGGGCCGAGCCGGTTGCCGATGGTGGTGGAGTTGTTGAAGCGCGAAGCGGCGGCGATCGGGCCACGGATCAATCCGTTTGATCCGACGTTGCGCAGGCCCTCACACACCTTCGGCGGCTAACCGATTTCAGCCTCGATGAAGAGCAAAAAATGTGCGAGCGGGCACCCCCCACATTCAGAGGGCGGCCAGGGCGACGGAGGTGGCCGCTGTGCGGGTCTCCACGCCCAACTTCACATACACATGCTCCAGATGCTTGTTCACCGTCCTCGGGCTCAACCCCAGGATATCCCCGATATCCCGATTGGTTTTCCCGCACGCCACCCAGCGCAGCACCTCTACCTCACGCTCGGTCAACTGGAACCGGGCCGACAACAGCCTATGCGCCGGCTCATCTTCAAGCGTCAACACACTCGGCTGCTGCGCCTCCCGCGCCGACAACAAAATACGCGACGTGCGTAAATGTGCCGCCACCCGAGCCAGTACCTCGTCGGTCTGGATCGGCTTGGTCACGTAGTCACTGCCACCCACTTCAAAGCCCTGCACCACGTGCCTGGTGTCGGTCAGCCCGGTCATGAACACCACCGGGATGTCCGCACTGGCGGGTTGCGCCTTGAGCCGGCGGCAGGTTTCGAAGCCGTCCAGGCCGGGCATCATTGCGTCCAGCAGGATCAGGTCCGGGCGCCGGCGTTGTACGCGGTTCAACGCGCTGAGGCCGTCGAGGGCCACCAGCACCATATAGCCCGCGTCGTCGAGGGCGTCGGAGAGCATCGCGAGGTTATCCGGCGTGTCGTCGACGATCAGCACAACGCCGGGTTCAGTGCTGCGGGTGAGTGCATTCATCTTCGGCCTCCTTGAGGGTTCGGTTGAGTTCATCCAGGCGGAAACCCTTGAGCAACCCGCGTGCATTGCTGATGAAAGGCTCGGTGTCGGGGTGCTGCGCAAGGATCGTGTCGAGTTTTTCGTGCAGGCCGCGCACGTAACCGATGGCGCTGAGTTCGGCGAGTACCGCCAGGTCTTCGGCGCCGGGCAGCACACGGGGGGGCGGTGGCGGTATCGAGCGTTGGGTGCGCCGTAGCCAGTGCAGGTCCAGGTGTTGTTGCAGGCGCCCGAGCAGCTCCGGCGTGCGCACGGGCTTGGCCAGGTAGTCGTTGCAGGCGGCGGCAATGCTGCGTTCGCGGTCGTCGGTAAAGGCGTTGGCCGAGATCACGATGATCGGTGCGGTGCACAGCGCATTACGGCGTATCAGGCGGCTGGTTTCGTAGCCATCCAGGGTCGGCATCGACAGGTCCATCAGGATCAGGTCCGGCGCCAGCAGCGCCACCTGGCGGATCGCGTCCTGGCCATTACTGGCCTGGATCACCTCGAAGCCCAGCGGCGTGAGCATGCCGCTGAGCACCTTGCGATGGTCTACATGGTCATCCACCACCAGGATGCGCCGCCGCTCGCCTTGATAACCGATGATGTCGTGCTCCACGTGCACCACCGCTTGCGGCGCGCGCACCTGAGACAGGAACAGCCGCACCTGGAAGCAGGTGCCCTTGTCCAGCTCGCTGGTTACTCGCAGCTCGCCGCCCATCAATGCAGTGAGCATGCGCGTGATAGTCAGCCCCAGGCCCACGCCGTTGTCCTGGCGCATCAGGTCGCCGCGCTCGAACGGCTGGAATATCCGCTCCAACTGCCCAGGATCGATGCCGATGCCGGTGTCGATGATCTCGAAGTTGGCGGTCTCGCGCATATAACTGACCCGCAGGCGCACTTCGCCGCTGTCGGTGAAGTTCACGGCGTTGCCCAGCAGGTTGATCAGGATCTGGCGCACGCGTTTTTCATCGCCACGCACCACCGCCGGGATCTTGCCCACGCAGTCCAGGCGAAAATGCAGACCCTTGTCGTGGGCTTGCGGGGTGAACATCTGCTCCAGGTCGTGGAGCAGCTCGGGGAAGGGGATTTCGGTGAGTTCCAGGCGCAACTTGCCGGCCTCGATCTTGGCCACGTCGAGCAAACCGTCGATCAATGACACCAAGTGCGAACCACTGCGCAGGATGGTCGCCAGCGCATCCTGATGCTGCTCGGGCATGGCGCTGTCGCGCTGCAGAATCTGGGTGAAGCCAAGGATGCTGTTGAGCGGCGTGCGCAGTTCGTGGGACAGCCCGGTGACGTAGCGGCTCTTGGCGGCATTTGCGGCTTCCGAGGCTTCCTTGGCTTGCTGCAGGGCCTGGTCGGTGAGGCTGTGGGCGTCGATTTCCTGCATCAGCAGCAGGGTTTGGCGATCGGATTCCTCCTGGGCTACGCCACGGCTTTCGCGGGTCAGCACCACCCACCAGGCGAGCACGGCGGCCAGCACCGAGAGCGTCAGGAACGCCTTGAAGAACGCCTGGTACAGTGTTTCGGAATGGGGCAAGCCCTGGGCCGCCTGTACGTAGATCAACGCCAAAGCGCCGGCAAGCATCAGCACCAGGGCGAGCAACAATCCCAGGTAATGGGCCAGGCGTGTGTGCAGGCGCGGCATCATCGTGTTGGGCAGCAGCCAGCGCAGTACGCCTTCGAACTGGGTGACCAGGCGGGCGTGGGGCTTGCAACGATCACCGCAGCGCGCATCCAGCGAGCAACACAGTGAGCAGATCGGCGTGCTGTAGGCCGGGCAGAACGCCATGTCCGCGGTCTCGAACGGGTTGCTGCACAGCCCGCACACCGCGTGGGTCGCGGGGGCAACCGGGTGAATCAACTGCACGTCGCTGGTGCGGGCGATGTAGTACTTGCCCTGGGTCAGCCAGGCCAGCAGCGGCGCCATCACCAGCGCCGTGCCCAGGGCCACGAAGGGCGGTGCCGCCTGGGCCAGGGCACCGAACAGGCCGAAGTGGGCGAGGATCGACAGCAACGACGCAATCAGCATCGAGCCGACGCCCACCGGGTTGATATCGTAGAGGTGCGCGCGCTTGAACTCGATGTGCTTGGGCGACAGGCCCAATGGCTTATTGATCACCAGGTCCGCCACCAGCGTGCCGATCCAGGCGATCGCGATATTGGCGTAGAGCCCCAGCACCTGGTCGATCACGTCGAACACGCCCAACTCCATCAGCATCAGCGCGATGGCCACATTGAACACCAGCCATACCACACGGCCGGGGTGGCTGTGGGTCACGCGGGCGAAAAAGTTCGACCAGGCCAGGGAGCCCGCGTAGGCATTGGTCAGGTTGATCTTCATTTGCGAAATAATCACGAACAGCACCATGGCGCCGAGCGCCCATTCCGGCGAACTGAACACGTAGCGGAACGCAACCAGGTACATCTGGGTTGGCTCGGCGGCGCGTTCCATGGGGATTTCATGTTGCAGCGCGAGAAACGCCAGGAACGCCCCGGCGAACATCTTCAAGGCGCCGGGAATGATCCAGCCGGGGCCGGCGCAGAGCAGGGCGGCCCACCAGCGCTTGCGGTTGGCAGCCGTTTTTTCGGGCAGGAAACGCAGGTAGTCCACCTGTTCGCCGATCTGCGTCACCAGCGACAACGCCACCGTGCAGGCGGCGCAGAACGCCAACAGGTTGAAGCCGCCGCCGTCACCGCTGCGTCCGACAAAGCTGGTCCAGTCGCTGAAGGCGTCGGGGTTCTTCCACCCCACAAAGCCATACGGCAGCACCAGCAACAACAGCCAGATCGGTTGCGTCCACAGTTGCAGGCGGCTGATCAGCGTCACGCCGTACGCCACCAGCGGGATCACCAGCAGCGAGCAGATCACATAGGCCAGGGCCAGCGGGATATGGAAATACAGCTCCAGTGCCAGCGCCATGATCGCCGCTTCCAGGGCGAAGAACAGGAAGGTGAAGCTGGCGTAGATCAACGAGGTGATGGTGGAGCCGATATAGCCGAAGCCGGCGCCACGGGTGAGCAGGTCCATGTCCACGCCGTAGCGTGCGGCGTAATAGCTGATGGGCAGGCCGGTGAGGAAGATCACCATGCTGATGGCGAGGATCGCCCAGAAGGTGTTGGTAAAGCCGTAGTTCAAGGCCAGCACGCCGCCGATGGCCTCCAGCGCCAGGAACGACACCGCGCCGAGGGCGGTGTTGGCAATGCGCAGCTCCGACCACTTGCGAAAGGACTTGGGGGTGTAGCGCAGGGCGTAGTCTTCCATGGTCTCGTCGGCGACCCAGGTGTTGTAGTCGCGACGGATCTTGACGATGCGCTGGGTGCCGGAAGGAGGGTGCACGGCGGGATGGCTCCGGGGAGTGGGCAAGGTGGATGAGCAAGTTCCGTGCCCCGATTCAAAATGTGGGAGCTGGCTTGCCTGCGATGGCGGTGGGTCAGGCATGGGGAAGTTGGTTGATACACCGCCATCGCAGGCAAGCCAGCTCCCACATTGATCGGTGCTGTCAGGGCGGGCGGGATCTTGCTCGAAAACAGTGCGCAGCGGCATACGTCAAATGACGTACCCCGTTACGTCAGGCTGCGTATACCCGCACCGGTCCACTGCCGCCATGCTGGACCCCTCATTGCAGAGGAGCCGCCCCATGGCACCACGATTGATCCGCTCCACACCGCTGTTGGCCCTGTCATTGCTGGCGGCCGCTCTGTTCAGCCAGGGCGTGCTGGCCGATAACGAAGGCCTCGCCGTGACCCCGACCGAAGTCACCGTCGGCCAGTTGCACTCCGCCACCGGCACCATGGCGATTTCCGAAACCGGTTCGATCCAGGCCGAACGCTTGGCCATCGAACAGATCAACGCCTCAGGCGGGATCCTCGGACGGCAGATCAAGGTGATCCAGGAAGACGGCGCCTCCGACTGGCCGACCTTCGCCGAAAAAGCCAAGAAGCTGCTGGTCAACGACAAGGTCGCCGCCGTGTTCGGCTGCTGGACCTCGGCCTCGCGCAAAGCCGTGCTGCCGATCTTCGAAAAGGAAAACGGCCTGCTCTACTACCCGACCTTCTATGAAGGCCTGGAACAGTCGAAAAATGTGATCTACACCGGGCAGGAGGCCACCCAGCAAATTCTCGCCAGCCTTGACTGGATCGCCAAGACCAAGGGCGCCAAGACCTTCTACCTGGTCGGCTCCGACTACATCTGGCCGCGCACCTCGATGAAGATCGCGCGCAAGCACATCGAGAACGTCCTGCACGGCACCGTGGTCGGCGAAGACTACTACCCGCTGGGTAACACCCAGTTCGGTTCGCTGATCAACAAGGTCAAGCTGAAAAAGCCTGATGTGGTGTTTGCGGCGGTGGTGGGTGGTTCCAACGTGGCGTTCTACAAACAACTCAACGCGGCGGGCGTGAATTCGGCCAAGCAGACCCTGCTGACCCTGTCGGTCACCGAGGACGAACTGCTCGGCATCGGCGGTGAAAACATGGCCGGTTTCTATGCCTCGATGAAGTACTTCCAGAGTCTGGATAACCCGAACAACAAAGCCTTCGTCGAGGCCTTCAAGGCCAAATACGGCAAGGACGCAGTGATCGGCGATGTGACCCAGGCGGCCTATCTGGGGCCGTGGCTGTGGAAAGCGGCGGTGGAGAAGGCCGGCAGTTTCGACGTGGATAAAGTGGTGGCCGCGTCGCCTGGCATCGAGCTGAAAACCGCGCCGGAAGGCTACGTGAAGATTCACGAGAACCATCACTTATGGAGCAAGTCGCGCATCGGCGAAGTGCAGCCCAACGGCCAGTTCAAGGTGATCTACGAGTCGGATCTGATCGAGCCGAATCCGTTCCCCAAAGGCTATCAATAACCCTGGTCTTGGCGCTGAGCTAAATGTGGGAGCGGGCTTGCTCGCGAACGAGGTTGATCAGTCAATACACCTGTGAATGACACTGCGCATTCGCGAGCAAGCCCGCTCCCACATAAAGCAGACGCAGATTGCAATTCAACCTGGCTCTCAGGAGACCATCATCATGGAATGGCTATCGGAATTTGGAGCCATCGCGGCGATGCAGGGGTTCAACGGTTTGTCCGTGTTCTGCGTGCTGTTGCTGATGGCATTGGGGCTGGCGATCATCTTTGGCCAGATGGGGGTGATCAACATGGCCCACGGTGAGTTCCTGACCATCGGCGCGTACACCACCTACGTGTGTTCCAGCCTCACGGCGCACTTTGCGCCGGGCTTCCAACCCTATTACTTCTTTTTCGCCATTGCCCTGTCATTCCTGGTTGCCGGTGCGATTGGCTGGCTGGTGGAGTGGGCCATGATCAGCCGCTTGTACAAGCGCCCGCTGGACACTTTGCTCGCCACCTGGGGGCTGTCGCTGGTAATGCAGCAGACCTTCCGCTCGGTGTTCGGCGCCCGCGAGGTCAGCGCTGAACCACCGGCCTGGCTGATGGGCTCGGTGAATTTCACCGATGCCATCGAGATCCCGCGCAATGGCCTGTTCATGATGGTCCTGACCCTGCTGCTCACCGCCGCGATCTTCCTGATGCTCTACCGCTCGCGTTGGGGCCTGCAGGTGCGCGCCACGGTGCAGAACCGCCTGATGAGCCGCGCGGTGGGCATCAATACGCGCAAGGTCGACCGCATGACTTTCGCCTTGGGCTGCGGCGTCGCCGGGGTGGCCGGCGCGGCGTTCACCACCATCGGCTCCACCGGGCCGACGGCGGGCTCGCAGTACATCGTCGACACCTTCCTGGTGGTGGTCTTCGGGGGCGCGCAGAGTCTGTTCGGCACCATCGCTTCGGCCTTCGTGATTGCCCAGACCCAATCGCTGTCGGAGTTCTTCCTCAGTGGCTCGATGGCCAAGGTACTCACCTTGTCCTCGGTGATTCTGATCCTGATGCTGCGCCCGCAAGGGTTGTTCTCCATCAAAGTGCGCAAGTAGAGGCGAGCGGATGAAGGCTTTAGACAAGCTGCTGGGCGGCCAGCAAAACCTGATCGGCATCGTGTTGCTGGCGCTGTTGATCCTGGTGGTATTCCCCCTGACCCTGGATGCGTTCCGCCTGAACATGGTCGGCAAATACCTGACCTACGCGTTTGTCGCGGTGGGCCTGGTGTTGTGCTGGGGCTATGGCGGCATTCTCAGCCTGGGGCAGGGCGTGTTCTTTGGCGTCGGCGGCTACTGCATGGCAATGTTCCTCAAGCTTGAGGCCTCGGACCCGGAAAGCACCAAGATCCAGTCCACACCGGGCATTCCGGACTTCATGGATTGGAACCAGATCACCGAGCTGCCGTGGTTGTGGCAGCCGTTCCACAGTTTCAGCTTCACCTTGGCGGCGGTGATTGCGGTGCCGGTGCTGCTGGCGTTCATCATCGGTATGGCGCTGTTCAAGCGGCGCGTGGGCGATGTGTATTTCTCCATCGTCACCCAGGCGATTGCGCTGATCCTCACGGTGCTGATCGTCGGCCAGCAAGGCCTGACCGGTGGCGTCAACGGCATCACCGACCTCAAGACCCTGCTTGGCTGGGACCTGCGCACCGACAGCGCGAAGATGATCCTGTACTTCATCAACGCCGGGTTGCTGTTCGGCTGCATCTTCATTGGCCGGTTCATCCTTGCTTCCAAGCTCGGCCGGTTGCTGATGGCGATGCGCGACAAGGAAGAACGCGTGCGTTTCTCCGGGTATGACGTGGCCAGCTTCAAGATCTTCGTGTTCTGCGTGGCCGCCGCGTTCTCGGCGATTGGCGGGGCGATGTTTGCCTTGCAGGTGGGCTTTATGTCGCCGTCGTTCGTGGGCATCGTGCCGTCGATCGAGATGGTGATCTTCGCGGCGGTAGGCGGGCGCATGTCACTGCTCGGTGCGGTGTATGGCGCGTTGCTGGTGAACTACGGCAAGACCTACTTTTCCGAGTCCTTCCCCGAGTTGTGGTTGTACCTCATGGGCGGGCTGTTTATCGCCGTGGTGATGTACTTCCCCAACGGCCTCGCCGGTTTGTGGGACAGCCATGGGCGTCAGGCGCTGGCGAGAATGTTGCGGCGTAAACCTGTAGCGGCGACCCCGGTGAACGCACCGTTAACACCCAAGGCCACAAGCAAAATCCTGGAGACCCAGCCATGACCGCCGTCGGCTTTGAAATGAAAAAACCGGTGCTGGCCATCGAAGGTCTTACCGTGTCGTTCGACGGCTTCAAGGCGGTCGACAACCTCAACCTGTATATCGACCGCAATGAAGTGCGCGTGGTGATCGGCCCTAACGGCGCCGGCAAGACCACCGTGCTTGACCTGATCTGCGGCAAAACCCGCGCCACCAGCGGCAGCATCCAGTTCGACGGCCAGGAACTGACCAAAATGCGCGAGTACAACATTGTGCGTGCCGGCGTGGGCCGTAAGTTCCAGAACCCGTCGATCTACGAAAACCTCACGGTGTTCGAGAACCTGGAGATGTCTTACCCGGCCGGTCGCAAGGTATGGGGCGCGCTGTTTTTCAAGCGCAATGCCCAGGTGATCGCACGGGTGGAGGAGGTGGCGCGGGAGATCTTTCTCGGCGACCTGCTGCAACAACAGGCCGACCTGCTGTCCCACGGCCAGAAGCAGTGGCTGGAGATCGGCATGCTACTGATGCAGGACCCCGAGTTGCTGATGCTCGATGAACCGGTGGCTGGCATGAGCGTCAATGAGCGCGCGCAAACCGCCGAGCTGCTCAACCGCATCAGCCAGGGCCGTTCGGTGCTGGTGATCGAGCACGACATGGAGTTCGTCAAAAGCATCGCCCACAAGGTCACGGTGCTGCACCAGGGCAAGGTGCTGGCCGAGGGCAGCATGGCGTCGGTGCAAAGCAACCCGAAAGTCATCGAAGTGTATTTGGGCCACTGAGGAGCCGCGCATGTTCAAGATCGACCAGTTGGCCTGCGGCTACGGGCAGAGCCAGATTCTCCATGACCTGGACCTGAACGTCGCCCAGCGCGAGATTGTCGCGGTGATGGGCCGCAACGGCATGGGTAAAACCACGCTGTTCAAGAGCCTGATGGGCATCCTGCCGCAGTGGAAGGGCCAAGTCAGCGTGGATGGGCAGGATGTCTCGGCGCTGGAAACCCATGAACGGGTCGCGCGGGGGATCGCCTATGTGCCCCAGGGCCGCATGATTTTCCCGAGTATGACCGTGCTGGAAAATATTCAGACAGGCTTGCCGGCATCGGCACGCGGCAAGGTGCCGGAAGACTTGTATGCGCTGTTTCCGGTGCTCCACGACATGCAGTCGCGAAAGGGCGGTAACCTGTCCGGCGGGCAGCAACAACAACTGGCGATAGCCCGGGCGCTGGCGACCAACCCCAAGGTGCTGTTGTTGGATGAGCCGACAGAGGGCATCCAACCGTCGATCATCAAGGACATTGCCCGCACGCTGAAGGAAATCCGTAACGTGCGCGATTTGACCATTGTGGTGTCGGAGCAGGTGCTGTCGTTTACCCTGGAAATCGCGGACCGTTTTCTGGTGATCGAGAAGGGGCGGTTTGTGATTGAAGAGACCCGCGACCGAGTGGATGAGGCGATCATCAGCCGGTACTTATCGGTGTGAATGCAGGTTGGTTTGCCGCCTCGTAAGTGCTGTTTTTTACCGATGTTCCACTGGAACCGTTGCTCTTTGTGTGGCCACAGATGGGTGTCGACAAAGTGTCCAGCCGAGCGTTGGTCGGCTGTGATGCATCTACTCCCTGAGGTGTTGCCATGGTAAATACTCACTACGGTCAAAATTATCCACTCAGTTTCAATCGGCCTGATCTTGACGGGCAACCCACCTCGCGGGAGGACAAATACAAGCACACTTCAAATTTGGATCTGGTGAAGACGTTTGGGAATAACTTTGACTACTTCGTCAATACCAAGACCGGCTTTGTGGACCAGGCCAAACTCCGTGAAGTGGCGGCTCGTCCGCTGACGGGTAATTCCGTCGACGACAATATGACGCTATTGGCAGGCGAAATCCTGAATCGCCCGGACGTGAACCGTAAGTTGGATAAGTTGAATGAGCGCGGTATACACGATGGTCTTGTTGACCGTGAAAACGTTGAACAGCTCGTTGATTACTACACGAGCGATGACGCGTCTGCCGGCCAGCAGTCCAGGGCCGGAGAGCCGAGCACTGCACCGTCATTTTCGCAGGCTTACCCTGCGCAATATGAGCGTCCCGTTAATAACGTCGGAGCGTTTAACCCGCCTGCGATGAATCATTCACCCGGGGACTATCGCGCGCCCTCAAATACCACGGTTGCACGGGATTTTGCCGATAGCTTCAGTTACTTCCAGGGACCGTCCGGCTTTGTCACACGTGCAGTCCTTGAGGACGCTGCCAACCGCCCATTGACCGGTCACCCGGTGCACGACCGCATGACAATGCTGGCCAACGAGATTCTCAGCCGTCCTGAAATGAGTCATTTGCTTGATGCAATCAACCATGACGGCCTTGAAGACGGGCTGATCAGCCAGGGGGACGCGAACAGGGTGGTTGATTACTACCAAACCCAAGAGGCACCCTCCATGCAGAGCGGGGCCGGAAGGTACACCGGTTCCATGCAGCGCCAACGTGTTGAAAACACCTATGACGAGAACTATCGCCCCCAGGCATTCGGCAGAAATGCGTCCATTCAACCTCTTTCCTGGGGCATGTCCGCATCGTCGCAAGGCGAAGGCATGAGCCCGCAGAATACTGAGGTCGCTAATGCGTTCAAAGGAACCAAGGACTCAGACTTGGCGAGCGAGTTGGGTAATAATCTTGATTATTTCAAACCCGACGCGAATGGAAAAATCACTCAGGGAGCGCTTCGTGAAGTCGCGGGTCAGCCCTTGACTGGCAATGCGTCGGATGACCGGATGACCCTGTTGGCCAGGGAAATCATCAGTCGGCCGGGACTCAATAGCAAACTGGATTCCGACCATGATGCTGACAAGTCCGACGGGCTTATTGGGCGCGACACTATTGAAAGGGTGTCCAGGCAGAATGCAGCGCCAAGCTATGAAAAAATGAGTGACGTTGAACTGCTTCAGGCCCTTGACGAAAAGTTCAAACAGTATTGGGGCGCGGATAACTATATCAGCTTCGATAGCTTAAAAAGTGCTGCTGCAGAGTCTCCACCGACAGACCGGTCTGGACTCGCGGCTGAACTTCTCCGGCGCCCGGGCCTGATGAAAGAAGTCGATATTGGCACTGATGGCAAAGGCGGCAGGGGCGCAGAAGATGAAAGGTTTAATTGGGTCAATGTCGACTACGTAAAAAAAGAAAAACAAGCGCAGTCGTTACGGGGTTGAGTGTGGGCCGCGACGTTCCGTGATCAGCCGGGGCTGATCATCCTTTCCGGCCGCACCTGTCGCTCATATTCTTCGGCGGTTATCAGCCCCAGTTGCACCGCCGCGTCCTTGGGTGACAGGCCCTCGTCCGCGGCTTTGCGGGTGATCTGCGCCACGCGGTCATAGCCCAGCACCGGGTTCAGCGCGGTCGCCATCAATAATGAGTGCTCCACGTTGTGCGCCAGTTGCGGGCGGTTCAGTTCCAGGCCGCCCAGCAGCTTGTGGGTGAACAGGCTGGCGCAGTCGCTGAGTACCTCGATCGAGTGCAGCAGGTTGTGGATCAGCACCGGCTTGGCCACGTTCAATTCGAAGGTGCTGGACGCCCCCGCCAAGGTGATGGTGGTGTGGTTGCCGATCACCTGCATCGCCGCCTGCACCAGCACTTCGGATATGGTGGGGTTGCGTTTGCCGGGCATGATCGAAGAGGTCAGGCCGTCGTCGGGCACGATCAATTCACCCAGGCCGCAGCGCGGTCCCGAGCCGAGCAGGCGGATGTCATTGGCGATCTTGGTCAGTGACACGGCGAGCACATTCAACGCCCCAGAGGCCTCTACCAAGGCATCGTGGGTGCCCATGCCTTCGAACTTGCACGGGTTGGTTTCGAAGCGTTCGCCGGTGAGTCGGCTGATTTCCTCGCAGAACGCCCGGTCAAAACCCACCGGTGTATTCAGTCCGGTTCCCACCGCTGTCCCCCCTTGGGGCAGCAGGCGCAGGCGCGGCATGCACGCTTCGATGCGCGCGATAGCGTGCTGGATCTGCTGGGCAAACGCGCCAAACGCTTGGCCTTGGCTCATGGGCACCGCATCCATCAGGTGGGTGCGGCCGATTTTAAGCACCTCCCGCCAGGCGTCGGCCTTGTTACTGAGCTCATCACGCAGATGGCCCAGCACCGGCAGCAGGCGGCCGCGCAGTTCCAGCACGGTGGTCAGGTGCATCACCGTGGGGAAGCTGTCGTTGGACGACTGCGAGCGGTTTACATGGTCGTTGGGGTGCACCGGCGACTTGCTGCCCAGTTCGCCGCCGAGCGCGAGGTTGGCGCAGTTGGCGATCACCTCGTTGGCGTTCATGTTGGTCTGGGTGCCGGAGCCGGTTTGCCAGATCGACAGCGGGAAGTGCTGGTCAAGGTCGCCCTTGGCCAGTGCTTCGGCGGCCTGTTCGATCGCTTGCGCCAGGGCCGGCGCCAGTACGCCGAGGCGTGCATTGGCACGCGCGCACGCACGTTTTTGTTGGCCAAAGGCGCGGATCAGGCTGGCGGGGAACGGCTGTTTACCGCCGAAGACCTCCAGCGCCCGTTGGGTTTGCGCACCCCAGTAGCGGTCGGCCGGTATGGACACGGGGCCGAACGCGTCATGTTCGATTCGCAGCGTCGTCATCAAGAGGCTCCGTTAAAGCGCAGCGCCGGCAGCACGCCCGAGCACGCGTTGGTATTCATCCTGGGCGGTCTGCTGTGAGAACTCCCCGGACCATTTCGACACCACCACCGTCGCGACGCTGTTGCCGATGGTGTTGCAGGTGGCAATGGCCATCGACATGAAGCGGTACACGCCGAACAGCAGCGCCAGGCCTTCCGCCGGCAGCACGCCGATGGCCGTGACGGTCGCGGCGAACACCACGAAGCTGCCACCCGACACCGCCGCCGCGCCTTTGGAGGTCACCAGCATGATCGCGATGATGCCCAGCTGTTGTTCCCAGCTCAGCGGCACCCCGTAGGCATTGGCGATAAACAGCACGCACAGCGACATGTAGATCGAGGTGCCGTCGAGGTTGAACGCATAGCCGGTGGGCAGCACCAGGCCGACGCTCTGTTTGGAACAGCCGAATTTCTCGAGTTTTTGCAGCAGGCGCGGCAGGGCGCTTTCCGACGAGGCGGTGCCGAGCACGATGAAGATTTCATCCTTGATATAGGTGAGGAAGCGCCACAGGCTGAAGCCACTCAACCGGCATACGGCGCCGAGCACCACAAAGATAAAGAATGCGATGCCGACGTAGAACATCAACACCAGGTTGGCCAGGGACATCAGCACTGCCGTGCCATTGCTGCCCACCGCGTAAGCCACCGAACCGAAGGCACCCAGGGGCGCGAACTTCATGATCAAGTTGATGAACTCGAAGAAGCACTCGGAGATGCGGTTCAGGCCGTCTTCGATCACTTCGCGGCGTTCGGGCTTCAACGCCAGCAGGGCGAAGCCGAACAACACCGAGATCACCAGTACTTGCAGCAACTGGCCGCCGGCGAAGGCACCGACGAAATTGTCCGGGAAGATGCCGTAGATAAAGTCCAGGGTCGACGCAGGCGCATGCCCCTTGGCCACGGCGGCACTCGCGGCTGCCGCGGCGGCGCTGCTCGGATGGGCGTCGTGCATGCCGGAGCCGATCTGCAACAGGTTGCCCCACAATAGGCCGATGGCCAGGGCAAGGGTGGAGACCACTTCGAAGTAGATCAACGCGCGCAAGCCGACCTTACCGACGCGCTTGATATCGCCGGCCGAGGCGATGCCGTGGACCACGGTGAAAAACACCAGCGGCGCGACGGCGGTCTTGATCAGCTTGAGGAATATATCGCCAAGGATCTTGAAACTGGCGGCCAGCTCGGGAGCGAGAAAGCCGAAGGCGATGCCGAGGAACATGGCGGCGACGACCTGGAAGGTCAGGTCCTTGTAGAGCGGTTTTTTTGCGGGGGTGGATGACATGTCTGTGATCTCATTGTTGTTATGGGCACATGTTAATAGGGGGCTCTGCCCTGCTTTTTGTAGTGAGCGGGCTTGCCCCGCGCGAGGCAAGTTCGCTCACGACAAAAGCCTGGCCAACTCAGCGTTTGACTGAGCCGGGGCGCGCCAGCGCGATGTCCACCATCTGCGGCGCGAGCCCCAGGTAGTTGGCCGGGTCGGTCAGGCGTTGCAGTTCGGCCAGGTCCAGTTGCGCGGTGGCTTCACCCTGGGCGAGCAGGGCGTCGAGCAAGCTGGTGCCCTGGTCGTTGGCCATGCGGCACGCGGCATACACCACGTCATGGGCCACCTGGCGGCCGAGGGCCGGGGCGAGGCCCATCATCACGGCCTCGGCGACGATCAGGCCCTGGGTCATGTCGAGGTTCTTGCGCATGCGCTCGGGGCGCACCTCCAGGCCGGCGAGCATAAAGGTCGCCTGGCCGAGGGACGCGGCGCTGAGGGCGAAGGCTTCGGGAATGGCGATCCACTCTGCCTGCCACGGCCCGGTGGAGCGTTCGAAGTCCTGGATCATCGCGTCGAGCATCAGCCCGGCGTGTTGGCGCACGCCCTTGGCGGCGGCGTACATCAGCTCGCAGGAAATCGGGTTGCGCTTTTGCGGCATGGTGCTGCTGGCGCCACGGCCTTTGACGAACGGCTCGTACACTTCGCCCAGCTCGCTGGTCATCATCATCATGATGTCGAGCGCGATCTTGCCCAGGGAACCGGTGACCAGCCCGAGGAAGTTCAGGGTCTCGGCCAGCCCGTCGCGGGCCACGTGCCAGGTGGCCTGCGGTACGCCCAGGCCGAGTTCGCTCATCAACGCTTCCTGGACTTCCAGGCCTTTGTCGCCGAGGGAAGCGAGGGTGCCCGCAGCCCCGGCGAACTGGCCGATTTCGACGCGTGGGCGCAGTTCCACCAAGCGCTCGGCGTGGCGGTCGAACATGCTCAGCCACACCGCGCACTTGTAGCCGAAGGTGATCGGCAGCGCGTGCTGCAAGTGCGTGCGACCGGCCATGGGGGTGTCGCGATAACGCTCGGCCAGGCCGGCGAGCAGCCCGCGCACGGTCTGGATATCGCGCTCGACGATGGCCAGTGCGGCGCGTACTTGCAGGACCACGGCGGTGTCCATGATGTCCTGCGTGGTGGCGCCCCAATGCACGTAGCGGCCCGCTTCACCACAGATCGTCGACAGTTGCTCAACCAGCGGCAGGATCGGGTAACCGACGATCTCCGTTTCGTGCTGCATCAGCGCCAGGTCCAGGGCTTCGTACTGCGACAGCGCGGCGATCTGCTCGGCCGCGTCGGCCGGGATCACGCCGCAACGTGCTTCGGCGCGGGCCAGGGCCACTTCCACTTCGATGTAGCGTTCGATCAGGGCTTTATCGGAGAACACGCCGCGCATTTCGGCGGTGCCGAACATGTCGCGGAACAGGGCGGAATCAAAAACGGTACTCGACATGGGAAAATCCTAATTGTTATTTTTAAACCATACATATTTAATATGTCCGTACATTATGATTGCGCCTGTGCTGATACACTGTCAACTCGATAACGAGGGTAAAAATGGAAAGCGTGAGCCAGAGGCGTTATGCGGCGGTTGCCAAGGATTTGATCGACCGGATTGGCAGCGGCCATTACCCGGTGGGTTCGTTGTTGCCGACTGAGTTCGAACTCTGCTCGCTGTATGCGGTGAGCCGACACACCGTGCGCGCGGCCATTGACCAGTTGCAGGGGCAGGGCATGGTCTCGCGGCGCAAGCGCGTGGGCACGCGCGTCGAAGCGGCGTCGCCCCAGGGGGGATACTCCCAGGCGATGGCGTCGGTGGCCGACCTCGTGCAAGTGGCCGAAACCCATATCCGCGATATCCAGGCGGTGCGCGAGTTCGTCGCCGACATCGCCCTGGCCCGGCGCCTGGGGCTGGAACCGGGCGGGCATTACTTCTGCGTGTCGAGCATCAAGGTCGATGCCGGCGCCGGCAACGCGCCGTTGTGCTGGACCGACGTGTATGCCGAGCAGACCTTTGCCGAGGTGATTCCCGAAGCACGCAAGCACCCGGGTGAACTGATCGCGGCACTGATCGGCAAGGCCTTCTCGCGGCACATTGATGTGGTCGACCAGCAGGTGCGCCCGGTACAGTTATCGTCCGAATTGGCCGCCAGCCTCAAGGCGCAGAGCGGTGCGCTGGGGCTGACCATCATTCGCCAGTACCGCGATGAGGCCGGCGAGCTGATCGCCGTATCGGAATCGGTCTACCCCGCCGACCGTTTCACCCTGACCATGCAGATGAAACGCGACAAACACTAGGCCACGTTGAAAAACGCCACCTTGGTGCTCAAGCGATCCGCCAGCTCCGCCAGTTCGTGATTGGAATTTTCCACCTGCTCGGAGCCCGCCGCCGATTGCACGGTGGAGCTGTGGATGCGCGTGACGTTCTGTGCAACCTCTTCAGCCGCCGCGCTTTGCTGCACGGAAACACTGGCGATCTGCGCGTTCATCGCATTGATCGCGCCGACTTCCTGGCTGATCTTGCCCAGCGCCAACTGAGAGTCGCGGGTCTGCGTCACGGTGGCCTGGGCCAGGCTGCGGCTGCGTTGCATGATGTCGGCGGCGTCCTGGGTGCCGCTTTGCAGCTTGCCAATCATGTCGCGGATTTCCTGGGTGGACTCCTGGGTGCGCGTCGCCAGGGAGCGCACTTCATCGGCCACCACCGCAAACCCTCGGCCATGTTCACCGGCACGCGCGGCCTCAATCGCCGCGTTCAGCGCCAACAGGTTGGTCTGGGCGGCGATTGCGTTGATCACTTCGATCACGGTTTCGATGTTTTCACTGTCGCTGGACACCTGGTTGACCCGAAGGGTGGCCTGGTCGAGGATCGTCGCCAATTCTTCGATGGACACGGTCACTTCGCCCACCAAGCGGTGGCCGCTGTCCACTTCGGCGTCGGCCAGGATAGTCGCCTTGGAGGCGGCGGAAGCGTAGCCCGAGACCTCGCTGACCGAGGCGGCCATTTGCGTGATCGCGGCCGCCACGTGCTGGGCTTCGCTGGTCTGCAGGTTGATCTGCTGGCGGTTATCGCTGGCCACTGACAGCAGGGTGACCGAGGAATGGCGCAGGGCCTGGGCTGCCGAGCGCACTTCGCTGATGGTGTCGCTCAGGCGTGCCAGGGCGTTTTTCAGGATGCCCATCACGCTGTCGGGGTAGCGGGTTTCGATGCGCTGGTTCAGCTCGCCATCGGCCAGGCGGCGGATCGCCTCGGCGACTTCCTCCGGCTCTGCGCCAAGGGTGGCCTTGACCTTGCGGATAATCAGCAGTGACACCAGCACGCTCAAGATGATCGCGACGGCGCTGGCCAGCACCATCAGCACGGCAAAGGTGCCTGCGGCCGATTGCACGGTATCCAGGCGTTGCTTGATGTGCGCTTCTTCGAAGTCGATCAGCGCATTCACGCGTTTGAGCCACTCGGTGTAGTGGGCCGAGGCCTGGGCCAGCAGCAAGTCCTGGGCGCCGGCGATGTCATTGCTGCGACGCAGGTTGATCACCCGTTCGGTGGAAGCCAGGGCCTGGCTCTCGATGGCTTTGATATCACCCAGCAGACGGGTTTCCTCTGCGCTGGCGGTGGTGTTGGCGAACAGGCGGTCCATCATCACGGCAGAGTCCTGGTAATCGCGCTTGAGCTGATCGATCTCGGCCAGATGGCGGTTGAGCGCCGGCTCATCCTTGACCAGTACCGCATCGCGAATGGCGATGGCGCGGTTGTGCACGCTGCCACGGAAGTTGATCGCGTAGCGCTGGACGACGGCGGCTTTTTCACCGACATCCTTGAGCGTACTGTCGATAAAACCCACGCGTTGAATACCGACGGCAGTGATCAGCACCAGCAACGACAGGGTGGACGCGAAGCCCAGCCCGATACGCATTGCCAACGACACAGGGTTTTTCATGAAAGGCTCGATATTCAAGGGTTCAGGAGTGATGGCTAAAAGCTATCTTCGCAGTGGAATCTAACGACCTGCCGGCCTGGCGTCCAATCAGTAAATACTTAAGCTGTCATCGAGCGAATTGATGGAATAAAACCGCGACACCGTCGTTTATACGTCATCCAACGTATTTCCCGTTTTTCCTGGCCGCCCGAGACTGGATCGCACGCACCCCGTCATCCGTCCAGGAGCCAGTCCATGACCGAAACGCTGATCAAAGTCGACCTCAACCAGCCTGTCACCGAGAACGAGCAGATCCATAACCGCTGGCACCCGGATATCCCTATGGCCTGTTGGGTCAAGCCGGGCGATGACTTTATCCTGGAAACCTACGATTGGACCGCCGGCGCGATCAAGAACAATGACGACGCCAGCGATGTGCGCGATGTCGACCTGTCGACCGTGCACTACCTGTCGGGCCCGGTGGGTGTGCACGGCGCCGAGCCGGGGGATTTGCTGGTGGTGGACTTGCTGGATATCGGTGCCAAGGCCGATTCCCAGTGGGGCTTCAACGGGTTCTTCTCGCGGCAGAACGGCGGTGGTTTCCTTACTGATCACTTCCCCAGCGCGCAGAAAGCCATCTGGGATTTCAAAGGCATGTTCACCCGCTCGCGGCACATTCCCGGGGTGAACTTTGCCGGGCTGATCCACCCAGGCTTGATCGGTTGCCTGCCCGACCCGGTGATGCTCGCCGACTGGAATCGTCGCGAGCAGGAGCTGATTGACACCAACCCCACTCGCGTTCCGCCCCTGGCCAACGCACCGCTGGCCGCCACTGCCCACATGGGCAAACTCACCGGCCAGGCCCGTGACGATGCGGCAGCGACCGGCGCACGCACAGTGCCGCCGCGCGAGCATGGCGGTAACTGCGATATCAAGGATTTATCCCGGGGCTCGAAGATCTTCTTCCCGGTGTACGTCAACGGCGCCGGTCTGTCGGTGGGCGATCTGCACTTCAGCCAGGGCGACGGCGAAATCACCTTTTGCGGCGCGATCGAGATGGCTGGCTGGGTGCACATGAAGGTCGAGCTGATCAAGGGCGGCATGGCCAAGTACGGGATCAAGAACCCGGTGTTCAAGCCGAGCCCGATCACCCCGAACTACAAGAATTACTTGATCTTCGAAGGCATCTCGGTGGACGAACAGGGCCAGCAGCACTACCTGGACGTCAATGTCGCCTACCGCCAGGCGTGCCTGAATGCGATCAACTACCTGACCAAGTTCGGCTACTCGCCGGCCCAGGGTTATGCGCTGCTCGGCTCGGCACCGGTGCAAGGGCATATCAGCGGCGTGGTGGACATCCCGAATGCCTGCGCCACGTTGTGGCTGCCGACGGAAATCTTCGAATTCGACATCAACCCCAACGCCAGCGGCCCCACTCAATTCCTCGACGGCAGCATCGACCTGCCCATCGCTCCGGACCTCTAGCCATGCCGACCTACGAATACGCCTGCGACACCTGCGGCACCTTCACGATGTTGCGCCCGATTGCACAGCGTAATGAACCCAGCCAATGCCCGTACTGCGCAGGGCCGGGAGGGCAGTTGCGGGTGTCGGCTCCGGCGCTGCAAACCCTGTCGGCCAACCAGCGCAGGGCCATCGCCGGCAACGAGCGCAGCGCCAACGCGCCGCAAACCGTTGGTGAATACCAGGACAGCCGCAAACACCCGTCCGGTTGCCGTTGCTGCGGCAGCCGCAAGAAGGTCGAGCCCAGCAAGGCCAATCCCTTGGGGCTCAAGACCCGCACCGGCCCACGGCCGTGGATGATCAGTCACTAGAACAGGAGCGTTGTAATGCGCCATGGCGACATTTCCAGCAGCCCGGACACCGTCGGTGTAGCGGTGGTGAACTACAAGATGCCGCGCCTGCACAGCAAGGCCGAGGTCATCGACAACGCAAGCAAGATTGCCGAAATCATTATCGGCATGAAACAGGGCCTGCCCGGCATGGACTTGGTGGTGTTCCCGGAATACAGCACCATGGGGATCATGTACGACCATGACGAGATGATGGCGACCGCCGCGAGCATTCCCGGCGAGGAGACCGCGATCTTCTCGGCGGCCTGCCGCCAGGCGAATACCTGGGGCGTGTTCTCCCTGACCGGCGAGCGCCACGAAGCGCATCCGCACAAGGCGCCCTATAACACCCTGGTATTGATCAATAACCTGGGCGAGATCGTGCAGCGCTATCGCAAGTGCATTCCCTGGTGCCCGATCGAGGGTTGGTATCCGGGGGACCGCACCTACGTGTGCGACGGGCCCAAGGGCATGAAGATCAGCCTGATCATCTGCGACGACGGCAACTACCCGGAGATCTGGCGTGACTGCGCCATGAAGGGCGCCGAGCTGATCGTGCGTTGCCAGGGCTATATGTACCCGGCCAAGGAGCAGCAGGTACAGATGTCCAAGAGCATGGCCTGGGCCAATAACTGCTATGTGGCGGTGGCGAATGCAGCGGGGTTCGACGGGGTGTACTCGTACTTCGGGCACTCGGCGATCATCGGCTTTGATGGGCGCACCCTGGGCGAGTGCGGCGAGGAGGAGATGGGCATTCAGTATGCGCAGTTGTCGGTGTCGCAGATCCGCGATGCGCGGGCCAATGACCAGTCGCAGAACCATTTGTTCAAGCTGCTGCATCGGGGCTACACCGGCATGCATGCCTCGGGCGATGGTGACAAGGGCGTGGCGGATTGTCCGTTCGAGTTCTATCGCACCTGGGTCTTGGATGCGCAGAAAGCCCAGGAAAACGTGGAGAAAATCACCCGCAGCACGGTAGGCGTCGCGGAGTGCCCGGTGGGGAATTTGCCCCATGGTGGTAAAGAACAGACGGCGGGGTAGGGCATGCGCTTTACCTTTGAACCGGCCCAGGTGATGGCCCTGCTGCGCAGCCGGATCGTCGGCCAGGAGGCGGCGCTGGCCCAGGTGGAAGGCCTGCTCAAGGTGGTCAAGGCCGATATCAGTGAGCGTGACCGCCCCCTCAGCGTCAACCTGTTCATGGGGCCGACCGGTGTCGGCAAGACCGAAATCGTGCGCCTGCTGGCCCAGGCGCTGCACGGTCGCGCCGACGGTTTCTGCCGCATCGACATGCACACCCTGGCCCAGGAACATTACGCGGCCGCGCTGACCGGCGCGCCGCCAGGGTATGTGGGCAGCAAGGAGGGCATCAGCCTGTTCAACAGCGAGTTGATCCAGGGCACCTACAGCCGGCCGGGGATCGTGCTGTTCGATGAACTGGAAAAGGCCAGCCAGGAGGTGGTACGCAGCCTATTGGGCATACTGGAAAATGGTCAACTGACTTTAGCCGGCGGCACGCGCACGTTGGACTTTCGCAACAGCCTGATCTTCATGACCAGCAACATCGGCGCGCAACAGGCGCGTCGGCATCGCCTGCGTTTTACCCAGGGCTGGCGACGCGTGCTGCGCGTGTTTGTACGGGGTGAGGCACAGGTGTTGGAAGAGGCGCTGCATGGGCATTTCGAACCGGAGTTTCTCAATCGGATCGACCGTATCCTGATGTTCGAGCCCATTGACGCGCAGTGGCTGGAGGCGCTGCTGGCGGTGGAACTCGACAAACTCAACCAGCGCCTGGCGGTGCAGCAGCGTTCGTTGGTGCTGGACGCGCAGGCGCGGGCTTGGCTGTGCCGACAGCACGACCTGCGATTTGGCGCGAGGGCGCTGGCCAGGCGCTTGCGGGTCGAACTGGAACCCGCGATTGCCGAATGCCTGTTGCAAGGCAATGCCCGACACCTGAGTGCGACAGTGCGCAACGCCTGTTTGGTGGTCGAACCCGAAAGCACAGGAAGATAGGATCCACTTACGGTATAACCCTCGGACGCTTTAGTTCTTCGAGGCCCCGTTTTTCATGCAAAGCCCTTTGCAACGCCCGCTGTGGCAGATCTACCTGATCTTTCTGGCACCGATGGTGCTGTCCAACTTCCTGCAAAGTTTTTCCGGCACCCTCAACGGTATCTATGTCGGGCAAATGCTCGGCACCCAAGCGCTGGCGGCGGTGTCGGGGATGTTTCCCATCGTGTTTTTTTTCATTGCCCTGGTGATTGGCCTGGGGGCGGGCGCCTCGGTGTTGATCGGCCAGGCCTGGGGTGCCCAGGAAACGGCAATGGTGAAGGCTATCACCGGCGCGACCCTGACCCTGGGCGCGCTGGTGGGTGTGATTGCCGCAGTGTTGGGCAGCCTGTTTGCGCGCCCGGCGTTGCAGGCGCTGGGCACACCGGTTGATGTCCTCGACGATGCGGTCGGCTATGCGCAGAAGATGATGCTGATCATGCCGTTGCTGCTGGTGTTCATCCTCTACACCCAGTTGCTGCGCGGTGTCAGCGACACGATCTCGCCATTGCTGGCGCTGATGGTTTCGACCCTGGTCGGCCTCCTGCTGACCCCGGCGCTGATTCGCGGCTGGGTCGGCTTGCCACCCTTGGGCATCCAGAGCGCGGTGTATGCCGGGCTGGTGGGCAACGCGTTAGCCATGCTGTTTTTGATCTTGCGCCTTCGGCATAAAAACCATGTGATGGCGCCAGACCGCGAACTGCTCGCGGCTTTGCGCCTGGACCGTGTGATTCTTGGCAAAGTCCTGCGTATCGGCTTGCCCACCGGCCTGCAGATGGTGGTGCTGTCGCTGTCGGAATTGGTCATCCTCGCCTTGGTCAACGGCCATGGCTCCCAGGCCACGGCGGCCTATGGCGCGGTGACGCAGATCGTCAACTACGTGCAGTTCCCCGCGCTGTCGATTGCCATCACCGCGTCGATCCTCGGCGCCCAGGCGATTGGCGCCGGGCGTCTGGAGCGCATCGGCCCGATCCTGCGCACCGGCCTGTTGATCAACACCTGCCTTACCGGTGGCCTGATTGTGCTGGGTTATGTCTTGTCGCATTGGTTGCTCGGCCTGTTCATCACCGACGACGCGGCGCGGGTCAATGCCGAACACCTGCTGCACATCATGCTGTGGAGCATCCTGGTGTTCGGCTTCCAGGCCGTGATCGGCGGGATCATGCGCGCCAGCGGCGTGGTGCTGATGCCGGTGGTGATCTCGATTTTCTGTGTGCTCTGCGTTGAACTGCCAATGGCTTACCTGTTGAACGCCCATTTCGGCCTGGAAGGGGTGTGGATGGCGTTTCCGGTGACCTACCTGGCCATGCTGGTATTGCAGACTGCGTATTACCGCTTGGTGTGGCGACACAAGCAGATCAAGCGGTTGGTGTAAGGCTGAGGCCACGCAACAACAGCTCCAGGCCCTGCAAACCTTGCTCCAGCCGCTCGCCCGGATGCTCATCCCGGGCGATCCACAGGGCGGTGTTGACCAGGCTGCCGTTGATCAATTGCGCCAGCGCGGTGCTTGGGGCGGGGCGGATGACACCGGTTTGCATCAGGGCTTCCAGCCGTTCGCGCAATGACTCGACACACTGTTGCTGGGAGCCGGTATCGCCCAGTACGGCCGGCGCATCCTGCAACACAATGCGCTGGATCTCGGCGTCCTGAGCCATGCGCAAATAGGCGCGGCAACGTTCGCAAAAGCCGGCCCATGGATCAGTTGCTTCATCTGTGATGCGCTGTAGGTGTGTGTCCATCTCACTGTCGAGTTGGGCAACCACGGCGGCCAACAGCCCTTTTTTGTCACCAAAGTGATGGTACAACGCGCCGCGTGTCAGGCCGGCGCGAGCGGTAAAATCGTCCATCGATGTGTTCGCGTAGCCTTGGGTGGCAAAGGCCTGTCGGGCGCTGGCGATCAGCCGGGCGCGGGTGTCTTCGATCATTTCGGCACGGGCTCGGCTCATGGTAGGTCTCACAATGGGCAGGTGAACGATTGACATACGTTGCGTATGTTACGCATGATTTGTCACATACGCACCGTATGTATTTTGCCTCGGTCATTGCAGATAGCAAGTCGCAGGCATTCAGGAAGAGGTCTAGCAGGATGGCAAACCCTTACGCCGAGTTGTTCCAGGTCCCCGGCGCCCGGGCTTTTGTACTGGCAGGCATGCTGGCGCGCATGCCCGTGTCGATGACGGGGATTGGCTTGATCACCATGCTTGCCCAGGTGCACGGCGGTTACGGCCTGGCGGGTTCGGTGGCGGCGGTGTTTGCCCTGGCCACGGCGTTTTGCGCACCCCAGGTATCACGGCTGGTGGACCGCTACAGCCAGGGCCGGGTGCTGCCGATTGCCGCGCTGATCGGCGGCGGGGCTTTGTTGATGTTGCTGCTGTGCACCCGCTTGCAAGCTCCGAACTGGACGTTGTTCCTGTTTGCCGCCTTGGCCGGTTGCATGCCGAACATGTCGGCCATGGTGCGTGCGCGCTGGACCGAGTTGTACCGTGGCCAGCCCAAATTGCAGACCGCGTTCGCCCTGGAGTCGGTGCTGGATGAGGTGTGCTTCATCATCGGGCCACCCATTTCGGTGGGTTTGAGCGTGGTGCTGTTCCCCGAGGCGGGGCCCTTGGTGGCGGCGCTGTTACTGGCGATCGGCGTCACCACCTTTATATTGCAACGTGAGACCGAGCCTCCCGTCCATGAACATCAGGACCATCACGGCGGCTGGCTGATTGCATCGCCCTCGGTGCTGATCCTGATGATCCTGCTGCTGGCCATGGGCGTGATCGTCGGCGTGGTGGACGTGGTCAGCGTCGCCTTTGCCCAGCATCAGGGCCAGCCGGCGGCGGCGAGCATAGTGCTGTCGGTGTACGCCATTGGTTCGTGCCTGGCGGGGCTGGCGTTCGGTACCCTCAAGCTCAAGGCGCCGTTGCCCAGGCAGTTCCTGTTCTGCGGCGTGGCCACCGCGTTGACCACCTTGCCGTTGCTGCTGGTGAGCAACATCCCGGGGCTGGCGGTGGCGATCTTTATCTCCGGGCTGTTCTTCGCCCCCACGTTGATCGTGTCCATGGCCCTGGTGGAGCGGGTCGTGCCCGCCAGCCGCCTGACCGAAGGCATGACTTGGCTGATCACCGGCCTCAGCATCGGCGTGGCCATCGGCGCCGCCAGTTCCGGTTGGATGATCGACCACTTTGGCGCCAGCAGCGGGTTCTGGGTCGCGTTGGTGGCGGGGGCGGTGGTGCTGGGGGCCGCGGTGCTGGGGTATCGGCGGTTGGGATAATCAGCCTATCGCTTGGCAAGCGTCTGCACTGTGGTGTTGCAGAAAATCGCTCAAGGCTTGGCGAGTCAGGTCATTAAGGGTCACTTTCTTGCGGGTCGCCGCCAGGGCCGCCGCCAAGTGCAGGTCATGGCCGACCCGGACATTGAACGAACCCTTGCAAGGCTTCTCCGGTGTGTGGCCCAGGGACTGGCACGTAGTGAGGTAGTCGTCCACCGCCTCCCGGAATGCGGCGTCCAGTTCTGCGACGGTTTTTGCTTCGTAGCTCACCAGCGCCTTGATGAACAGAATCTTGCCGAACAGGCAGTTGTCTTCGAGGCTGGCTTCGATAGAGCCGATGTAGCCTTTGTGTTTCAGTTGATTATTCACTGAATCAGTTCTCCTGATTTCAATTGCTCGATGATCTGGCGCCGAATGTAGTGTTTCAGTTCGTTGCCAGGGTGAGGCTTGTGCAACGTGATCATTGCACTGGGGTCACCGAACTTGACGCGGCTTCCAGCCCCTTCAATCTGTGTGTAGCCCAGTCGACACAGCAGCGTGACGAGTTCGGGCTAGGTAAATGCCATGTGCTCATTGAGCAGTTTGGCGAGCAGCTTTTCATTTTTGGACACGGCGCTCTCTGCGTGTAACTAAACGTAGTTGCAAAAAGGGGTGTTCGTCAATGCCAGCCCGACGTTGTGCGGTCTTCCTGAGATTGATGTAACCCTTGATGACACCTCGCACTGCGCCTCCCATCCCCCGCTAATTTTTCCCTCTCCGGTTCGTTTTATAGGGACGACGCGCCTTTGTGCTTCCTGCCTATTGCTCCGGACTCCAAGAAATGAATGCTGAAGACTCCTTGAAACTTGCTCGCCGGTTTATCGGGTTGCCCCTGGAAAAGCGCCAACTGTTCCTGCAGGCCTTGCAGAAAGAAGGCGTGGACTTTTCCCGGTTTCCGATTCCGGCAGGGGTGCAAGTGGAGGATCGCCAGGCGCTGTCCTACGCGCAGCAGCGCATGTGGTTTCTCTGGCAATTGGACCCGGCCAGCGGGGCCTACAACCTGCCGGGTGCCGTGCGGCTCAAGGGCGCGTTGAGCCTGGATGCGCTGGAGCAGGCGTTTACCAGCCTGGTCGCGCGCCACGAAACCCTGCGCACCGTGTTCCAGCGCCAGGCGGATGAACGCCTGTTGCAGGTGGCGACCGACACGTCGTTGACCGTCGAGCAACTCGATCTGAGCCATCTGGCCCCCAGCGAGCGTGAAGAGGCCGTCAACGCCGCTGCGACCCGTCAATCGCTGCTGCCGTTCGACCTGGAAAACGGCCCGCTGCTGCGCGTGCAACTGCTCAAGCTCGACGCCCAGGAGCACGTGTTGCTGCTGACCCTGCACCACATCGTCTCCGACGGCTGGTCGATGAACGTGCTGATCGACGAGTTCATCCGCTGCTACGACGCCCATGAGCGCAACCAAGCGCCACAATTGCCGGCCTTGCCGATCCAGTACAGCGACTACGCCCTGTGGCAGCGCCGCTGGCTCGAAGCCGGCGAGCAGGCGCGTCAGCTGGAGTACTGGCAGGCGCGCCTGGGTGATGAGCACCCGGTGCTGGAGCTGCCCACCGACCGCCCACGCCCGGCCATGCCGAGCTATCAGGGCACGCGGCATGAATTTGCGATCGACCCGCAGCTGGCCGCGCAATTGCGCACCTGTGCGCAAAAGCACAACGTCACCCTGTTCATGCTGTTGCTCGGTGCCTTCAACGTGCTGCTGCATCGTTACACCGGGCAGGGCGATATCCGCGTCGGTGTGCCGATCGCCAACCGCAACCGCACGGAAGTCGAAGGCCTGATCGGCTTTTTCGTCAACACCCAAGTCCTGCGCACCGAGCTGACCGGGCAAACCCGTATCACTGAGCTGCTGCAAAGCATCAAGGAACACGCACTGGGCGCCCAGGCCCATCAGGAATTGCCGTTCGAGCGGCTGGTGGAAGCGCTCAAGGTCGAGCGCAGCCTGAGCCATACGCCGTTGTTCCAGGTCATGTACAACCACCAGCCGGTAGTGGCCGACATTGCCGGCGTCAGCACCGCCTCCGGCATGGAGTTGGCGCTGGTGGAGTGGCAAGGCCGTACCACCCAGTTCGACCTGACCCTCGACACCTATGAAAAATCCGGCACCCTGCACGCCGCGCTGACCTACGCCAATGACCTGTTCGACGCGCCGACCATCGCACGCATGGCCGGGCACTGGATCAGCCTGTTGCAGGCCATGGTCGCCGAGGGTGAACAGCGCATCGGCGAGTTGCCGATGGTGGCCGCAGATGAACAACAATTGCTGGTCCACGCGTGGAACCAGACCGCCGAGGTGTACCCGACCGAGCGCGGCATTCACCACCTGATCGAAGACCAGGTGCAAGCCACCCCCGGTGCGCCGGCACTGGTGTTCGGTGCAACCACGCTGACCTACGCCCAACTGGACGCGCGCGCCAACCAACTGGCCCACGCCTTGCGCGAGCAGGGTGTAGGCCCGGACGTGCTGGTGGGGATCTGCGTCGAGCGCTCCGTCGAAATGGTGGTCGGCCTGCTGGCGATTCTCAAGGCGGGCGGTGCCTATGTACCGCTCGACCCCGAATACCCGCAGGAACGCCTGGCCTACATGATCGAGGACAGCGGCATCCAGTTGCTGCTCAGCCAGCAACGCTTGTTGCCGTTGCTGCCTGTCGATGGCATCCAGGTGATGGCTTTGGACCGCCCCGCCAGCTGGCTCGATGGCCACAGCACTGAGGCGCCGAAGGTCAGCCTGCACGCGCTGAACCTCGCTTACGTGATCTACACCTCCGGATCCACCGGCAAGCCCAAGGGCGCCGGCAACAGCCATCGCGCACTGGTCAACCGCCTGTGCTGGATGCAGCAGGCCTATGGCCTGGACGCCAGTGATGCGGTGTTGCAGAAAACCCCGTTCAGCTTCGACGTCTCGGTGTGGGAGTTCTTCTGGCCGCTGATGACCGGCGCGCGCCTGGTGGTGGCGGCCCCCGGTGAACACCGTGAGCCGGCGCGGCTGATCGAGACCATCGGGCAGCATGGCATCACCACCTTGCACTTCGTGCCGTCGATGCTCCAGGCGTTTATCCATGAGCCCGGTGTGCAGGCCTGCGCCAGCCTCAAGCGCATCGTGTGCAGCGGCGAAGCCTTGCCACTGGATGCGCAGCAGCAGGTGTTCACCAAGTTGCCACAGGCCGGTCTGTTCAACCTCTATGGACCAACCGAGGCCGCCATCGACGTGACCCACTGGACCTGCGTCGACGAAGGCGCCGACAGCGTGCCCATCGGCCGGCCCATCGCCAACCTCGGTAACTATGTGCTCGATGCCCAGCTCAACCCGGTGCCTGCCGGCGTCAGCGGCGAGCTGTACCTGGGCGGCACTGGCCTGGCGCGCAGTTACCATCGACGCTCGGCCCTGACTGCCGAGCGTTTTGTGCCGAGCCCCTTCGGTGATGGCGCGCGTCTGTATCGCACCGGCGACCGCGTACGCCAGCGCGCCGACGGGGTGATCGAATACCTGGGGCGCCTCGATCATCAGGTCAAGCTGCGCGGCCTGCGTATCGAACTGGGCGAGATCGAGACACGCCTGATGCAACACCCCTCGGTGCGCGAAGCCGTGGTGCTGGTGCAGGGCGGCAAGCAACTGGTGGCGTACCTGGTGCTGGAGGACCCCGCGCCGGTCGACCTCAAAGCCTGGCTGCTCAGCAGCCTGCCCGAGTACATGGTACCCAGCCATATGGTGCCCCTGGCCAAGCTGCCCGTGACCGCCAACGGCAAGCTCGACCGCAAGGCCTTGCCATTGCCGGATGCCGCGCCACAGCAGGCCTTTGTCGCCCCGGAAAACGACCTGCAGAAAGCCGTGGCGGCGATCTGGAGCGATGTGCTGGGTGTGGAACAGGTCGGCCTGGACGACAACTTTTTCGAACTGGGCGGCGATTCGATCATCTCCATCCAGGTGGTCAGCCGTGCCCGCCAGGCGGGTATTCTCCTCAGCCCACGGGACCTGTTCCAGTACCAGAGCGTGCGCAGTCTGGCGCGGGTGGCGACCTTCGAGCAGGCGACGGCTATCGATCAGGGGCCGGTGACCGGCGAAGTGATCCTCACGCCCGTGCAACACAGCTTTTTCGAGCAGGCGATCCCGGCGCGTCAGCACTGGAACCAGTCGTTGCTGCTGACCCCGCGTGAACCCCTTGAGCCCGCGCGCCTTGAGGCCGCCTTGACCCGGTTGGTCAACCACCACGACGCCCTGCGCCTGCGGTTTGTGCAGCAGGCAGACGGTTGGCAGCAAGCTCACGCCGAGCCGGTTGCCACCGCTTCGTTGTGGCAGTCCCACGTCGCTGACGAGGCCGAGTTGGCCGCACTGTGCGACGAGGCGCAACGCAGTCTCGACCTCGAACAGGGCCCGCTGCTGCGCGCGGTTCTGGCCGTGATGGCCGACGGCACCCAGCGCCTGCTGCTGGTGGTGCATCACCTGGCGGTGGACGGCGTGTCGTGGCGCATCCTGCTCGAAGACCTGCAACAGGCTTACCGCAACGCTGCGTTGCCGGCCAAGACCAGCGCCTACCAACTGTGGGCGCAGCAGTTGCAGCGCCATGCGCAGACGCTGGACGAGCAACTGCCGTATTGGCAGGCGCAGACCGCGAGTGCCGATCTGCCCTGCGACAACCCCCAGGGCGGCCTGCAAAATCACTTGGGCAACACGCTCGAAGTCCGCCTCAGTGCCGAACACACCCGGCAACTGCTGCAAGACGCCCCGGCGGCCTACCGCACCCAGGTCAACGACCTGCTGCTGACTGCGTTGGTGCGGGTCATCAGCCGCTGGAGCGAGCAGCCCGCCGCGCTGATCCAACTGGAAGGCCATGGCCGCGAAGACCTGTTCGACACGGTTGACCTGAGCCGCACCGTCGGTTGGTTCACCAGCCTGTTCCCCGTGCGCCTGCATGCCGATGGCGAGCTGTCGGCGGCGATCAAATCGGTGAAGGAGCAACTGCGCGCCGTGCCGCACAAAGGCATTGGTTACGGCCTGCTGCGCTACCTCGGCACCCCTGACGCCCGCGAAGCGTTGTCGGCTTTGGCCGCGCCACGCATCACCTTCAACTACCTGGGCCAGTTCGACCGCCAGTTCAACGAGTCGGCGCTGTTCGTCCCGTCCACCCAGGGCAGTGGCCAGGCCCAGGACCCGCAGGCGCCGCTGGCCAACTGGCTGACCGTGGAAGGGCAGGTGTATGGCGGTGAACTGGCCTTGCAGTGGGGGTTCAGCCGCGAGATGTTCGAGGTGGCGACGGTCCAGCGCCTGGCCGATGACTACACGGCGGAACTCCAGGCCCTGATCGAACACTGTTGCGCCACGCCGGCGGGGCAGGTCACGCCTTCGGACTTCCCTCTGGCACGCCTGACCCAGCAGCAACTGGATGGCTTGCCCATCGTCGGGCCGGCGATTGCCGATCTCTACCCATTGTCGCCGATGCAGCAGGGCATGTTGTTCCACACCCTCTATGCACCTGAGGCCGAGGCTTATATCAACCAGTTGCGCCTGGACATCGAAGGCTTGGACCTGCTGGCGTTCGGCCGTGCCTGGCAAGCCGCGCTGGACCGCCATGACATCCTGCGCAGCAGCTTCCACTGGCTCGGCCTGGACAGCGCGCACCAGGTGATCCAGCGCCAGGTCGATGTGCAGTTGCACGTGATCGAAGACATCGACGCCGATTGCGATGCGCTCGCCGTGGCCGAGCGCGAGAAAGGTTTCGCACTGAATGCAGCGCCGCTGTTTCGCCTGATGCTGGTACGCGGTGCCGGTACGGCCTGGCACCTGATCTTCACCAGCCACCACATCCTCATGGACGGCTGGAGTAACGCCCAGTTGCTCGGTGAAGTCATCGCTCATTACGCCGGGCACGCCGTGCCGGCGCCGCTGGGGCAGTTCCGCGATTACCTGGGCTGGCTGCAACAGCAAGCCTCGGGCGAGGCGTTCTGGAAAGCCACCCTGGCACCGTTGCAAACGCCAACCTTGCTGGCGCAGGCGCTGCGTGTACCGGCCGAAGGCAAAGGCATGGCTGAGCATCAGGTGCTGCTGGGCGACGATTTCACGCGTGCCCTCGGCGAGTTTGCCCGCCGCCACAAAGTCACCCTCAACACCGTGCTTCAAGGCGCCTGGAGCCTGTTGCTGCAGCGCTATACCGGGCAGGACTGCGTGGCCTTTGGTGCCACGGTGGCGGGGCGCTCGGCACCGTTGCCGGGGATCGAACAGCAACTGGGCCTGTTCATCAACACGCTGCCCATTGTCAGCGCGGCCTCGCCTGCGCTGTCGGTGGCCGGCTGGCTGAGCGAACTGCAAGCCCTCAACCTGAGCCTGCGCGACCACGAACATGTGCCGCTCTACGACATCCAGGGCTGGGCGGGGCAGCAGGGCACTGCGCTGTTCGACACCTTGCTGGTGTTCGAAAACTTCCCGGTGGCCGAAGCCTTGAAACAAGGTGCGCCCGCCGGCCTGACCTTCGGCCGCCTGCACAACCATGAGCAGACCCACTATCCGCTGACGCTGGGGATCGAGTTGGGCGCCAGCCTGCGCCTGGAGTTCGGCTACGACCAGGCCCGATTCAGCGCGCAACAGGTCGCTCGACTGAGCGGCAACCTGCATCACCTGCTGGTGCAGATGCTCGCAGACGCGCAGGCACCGCTTGGCAACCTGCGCCTGCTCGACGCCGCCACTCGCCGCGACGTGCTCGCCCATAGCCGGGCGCCCGGTGCCGCCCCGCGCCAGCTGCGCGTGCACGAACGTATCGCCGCCCAAGCGGCCGCCACGCCTGACGCGCTGGCGGTACAAGCGGGCGACGCGTGCCTGAGCTACGCACAGCTGAACGACCGCGCCAACCGTCTTGCCCATCGCCTGCTGGCGCTGGGTGTTGGCCCAGGCCAGCGCGTAGGCCTGGCAGCGCGACGTGGCCCGCAGTTGATCGTCAGCCTGCTGGCGGTGCTCAAAAGTGGCGCCGCCTATGTGCCGCTGGACCCGAACTATCCGACCGAACGCCTGGCCTACATGCTGGCGGACAGCCGCCTGGACCTGCTGCTCAGCGAAACCGGGCTGTTGGCCGACCTGCCACTGCCCCAAGGGCTGGTGCGTTTGGACTTCACCGCGGCCGGTGCAGAGTTGGCTGACTACCCGTCGACCCATCCAGCCAACCAGGCCGCCGCTGCCGACCTGGCCTATGTGATCTACACCTCCGGCTCCACCGGGTTGCCCAAGGGGGTGGCCATCGACCATGCCGCCCTCAGCCAGTTCTGCGACAGCGCCGAGGCTTACAGCCGCTTGAGTGCTGCTGATCGCGTGCTGCAATTCGCGACCTTCAGCTTTGACGGCTTCGTCGAGCAATGCTACCCGCCGCTGTGTGTGGGCGCGGCGTTGATCATGCGCGGTGATGAGCTGTGGGATGCCGGGCAACTGGCCCGCGAAATTGTCGAGCAGGGCGTGACCCTGGCGGACTTGCCGGCTGCGTACTGGTATCTGCTCGCCAAGGAGTGCGCCGTCGACCGACGCTCCCTGGGCAACCTGCGCCAGGTCCACGTGGGTGGCGAGGCGATGTCGGTGGAAGGGCTGCGCGCCTGGCACGCCGCCGGCCTGGGTGGCGTGCGCCTGGTCAACACCTACGGGCCCACCGAGGCCACCGTCGTGTCCAGCGTGCACGACTGCCAGTGGGCGGACGCCAGCGATGCGTTTGGCGTGCCGATTGGCCGGGCCATCGCAGGCCGTGCCTTGTATGTGCTGGACAGTGGTTTCGAGCTGCTGGCCACCGAGGGCGTCGGCGAGCTGTGCATCGGCGCCGAGCACGGCCTGGCGCAACGCTATTTTGACCGCCCGGCGTTGACCGCCGAGCGCTTCCTGCCGGACCCGTTCTCCGCCGTGCCGGGTGCACGGCTCTACCGCAGTGGCGACCTGGCCCGTTACAACGAGGCGGGTGCGCTGGAGTACGTCGGGCGTATCGACCATCAAGTGAAAATTCGCGGTTTCCGCGTGGAAATGGGCGAGATCGAAGCCAGCCTGCAAGCCTTGCCGTCGTTGCGTGAAGCGGCGGTCATCGCACAATCGAGCGCGACGGGCACGCAATTGGTGGCGTACGTGGTGCCCGTCACGGGGCAGACGCTGGACCCGCAAGCATTGGCGGCCACCTTGCGCCAGTCCCTGCCGGACTACATGGTGCCGGGGCACTGGGTCATCCTCGAGGCCTTGCCGTTGAACAACAACGGCAAGCTTGACCGTCGCGCACTGCCGGCGCCGGACCTGAATCAAGCGCACCAGGCCTACCTGGCGCCGCAAAATCCCCTGCAGGCGCGATTGGCCGCTATCTGGCAAGCAGTGTTGCAAGTGGAACAGGTGGGGCTCAACGACCACTTCTTCGAACGTGGCGGCCATTCGTTGCTGGCGACCCAAGTGGTCTCGCGGGTGCGTCATGACCTGAAGCTGGAAGTGCCGTTGCGCACACTGTTCGAACAACCGACGCTGGAAGCGTTCGCAGCCGCTTGCGCCGGGTTGCAGACCGCCAGGGCGCTGCCGTTGGTGGCGGTGACGCGGGACCAGCCGCTGGCGCTGTCGTTCGCCCAGGAGCGTCAATGGTTCCTCTGGCAACTGGACCCGACCAGCGCGGCTTACCACGTGCCGAGTGCGCTGCATCTGCGCGGCCGCTTGGACGTCGCGGCGCTGGAGCGGGCGTTCCAGGTCCTGGTGCAGCGCCATGAGCCGCTGCGCACCACCTTTGTGGAAGAGGGCGAGCACACCTGGCAAGTGATTCATCCGCGCCTGGCGATGCCGATCGAACACCAGCGGGTCGCGGCCTCGGCGATCGAACACGCGGTGGCGCAGGAAATCCAGCGCCCGTTCGACCTGGTCAATGGCCCGCTGATGCGCGTCAACGTGCTGGAGGTCGAGGCCGAGCACCATGTGCTGGTGATCACCCAGCACCACATCATCTCCGACGGCTGGTCGATGCAAGTCATGGTCGACGAGCTGGTGGCGCTCTATCAGGGCCAGTCCCCGTTGCCTGCGCTGCCGATCCAGTACGTCGACTATGCCCAGTGGCAACGTGACTGGATGGCGGCCGGTGAAAAACAGCGCCAACTCGATTACTGGCGCACCCGTCTGGGCACCGAGCATCCGGTGCTTGAGCTGCCGCTGGATCACCCGCGGCCGGCGCTGCAAAGCCATCGTGGCGCACGCCGCCAAGTCCAGCTCGACAACGCGCTGGTCACTGAGCTCAAGGCCCTGGCCCAGCGTCAGGAGGTGACCCTGTTCGTCGTGCTGCTGGCGTCGTTCCAGACCTTGCTGCATCGCTACAGCGGCCAGTCCCGGATCCGCGTCGGCGTACCGATCGCCAACCGTAATCGCCTGGAAACCGAGCGTCTGCTGGGCTTCTTCGTCAATACCCAGGTGCTGCAAGCCGACGTGCACGGGCAGATGGCCTTCGACCAACTGCTCGCCCAGGTCAAGCAGCAGGCCCTGGACGCCCAGGCGCATCAGGACCTGCCGTTCGAACAACTGGTCGAAGCCCTGCAACCGGAGCGCAGCCTCAGCCATAACCCGCTGTTCCAGGTGATGTTCAACCACCAGGACAGCCTGCGTACAGCCCCGCTGCAGTTGCCGGGCCTGGACCTGCAAGCGGTGGATTGGGCCGGGCACAGCACCCAGTTCGACCTGAACCTGGAAACCGAAGAGTCCGCCGAAGGCCTGTGGGCGTCCCTGACCTACGCCACCGACCTGTTCGATGCCACGACCGTCGAGCGCTTGGCCGAGCACTGGCAAAACCTGTTGCGCGCCGTGGTGCACGATGCATCCCAGGCTGTGGATGAGCTGGCGATGCTCAGCGCGCCCCAATGGCAACAGATGGTCGAGGCTTGGAATGACACGTCGGTTGATTACCCCCGCGAGCGTTGCGTGCACCGGCTGTTCGAGGCCCAGGCCCTGGCACAACCGGACGCGCTGGCGCTGCAGTTCAATGGCCAGGCCCTCAGCTACGGCGAACTCAACCGTCGCGCCAACCGCCTGGCCCATCGCCTGATCGCGGCGGGCGTAGGGCCGGACGTGCTGGTGGCGGTGCATGTCGAGCGTTCGCTGGACATGGTGATCGGCCTGTTGGCGACCCTCAAGGCGGGTGGTGCCTACGTGCCGCTCGACCCGCAATTCCCGGCGGACCGCCTGGCCTTCATGCTTGAAGACAGCCGTGCGCGAGTGTTGCTGACCCAGCCGCACCTGGATGGCAGCCTGGCGCACTCGCAGGGTGTGCAGGTGCTGATGGTCGAAGCGGATGACAACGCCGCCGAGCACAACCCACAGGTCAACGTCACGCCGGAACACCTGGCCTACGTGATCTACACCTCCGGCTCCACCGGCAAGCCCAAGGGTGTGATGGTGCGCCACCAGGCGCTGTGCAGCTTCACCTGCGGCATGGCCGGCACCCTGGACATCGGTGCTGACGCCCGCGTGTTGTCGCTGACCACCTTCTCGTTCGACATCTTCGCCCTGGAGCTGTACGTGCCGCTGACGGTCGGCGCCACCGTGCTGCTGAGTGGTCAGGAACTGGCCCTCGACCCCGAAGCCATCATCGACCTGGTGCACAGCCAATCCGCCAACGTCCTGCAAGCCACGCCGTCGACCTGGCGCATGCTGCTGGAAAGCCCGCGCGCCCAACGGCTGCGCGGTATCAAAAGCCTGTGCGGCGGCGAAGCACTGCCGTCGGACCTGGCCCAGCGCCTGCTCGACCTGCAAGGCCCGCTGTGGAACCTCTATGGCCCGACGGAAACCACTATCTGGTCGGCGGCCCATCGTCTGCACGAGGCCCAGCCTTTTGTCGGGCGGCCCATCGCCAATACCACGTTGTTCATCCTCAATGCCGGCTTGACCCCAAGCCCGGTGGGCGCGGCCGGTGAGTTGCTGATCGGTGGCGTCGGCCTGGCGCGCGGTTACCACGAGCGCCCGGCGCTGACCGCCGAGCGTTTTGTGCCCAACCCGTACGGTGCGCCGGGCGAGCGCCTGTACCGCACCGGCGACCTGGCCCGCTACCGCGCCGACGGTGTGGTGGAGTACATCGGCCGGGTCGACCATCAGGTCAAGGTACGTGGGTTCCGCATCGAACTGGGTGAAATCGAAGCCTGCCTGCGCGAGCAGGCCGGTATACGCGAAGCCGTGGTCCTGGCCGACAACGACCGCTTGATCGCCTATCTGGTCAGTTCCGCGCCCGACGCCCCGGAGGTCTACAAGGCGGTCCTGCGCGAGCGCCTGCCGGACTACATGGTACCGGCGCACCTGATGTTCCTCGACAGCCTGCCCCTGACCCCCAATGGCAAGCTCGATCGCAAGGCATTGCCGGCGGTGGACGCGGCGCTGTTGCGCACAGGTCATGTGGCGCCCGTGACGCCGCGTGAACAGCAGGTCGCGGCCATCTGGGCCGACGTGCTGGACCTGCCGCAGGTCGGTCTCGATGACCACTTCTTCGAACTGGGCGGGCATTCGCTGCTGGCCACACGGGTGGTCTCGCGGGTTCGCCAGGCACTGGCGCTGGAAGTGGCGCTCAAGACCCTGTTCGAACACCCGCTGCTGGGTGACTTCGTGCAGGCCCTGGGCGAGGAGGGCGTGGTTGCGCCGGCCTTGCTCAAGGCTGACCGCCGCCAACCGCTGCCGCTGTCCTACGCCCAGGAGCGCCAATGGTTCCTCTGGCAACTGGACCCACACAGCACCGCGTACCACATCCCCAGCGCCTTGCGTTTGCGAGGGCCGCTTGACCTCGGTGCGCTGCAACGCAGTTTCGATACCTTGCTGGCGCGCCATGAAAGCCTGCGCACCCATGTGCGCCAGGACGCCGCCGCTACCGTGCAGGTGATTGAGGACTCGGGCCTGATCGAAATCGACTTGGCCGACACCGATGAAGCCAGCCTCAAGGCCCGGGTCGCTGAGGTGGTCGCGCAGCCATTCGAGCTGCTGCGCGGACCGCTGCTGCGGGTCAACCTGCTGCGCCTGGCGGCTGATGATCATGTGCTGGTGCTGGTGCAGCACCACATCGTCTCCGATGGCTGGTCGATGCAACTGATGGTCGAGGAACTGGTGCAGCTGTACGCCGCCTTCAGCCAAGGCCACATGCCAGACTTGCCAGCCTTGCCGATCCAGTACGCCGACTACGCCCTGTGGCAGCGCAACTGGATGGAGGCCGGCGAGAAGGCCCGCCAACTGGCGTACTGGCAGGCCCAGTTGGGTGGCGTGCAGCCGGTGCTGGAGTTGCCTTTCGACTACCTGCGCCCCGCGGTACAAAGTCACCGTGGCGCACGCCTGGGCATTGAGTTGCAACCGCAGCTCCTGGCCGGTTTGCGCCGCTTGGCGCAAGGCGCCGGTGTGACGTTGCCGATGGTGCTGCTGGCGTCCTACCAGGCGTTGCTGCACCGCTACAGCGGCCAGGAAGACGTGCGCGTCGGCGTGCCGATTGCCAACCGCAATCGCCTGGAAACCGAGGGGCTGATCGGCTTCTTCGTCAACACCCAGGTACTCAAGGCCGATATCCACGGGCAGATGAGCGTCGTGCAACTGCTGCAACAGGTACGCCAGCGTTCCCTGGAGGCCCAGGCCCACCAGGACCTGCCGTTCGAGCAACTGGTAGAAGCCCTGCAACCCGAGCGCAGCATGAGCCTGAGCCCGCTGTTCCAGGTGCTGTTCAACCATCGCGTGACCTCGGCAGCCAATCACCTGCAGCGCCTCACCGAACTTGATGTCGAGGTGCTGAGCTGGGATGAAGGCGTTGCCCAGTTCGACCTGGCACTGGATGTGGAGGAAAGCCAGGCGACCCTGCGTGCCTCCCTGAACTACGCCACCGACCTGTTTGCGCCCGCCACGATTGAACGCATGGCCGGCCACTGGCAGAACCTGTTGCAGGCGATGGTAGCCGACCAACAGCAACCCATCAGCCAACTCAACCTGCTGGGCCAGGACGAGCAACAACACATTCTTCAGCTGTGGGACCAGACCGACGCCGGCTTCTCGGCCAAGCGCATGGTCCACGAATTAGTCGCCGACCGCGCCCGGGAAAACCCGGAGGCAGTTGCGGTGAAATTCGACGCACAAACCCTGAGCTATGGCGAGCTGGACCGCCAGGCCAACCGCCTGGCCCATGCATTGATCGCCCGTGGCGTCGGCGCCGAAGTGCGCGTGGCGATTGCCATGCCACGCAGCGCCGAGATCATGGTGGCGTTCCTCGCGGTGATGAAAGCCGGTGGTGTCTACGTGCCGCTGGACATCGAATACCCGCGTGACCGCTTGCTGTACATGATGGAGGACAGCCGCGCGCAGCTGCTACTGACCCACACCCGTGCCTTGCAGCAACTGCCGATCCCCGACGGCCTTGATAGCCTGGCGATTGATCGTACCGAGGAATGGACAGGCTTCAGCGACACGGCGCCGCAGGTGAAACTGGACGGCGACAACCTGGCCTACGTGATCTACACCTCCGGCTCCACCGGCATGCCCAAAGGCGTGGCGGTGTCCCACGGCCCGTTGGTGGCGCACATCATTGCCACCGGCGAGCGTTATGAAACGTCGCCGGCCGATTGCGAACTGCACTTCATGTCGTTCGCCTTCGACGGCTCCCACGAAGGCTGGATGCACCCGCTGATCAACGGTGCCAGCGTGCTGATTCGCGATGACAGCCTGTGGCTGCCGGAATACACCTACCAGCAGATGCATCGCCATCACGTGACCATGGCGGTGTTCCCGCCGGTGTACCTGCAGCAACTGGCCGAACATGCCGAACGCGACGGTAACCCGCCGAAGGTTCGTGTGTACTGCTTCGGCGGTGATGCCGTGGCCCAGGCCAGCTATGACCTGGCGTGGCGTGCACTCAAGCCGACCTACCTGTTCAACGGCTATGGCCCGACCGAAACCGTGGTCACGCCGTTGCTGTGGAAAGCGCGCAAGGGCGATCCGTGCGGTGCCGTCTACGCACCGATCGGCACACTGCTGGGCAATCGCAGCGGCTACGTGCTGGACGCGCAACTCAACCTGCAACCCATCGGCGTAGCCGGTGAGTTGTACCTGGGCGGCGAGGGCGTGGCCCGGGGTTACCTGGAACGTCCGGCCCTGACCGCCGAGCGCTTCGTGCCGGACCCGTTCGGCAAGCCCGGCAGCCGTGTGTATCGCAGCGGCGACCTGACCCGTGGCCGCCCGGATGGCGTGGTGGATTACCTCGGCCGCGTCGATCATCAGGTGAAAATCCG
>Ga0209173_100238_pt1 | contig 43168 bp, 39 predicted proteins | sample SynthPrep_16_END_FD_187206 | JGI IMG/M metagenome (GOLD analysis project Ga0209173, IMG submission 187206) | Synthetic microbial communities from Ohio, USA - SynthPrep_16_END_DS12_MetaG (SPAdes) (version 2) | ecosystem: Engineered > Bioreactor > Aerobic > Activated sludge | place: USA: Ohio... | reverse complement strand
TTCTATCGTCTGTAAAAAACCGACTAAGTATGAGCAGGGTTTGATTCGCGTCGCCGAGCTGTTGAAAAAAGCTGGATATGAAGGATTTTAAATGTCTAAGAAGATAAAGCTGGGCGACATTTTGCAGGTGTTAACCTCGCAGGGTGTCGCATATGCGCAAGTTACTCATAAGCATCCGGAATTTGGTTTTTTAATTCGTGTTTTTCCCGGACTTCATAATGAACACCCAAAAGATTTTTCGGTTTTTGTTGATAGTGAACCACAATTTTCCGCATTCTTTGTTGTTTAAGTGCGGTAAATCAAGGGCTTCTATCCGTTGTGGCAAATGCTCCGGTTCCCGAAAGGTTACAAATGTTTCCTACGTTCCGCTCCAGGAATGGCGGGCCGGGAGGCTCTATTTGGCTGTGGAATGGAAGCGAAGCACTTCGGCTGGAGAGAAAGATTAGCTCGGAAGAGCTGAAGCATTCCACAAGAGGAATTATCAGTGCACCATTGCTTGTTGAGCGTATTGAAAAGAATTACAGAGCCGAGACCCATGAGGTTTGGTGAGTTGTAGAAGTTTCACTTGATCTAACACTTTCTACACCGGACTTGCGCCGGTTTTTTTGCACCCTATTTGCATTAGGATTATTGAGGTTAAGACAGGGAGTGCTGACATAAGTATTCGTCAGTCCGAGATTTCCCCTCAAATAAAAAATGGGAATTCAATTCCTAGGGGCAAAGTGGCTGAAAGCTTTGGCCTGAAGTCGGGTGTGCCTTTAAAGGAGCAAGGGTATCCTAACGGAATTCCTATTGAAATTATGAATTTTACTGATGCCAAATAATCAAAGAACCACCTTGTCAATGCTGCTATCTCAGGAAAGTAAATATCCGGCGGGCATAATTTGGAAAAATTTGTGCAAGTATTGAAAGACGCTTCTGGCACGATTTCTAGTAAGTCACTTGAAGTGGTGCCAAGAATATATAAGGTATAATATAAGCTGCCAAATGCTACCAAGGATGCGGTTAAGATGGTGTACGATCCAAAGGTATATCCAGAAATTTCGAATATGGCTAGCGATGCTGCTCGTATAGCGCTAATTCAGTATCAGGCGACGGGTGAGAGATTGCACGAAGTTATTGTTGGTAAATTGAGGTTTCAGGTTCTGATTAATATAAAAAATTGAGAAATGTATGTTTCAACTGCATTCCCAATTGGGGTTTATAAATGAAGTTTGGTGAGTTGCCGGGAGATGGCGAGGATCTGTTGTATTGGATTCTTTGGTTTGCTATCGGTGCGTTTTCAGAGGGTGACTTAGAAGGGCTTTTGCAGAGGATGTTTATACGTTGCGAAGGGCTTTCTGGTGACCCGGGTTGGGAGTTTGAATACGAACCGGATGCCTGTTCTGGGCACTATGTTTTCTCAGCTGATCAGAACATGAGCGGTATTTTTCCTGATTCTCGTGTTTATAGTGTTCAGGCTGTTAAGGAGGCCATGAAGGAATCTATGCTTGCTCTTGGGAATAAATACCCTGAAAGAGCTGGTGATCTACAAAAGTTGATATGTAAGTACGAGCTTTGAAAAACTTGCTAAGGAAAGCAGATTTACTTTCAGTATGCAGCTGGTACGCGGCCTACTGTGATTAAAGTTCAAGGAAATGATCATGGATTTTTGAGTTATAGCCGGTTTTAGTGAAATCAAGATGAGGTGGGGGGATCTCGAAGTGGACCGTATGCCCGTACGAGGTAAGGGGAATATTTGTTTTTTTTTGGAAGAGTCAACTGGGGTAGCAATACCTTGGTGTAGCACGGATGGGTTGGGGCCTGATGATTTAGATATTCTTGCTTGCCTATTGATCGACGATGGAGGGGGACCTTTTGTCGAAACTATTCCTTGGCTAGACGAGGGTCTGAATAGATTGATAGCCGTGAGGCGAGAGGACGAGGTCACCACTGAATGGGCCCGCGATGCCTGGGCAACCCATATTTCGAAAAGTGGAGTTAAAATTTATTCACTTTATGATGAGGACTTCTCAATAACTATAAGTTTGGATGACTTCGAACGGGCTTTACGCGGTTGGAAGGACTTTCTTCTGTCATTGTAGGTAGGGAAGGCTGCTGGATAGGGCGTCAGCAAACGAGGTCAGCTCACGATTCCATTCTTTGGTGGTTTAGTAATTTTAAATATAGTCTATCCTTTAGTGCTGTAGCTACGAATTGCCACAACTTTGAAGTAACGCCATCTGGAAGTCGAACCGCTCAGACACGCATTGAAGATAGCCCGGTAGCTGACTGCTGCCGCCTCCTTTTCCTACAAGTCATTGCTTTACCACGCTTTGACAACCACCCAATCCAACACGACTAACTTTCGTGGCGTGCTGAGCTCATACAGCGCACGCTATGCAGCAACCCTATCTCTCCACCACGCTCTTCCGTGGCACCGTTGCGACTAACAGCTAGCAAATGACTTTTAATCAGCCGTCGCTGTCGTCGTTCTATGCGCTATCGCACGAGGCGCCCGGTGGAACCTATCAACTGATTGCGAACAACGAGACCCGGGCCGACCAGGTCATTTCGCACACCTGCATTCCTAATCTCTCACTGATCCATTCCAATGATCCGTTCAATCAGCTGACGCCACCGCTTACATCCGGTGATGCTCCAGCAAGAAGTCTACGAACAATCGCACCCGCGCCGGCATTGCCGAGCCGCCTACGAACACCGCATGAATCGGTTCCCGGTCGCCGGGGTTCCAGGCTTCCAGCAGCGGTATCAGGTCACCGCGCTGCAGATCCTCGCTCACGCTGAACTCGCCGATACGCGCAATGCCCGCACCTACTCGCGCAAGTTGTGCCAGCGCTTCACCACTGCTGCATTCGATGTTGCCGCAGACCTTCAGGGAGAACTCTCTTGCGTCGCGGATGAACGGCCAGTTGGGTTCGGCACGCCGGAAGTTGAAGCGCAGGCAGTTATGCCGTAGCAGGTCTTCCGGTTCGCGAGGGATGCCGTGGCGTTGCAGATACTCGGGCGATGCCACCACTACCTGGCCGGTGTCGCCGATCCTGCGCGCGGTCAGCGGGCTGTCGGGCAGATGGCCAAAACGTACCGCCACATCGGCCTGGCCGCCGAGAATATCGACCACTTCGTCGCCGAGGGTGAGGTCGACCAAGATGTTCGGATGGCGGGCGCTGAATGCCGCCACCAGGGGGACGATGGCCAGCCGCCCGTGGCCAAGGGCGGCACTGACCCGCAATCGGCCCCTGGGTACGCCCTGGTCGGCGATGGCTTCTTCCACCTCGGCCATGTCGGCCAGGATACGCCGGGCGCCGCGCAGGAAAGCCTCGCCCTCGGCAGTGAAGCTGATCGCTCGGGTGGTGCGCAACAGCAACCGGGTGCCAAGGCGCTGTTCGGTACGCGCGATGATCCGACTGACCGCCGAGGGTGTGAGCCCTAATGCACGCGCGGCAGCCGATAGGCTGCCTTCCTGCGCCACGGTGGCGAACACGAGCATGTCACCGGATCTGCCGTTGAAGTCCATTTGTGCCCCTTACGCATAGGTGATTGCCAGAAATGCTATCTACCGCCTTAAAACGCTGGATCGTAGCATTGGCGGCATAGATAAGGAGCCTTCCATGCGTATCAATCCACCACTTGTCGCACTTGCCATAGGTGCCTTTGGCATCGGTGTTACCGAGTTCGCCCCCATGGGCATGTTGCCGGGCATCGCTGCGGATCTCGGCGTTTCTATTCCCGCCGCGGGCCTGTTGGTCAGTGCTTACGCCCTGGGTGTACTGCTCGGCGCGCCGCTGATGACCCTGACTACCGGCAGGATCCCCCGGCGCTATCTACTGATCGGACTCATGGCGATTTTCACCCTGGGTAATCTGATGTCAGCCCTGGCGACCGATTACTACAGCCTCATGATCGCCAGGGTGGTGACCTCACTGAACCACGGTGCGTTCTTTGGCGTTGGCTCTATCGTTGCTGCCAGCGTGGTCGCCCCTGAGAAACGTGCCGGAGCGGTCGCGGCAATGTTTATGGGCCTCACCCTGGCGACCATTGGCGGTGTGCCGCTGGCCGCCTGGTTTGGCGAAATGTTCGGTTGGCGCACTGCATTCTGGGGCATTACCGGCCTCGGCGTGGTCGCCATGGCCGCGTTATGGTTCGCCCTGCCCAACCTGAAGGCGCCGCCAGGCGTCGGTGTAATGGCCGAAATTCGGGTACTGGGCCGTGGCCCGGTGCTGGGCGCGTTGGCCCTCACGGTAGTCGGTTCGGGCGCAATGTTTACCGTCTTCACCTACATCGCGCCGATCCTTAGCAGCGAGACTCACGCGTCCACCGCCTACATAACCGCCATGCTGGTTCTGTTCGGTGTGGGCCTGACACTGGGCAACATGTGGGGCGGCAAGGCCGCCGACCGCTCGATAGATCGCACACTGATCGTTTCGCTGAGCGTGCTGATTCTCGTGTTGCTGGCGTTTACGGTACTGATGCGTTGGCCGCTGCCGGCGGCCGTTGCCATCCTGATATGGGGTATCGCCAGTTTCGCCTTGGTGCCGCCGCTACAGATGCGCGTCATGGAAGCTGCCAAGGACGCGCCCAATCTGGCCTCGGCGGTGAACATCGGTGCGTTTAACTTCGGCAATGCGATTGGTGCGGCACTGGGCGGTGCGGTGATCAATGCAGGGCTAGGTTATCCGGCGATTTCCCTGGCTGGAGCGGCAGTGGCGGGGCTAGGGCTGCTGATGGTGCTGGGATTTGCCTGGCGTTCCAGAAAGATTGCAACTGCATTGGCGTGAGCTTGATGGGAGAGCCAGTCACTCAGTTGCTCCGTGACTTCCATTGTGATTTTGCATGACCAAATTGGATGGCTGAATCGCCGAGTAACACACGCTTTGCTTGCCCGCGGGAGCACTTAGAGTGGAGCCCAATATAGCGTTCGAACAAGGAGTCTAAGGTCAGCGCCTACACCCTTTACCTTCCTCCCATGACGCCTCATTAATGAACGTAGCCTGGCAGGCTGGAGATGTCTACGGTGCCGGGGCGATTCAGAATGCTTGAATGAATCCCCCTCACAGCGACGTGAGGGCCGTCTTCATAGAGGTGCTGAGCCGCGTTTACATTCGAGGCTTTCACCTAAGCCACGGATCATCTCCATCAATGCCTTCACCCGCAGCGGCAAGTTTCCGGCCGGGTATACCGCGTGCATCTGTGGGCTCTCACCGCTGCTGGAGGTGAGCTTGTACTCAGGACACACCCGGAGCAGGCGCCCCGTTTCCACTTCGGGTTCCGCCATCCAATCCGCCAGGCGGGCGATCCCGACGCCCGCCAGGGCTGCCTGGAATACCGCCAGGCCGGAGCTGAAGCGAAATTTTGGATGAACCCGAAAGCTGATGGCCTGCTCCTCACTGCGAAAATTCCACTCCTTGAGAATCCGCGGCGCCGTATGCAGGATCAGCGAATGAGCCTCCAGTGCCTCGATGGCGTCGGGCATGCCGTTGCGCTCCAGGTAGCCGGGGCTGGCATACAGGTAACGTGAGTAACTCCAGAGCGCAAAGCCGATCAAGTCGCTGGATTGTGGAAACGCACCGCGAATCGAGAAGTCCAGCTTGCTCCTGGCCGGGTCGATGATCTCATCGGTGAAGATCACATCGATGTTAACGTCTGGATAACGCTCGCAGTATTGCGCGATCAACCGGGGCAATACCCCGTGTCCGAGAACCTCGGGGGCGGAAAAACGGATCCAGCCTGAGGCCAGGCCGCTGAGGCCGGCCAGGTCTTCATCCACCTCACGTTGCAGATCGAGCATTTTGTACGCGTGGGGCAATAAGCATTCGCCCGCTTCGGTCAAGCTCACGGCATTGGACGAGCGATTGAACAACTTGAGCCCCACACTTTCCTCCAGGGCTTGAACGGCACGGGTCAGTGCGCTGGGGGAGCGCCCCAGCGTCCGTGCCGCGGCGACGAAGCTGCGCTTGCGAGCCACGGTCGCGAAGGCTTCAAGTTCCCCCAACATATTCAATGCCACTTTCCACCTCATTGCATTTTTCACAACGCGGCATTGCAACACAAAAAAGGCCCTTCCGTTAACCTTCCCGCTCAACCCACAAGGATGGTGCAAACAGGAGCGCAAGGACGTGTCGAAGCTGGATGAAGTAATCGGGAAAGCCGCAGCGTGTATTGATGAAGTCATTCATGAAAGGCTGGAAAAAAAATCAGTGACTTCGACCCGACGGGAGATACCGCAAATTCATCTGTCGCTGGAAGAACAACGCACACTTCAGGCCGGGCTGGCATCGCTGGACGTGACCGATAGCGCCTCGGGGATCCGCCAGATGCCGGTCCTGGGGCAGTTGCTGGAAAGTGTCCTGGGCAGCGAGAAAATCCAGCAGTTGCGCAATTTTCCACAGGCCCGTGACGTGGCGATGATCGTCAGGGGGCTGCCGCTGGACCCGCAACTGCCCGCCACGCCCTATGACCTGGAGCCGGGTATCGAGAACCTGTCGATTCTGGCCGGGGCTATTTTGTCCGTGCTGCACACTCTGCAAACCCGTCCGCTGGCGTACGAGGGTGAAAGCACCGACTCCGTGTTCCGTCACGTATCGCCCAAGCGCAAGCGGGAGACCGAAAAGAGCTCCTATGGCTCGCGGGCGGATCTGGACATGCATGTCGACAACCCTCACCTGCCTTTGACCTGCGAACCCGTCTCGCAGTTGTCGGCCTGTCCGGAGTACCTGTCCCTCACTGGCCTGCGCTGCGAGCTCGACGTGCCGACGCGCATCGTCGCCATTGACGAGGTGCTGGCCATTCTGCCGGCCTACGTCGAAGAAGAACTGTCACGACCGAACTTCACCGTTCGCCGACCGGCCTCCTTCGGCAAACAGGGGAATGTGCTGGAAAACGTCCCCTTGCTCTACAGAAGCGCAACCGATGGCCTGTATTGCCGCTACAACAAAGCGAGTGTCGAAGCGACCTGCGCCCCTGCGCAGTTTGCTCTCCAGCTGTTTGCCGCCGCCGCCAATCATCCCGATGTCGTGCACCACATCATGCTGCAACCGGGGGACATGCTGATCTTCAAGAACCAGCAAACCCTGCATGCCCGGGATGGTTTTACCCCCCGCTACGACGGCCGTGATCGCTGGATGTTGCGTGTCTTCGGGGTCAATGATCCGGCACGCGTGGTACCGCTGGATCCTCATCAACCCTACATAGTCAGAGCCTGATTTCATGGTCGATATTGTCATCCTTTGCGTGTTCGCCTTCGCCGCCGGCCTGATCGATGCGGCGGTGGGCGGCGGCGGACTGATCCAGATTCCCGCGCTATTCAACGTGCTACCCACCGCTCAACCGGCGGCGCTGCTGGGTACCAATAAGGTCGCGGCCGCCTGCGGCACCGCATTCGCGGCCCGGTCCTTCGTGCGCAAGGTGGTGATCGACTGGGGGCTTGTGATCCCCGCCGCCTGCGCGGCCTTTGTCATGGCCTTCTTCGGAGCCGCCACGGTGTCGTTCGTACCCCAGTCGATGATCCGGCCGGCGGTGCTGGTGTTGATTGTGCTGATGGCGATCTACACCTTCTGGAAAAAAGATTTCGGCGCCCTGCACAAACCCATGCGCATCGGTACCAAGGAAAAACTGCTGGCGATCGTCATCGGCGGCGCCATCGGTTTCTACGACGGTCTGTTCGGTCCCGGCACTGGCAGCTTCCTGATCTTCCTGTTTATCCGCTGCTTCGCCTTCGACTTTCTCCATGCCTCTGCATCGGCCAAGCTAGTGAACATCGCGACCAACGTAGCGGCACTGATATTCTTCATTCCGACGGGTAACGTGCTCTACCTGATCGCAATCCCCATGGCGGCATTCAACATCCTGGGCGCGCTCACCGGCACCTGGCTGGCGGTTCATAAAGGCGTGCCCTTTGTCCGGGCTCTATTCCTGGTGTTACTGGTGATTCTGATCAGCAAGCTGTCCTACGACCTGTTCCTGTAGACCAGAGGAAAACTCCATGCATCCCATGTTCGATCGCCTCGTGGCATTACTCGATGCCCGCTCAGCCTCTTACCGGGTGTTGATGCACGATGCCGAGGGCCAGTCGGCGCGCGTCGCCGAAATCCGTGGCACCGAGCCCGGCCAAGGCGCGAAGGCCATGCTTTGCGCCCTCAAGGGCCAGGCCGGCCCCTATGCGCTGGTGATACTGCCGGGCGACCAGAAGCTGGACATGAAGAAAGTCGGAGCGGCCCTGGGCGGGAAAAAAGCCGAGCTGGTGAAGGCCGAAACCGCCATGGAGCTGACCGGGTGCCGGATCGGCGCCATCCCTCCGTTTGTTTTCGATGAGCGGATTCAATTGATCGTCGATCCGGCCTTGACCACAGGCTACGCCGAAATAGCCTTTAACGCGGGGCGGCTGGATGCGTCGATGGTGCTCGATACGCAGGACTATCTGGCGATCGCCATGCCTCGATTGCTGGATATCAGCCAGGCCTGAGCAGACGTTTTCACAGACGCGGCCCAAAAAAAACGATAGCCGCGCTGGCCTGCTATGCACTGTATCTGGCCGGTCTTCAGGCTCGAACGACAGGTCGGTCACGTCATTTCCAGGGCAACCGCATCAGGCATGAACCGGTGCGCTCATTCCCTGGCGTAGATTTGCGGGAATTCGTCGGGACCAGACCGTCCTTTAGTCCATCCACCGTGCAGGTATTGCAGTCTGTGTCTATGCTGCAGTATGGGTGTCGAGACCCGCTACCAACCTGTCTCGACGCCGCACTCTCGCTGTCCGCAGTCCGGATTTTCACCATCACAGCATCAAAACAGCACAGCGGAATGTGCGTGAGCATGAGCTTGAACGCCTGAGCGATTCAGCCACTTATCGAATAGGGAAATAGGCTTGATGTGTCGGTAAAAAAAATTCTTTGCGTGGTCGGAACGCGTCCCGAAGCGATCAAAATGACCCCGGTCATTCTGGCCTTGAAGCAGCAGGGCTGGGTCGATGTGCGTGTGGTCGCCACGGCACAGCATCGCGACATGCTGGATCAGGTCCTGGCGTTTTTCGGCATCGAGCCCGATATCGACTTGGACGTCATGCGACCCAATCAAACCTTGGCCACCCTGACCGGGCAGTTATTGCTCAAGCTGGATGTTGTCCTGCTCGAAGAACGGCCCGATGCGGTGCTGGTGCAAGGCGATACCACCACGGTGATGGCCTGTGCCCTGGCCTGTTTTTATCGGCGCATACCGGTGGGGCATATTGAGGCCGGCCTGCGCACGGGGGATCTGCAGCATCCGTTCCCCGAGGAAGCCAACCGGGTCATTGCCGGTAAATTAGCGCACTGGCACTTCGCGGCAACGCAAGGCACCCGGCAAAACCTGCTGAAAGAAGGCGTAGCCAGTGGGGACATTTTCGTCACGGGCAACACGGTGATCGATGCCCTGATCATGACCGCGGCCAGTGAGGTGGAGATCGGCCTTGATCTTGATCCGAGCAAGCGCCTGGTGCTGGTGACGGCCCATCGCAGGGAGCATTTTGGCGCGCCGTTTCTCGACATCTGCCGAGCGCTGCGCACCCTTGCCGAGAACAACCCTGGGGTTCAGTTTCTCTACCCTGTGCACCCGAACCCGAATATCCAGGGCGTCGCCCAGGCGTGCCTGGCAGGTATACCGAACTTCAGGCTGTGCGCGCCGCTGGGTTACGCGGCGTTCATCGCCGCCATGAAAGCGGCGTATTTCATCCTGACCGACTCGGGAGGCGTCCAGGAAGAGGCGCCGGCGCTGGGTAAGCCGGTGCTGGTCATGCGGGATGAAACCGAGCGCCCGGAAGCGGTGGAGCAGGGCAGCGTCAAGCTGGTGGGGGCCAACTATGAACGTATCATCGAGCAGGCGCAGCGCCTGCTTGACGATGAATCGGCCTACCGTGGCATGGTGCGAGGTGTTTCGCCCTACGGCGATGGGCAGGCTGCCGGGCGTATCGTGAAGGTCCTGCGCGAGCACTTTTCTTGAAGCGCCTGGTATTTCTCTCGCCGTTGCCCTGGCACAGCTTCGCCCAGCGGCCGCACAAGTTTGTCGATTGGGTGCACGGCCGCACAGGGGCGTCGGTGCTGTGGGTCGATCCTTATCCCACGCGGCTGCCCAGGTGGAGCGATCTCAAGGCGGCTGCGCCCTGCGCGCAAACCAGTCCATCCAGTGGCACGCCGCCATGGCTCACGCTGATCAAGCCTGGCGGTCTACCGATAGAACCTCTACCGTGCTCGGGCTGGGTGAACCGCTTTTGCTGGCGGCATGCATTGAGCAGGATCGATCAATTCACCCACGCCTCTCCAGCCTTGCTCGTGGTCGGCAAGCCCTCGGTCCTGGCACATCTGTTGTTGCAGCGGCTTCGTCACTGCGCGTCCTTGTATGACGCAATGGACGATTTCCCGGCGTTTTATACCGGCCTCTCGCGATCGGCCCTGGCGCGCCGTGAGCGGCTGATCGCCCAGCACGTGGACGTCATCTGGACGTCGAGTTCCGTGCTCGACGCACAGTGGCGGCGTTATCGCAACGAGGTGTGCCTGGTGCTGAACGGCCTGGACTTGGCGGCGATCTCTGCCGTAAAGCGGGCGCCGATGTCATCGAGTCGAAAGGTTTTTGGCTACGTGGGCACCCTGGCCACCTGGTTTGACTGGGCCTGGGTGGCGGCTTTGGCCGAAGCCAGGCCCAACGATGAAATTCGTTTGATGGGGCCGATCTTCGGCGCCGCGCCCGCGCATTTGCCGAGCAACGTAGCGGTGTTGCCTGCCGATAATCATGGCGCGGCGTTGGCCGCCATGGCCGAGTTCGACGTGGGCTTGATTCCTTTCAAAAAGACCCTGCTCACCGCGTCGGTCGATCCGATCAAGTACTACGAATACCGCGGCCTGGCATTGCCGGTGATCTCGACTGACTTCGGCGAGATGCATGGCCGTTCAGGGCTGCCGGGTGTTTTTATCAGTCACTCGCACAGCGATATTGCCGGGCTGGCCGAGGCCGCCTTGGAGTGTGAGCGCAATGCGGACGAAGCCCGTGCATTTGCACTGCAACACTCATGGGAAGCGCGTTTTGATGCCGCCACGCTTCATCCATGACTGCGACGTGATCGTCGTCAACTACAACGTCGGCACGCTGCTCGGCGAATGCGTGGCGTCGGCCTTCAGGGAAGGCGCGCGGCGGGTGATTGTGGTGGACAACGCTTCGACTGACGGCAGCCTGGCGTACCTGGATGAGTGCCCGGCCTATACGGGCCTGAGCATCATCCGGAATCAGCGGAATATGGGCTTTGCCTCGGCCTGTAATACCGGTGTGGGGGTGTCGAGTGCCGGCGCATTGTTGTTCCTGAACCCGGATTGTGTCCTGCTGCCGGGCTCATTGCAGGGCATGATGGAAGCGCTGCACGCGGATGCCGCCACGGGCATGGTGGGGGGCTTTCTATGCAACCCCGATGGGTCCGAACAGCCGGGCGGGCGCCGGGTGTTTCCGACCCCCAGGAGAGCATTCGTCCGGGCTTTTGGCTTATCGCGCCTGGATGGAGTGTTTCCCACGCTGTGCGCCGACTTCCTGTTGCATCGTGAGCCGCTGCCCACCGAGCCCGCCGCGGTGGAAGCCATTTCCGGTGCCTGCATGCTGGTCAAGCGTGAAGCGTTGAAGTCTGTGGGCCTCTGGGATGAAGGCTATTTTCTGCATTGCGAGGATCTGGACTGGTGCATGCGCTTCAAGCTCAAACAGTGGCGCGTCGTGTTTGTGCCACAGGCGCGCGTCATGCACTGGCGGGGCGCCTGTAGCCGGAATCGACGGTTTTTTGTCGAGTGGCACAAACACCGAGGGATGGTGCGGTTCTACGCAAAGTTCTTCAGGGCCAACTACCCCAAGGGATTGTGGTGGTGGGTGGTCCTGGGGGTGTGGCTGCGCTTCGGTTTGGTCTGTCTCTACCATGGATTCAATTGGTTGCTGGGACGATCCCGGAGTGGGCATGCCTGAGGTCACGGTCGGTGTGCTGGGGGCCAGTAGCCTGGTAGGCCGATGCCTGCTTGCGTTGCTTGTGCGCGAACAGTTCAAGGTCGTCGCTTTTTCCCGCCAGCCCCGGCACGGCAGCGATACGGTCAGTTGGCAACGGCTTCCTGAGGCGGGTGTAAGCGCGTATGCCGCGCCGATTCCCTACTGGATCTGCGTGGCGCCGATTTGGACGCTGCTGCAGCATTTTGCGCTGCTGCAGGCCTGCGGAGCGCGCAAGGTCGTGGCCCTGTCTTCCACCAGTCGCTTTAGCAAAAGCCACTCCGTCGACTCCGCAGAGCGGCGCCTCGCCAACCTGTTGGGCGATGCCGAGGCGCGTGTTGAGCAGTGGGCGCAGGACCACGGGGTGCACTGGGGCATCCTGCGTCCGACCTTGATCTACGGCCAGGGCCGCGACAAAAACATCACCGAGATCGCGCGCTTTATTCGGCGCTTCGGCTTTTTCCCGCTGTTGGGTGGCGCGATGGGGCTGCGTCAACCCGTGCATGCCGAGGATGTGGCGAGCGCCTGTGTGCGTGCGTTGCAGGCACCCCAGGTGTGCCGCCATGCCTACAACCTCAGCGGCGCAGAAACGTTGCCCTATCGGGAGATGGTCTCCCGCGTGTTCACCGCGCAGAAGCGCCGCCCGCGTTTTCTCACGGTGCCGCTCTGGCTGTTCCGGATGACGTTGTGGCTGTTGCGAGTACTGCCACGCTACCGCCATTGGTCGGCGGCGATGGCGCAGCGCATGAACCAGGACCTGGTGTTCGAGCATACCGAGGCTGCCCGGGATCTTGGCTTCGCGCCCAGGGGATTTTTATTGTCACAGGACGACCTGCGTTAGTTACTCATATTCATGGGGCACCCACGGGCCCCACTTGGCTTCATAGATCGCCTTGTTGCGCTCGAACAGGGCTTGGCGTTCATCCTGGTTCATGAGCGCGAACGATGCCGAAAGCTGGTGATGGATAAACACATCGCGGGCGCAGGCATTCACCAGGCCGGCATGTTCGACACGTCGGCAGTAGTCGTCATCCTCGAAGAATCCACGGCCATAGACTTCGTCGAGCGGGCCTATTCGCGTGTAGGTACTGCGCGGCATCATCACGCAGAAGAACGCCAGGGTCGGCAGCCGGACCACCTCGCCAAGGTGGCGGCAGGTAAAGCGCCGAGCCGCTTGTGGCATGTCTGCGAGGTCGGTGTAGCCGATGTCGATCCTGGCCTGGTTACCGATGTTGTTGGTCACCGGGCCAATCAGGCCAAGCTCGGGATTGCGTTGTAAATGGCGGCGCAAGGTACTCGCCCAGCCGCTGGTGACCTGCGTGTCGTTATTGAGCAGCACCAGGTACTCACCGCTGGCGATCGCCAGGCCCTGGTTGTTCGCGGCGGCGAAACCGCGGTTGTCGGTGTTGAGTACGATCGTCTGGCCGCTGTCGGCCGCCCATTGCGAGAGAAATTCAGCGGTGCCGTCACTGGACGCATTGTCCACCACGATGATTTCCAGTTCAGGCCCCTCGCTGTCGTGCTCGAGGCTGTCCAGGCACGCCCGCGTCAGCGACAGGTTGTTGTAGGTCACCACGATCACGCTGATGCGTGCCGCGTGGTCGCGGCGTTCGGCCAGGCTGATGAGTGCATCGGCGCGGTGTGTCCAGGTCTGTCGGGCAGCGAATGCCTGACGCTGGGCAATCTGTTCGGTCGTCGCTGGCAGCAATGCCCGCGTGATCGCGGCAATGAACGCCGGGCCGTCGCGGCCAACCTGCACCAGGGAGCCGAATTGTTGCATTTCTGGCAGGTCGACCGAGACCACCGGTTTCCCGGCACTCAGGTACTCGTAGACCTTGACCGGGTTGGTAGCGAGCGTCAGGGCCGTGATGTGAAACGGCACGATGCCCACATCGAAGCCATGCAGGTAATAGGGCAGGGTGGCATAGGGCACTTCGCCGGTGAATTCTACGTTCGCATAGCCACTCAATTGCGCCCGCGCGCCCACCGTATCGGCGCCGATCAGCAGCACCACATGCAGTGGAAACGCCTCGGCGATGCGGGCGACGAGCGCCTGGTCGAACCAGTGTGCAATGGCGCCGTAGTAGCCAATCACCTTACGTTGCAAGCGATCCCGGTAGATCGAGGCAGGTGGGGTGCAGAACCGGGTGAGGTCGGCGGCATTGCGCAGGATGGCGCGAGTTTCATTGGCCTGGGCCGGCCATTGCTCGGCCAACCAGTCGGAGGTGAACAGCCGAACGTCCGCGTTGCGCACCAGCCGTTGCTCCAGCTGCAGGATGCTCGGGCCGTTGTCGCCGAAGCCTTGATGATGGTCCATGCAATCGTAGATCAATCGGCTGTTGGGTAATTCACCGGCGATGTCGCACCAGAAAGGGTGCTGCACCAGTGAAATGACCCGGGCTGAGCCGGCCCAGAGGAGTACCTCGCCAATACTGCAGCACAACTGTCGAACCTGCGCGGCGTCAGGCGCTGCGGTGTAGATCAGCGGTGCACCACGGGCGAACAGCTTGACCTGGAACAACCGCTGCGTCTGGTCCAGCGAGTCGAGTTCAAAGCCGGCTTGGGGCGCATGTATCAATGAGGCCGACACGTAGATGACCCGCCGGCCGGTGGCGGCCAGCACCTGGGCCAGTTGCTGCGGGCGCTGGTGGCGCAAGTCCCAGTCGATAGCGCCCCAGATAATGTAATCCGCCAGTCCGGCCTGTTGTGGCTGAGGCGCTGACGATGGGCTGGCGAAGGTTTTCATCGGTTGCAGGACGCCGCGCAGTGCGCGCACAGCGGGCAGCAGTGCCCGTCGGTAGATGACTGCCAGGAGTTTTTTCGCGCTGGCCGGCAACGGCAGCCGGTGATACACCGCGCGCCAGCGCTGCCGGCCAGATGTGCGTCGCTCGATCAGCATGGGCGGGGCGACCTCATCCGGACGTTTTCGGCGATGCGGCGACCACCACAAAGTCGCTTTTCAACGTGCCCGACTCGATCAGCCCGTCTTCGATGTCGAACAACATCTGCAGTACCCTGAGGGACTGCGGGTTGTCCGCGGTGAAGTTGCCGGCGATACCGTGCAGCAGAAACTGCAGCAGCGAACCGCCGCAGAGGTTCAGCGCACGCACATCAAAGTGCTCCTGTACCACCTGCAGGATATCTGCCGAACGCACGGCTTCCGACGGGTCGACTTTCACCACCTCGGCGGGGTCGGGCAGTGGCACGACCTGTTGAACCTGGCCGTATGAACCCTTCACGAATGATCGGCGCAAATGCTCGGGAATCAAGCCGAACGCATGGCTGATGGCCGCGCGTTGCTGGGCATCAAAGGCAAAGTGATTGGCCCCGACATATTCATTGAAAAACAGCCAGCCCCCAGGCTTAAGGCTATGGCGAACCCGCTGGCAGACCACTTCCAGCTCGCGGATATGGTGCAGTGAGCCATTGAACCAGACCGCGTCGTAGTGATTGCCCGGCAGGTCAGTGCGTTCGATATCACACAGGGCGTAATGGATCGTCGACGCGCCCATCGCCAGCGCTTCGGCTCTGGCCACCTCGAGGGCGGCAGGCGCTATATCCACGCCGTCACAGTGCTCGAACGCCTTGAGCCTGTAGAGTTCGCGCTCCAGGGTGCCGGTGCCGCAGCCGATGCTCAGCATCCGTGTGCCTGGCGCCGGGTTGCCGAGAAACTCCTTCAGGCAGTACTGCACCCAGCCCGGATGGCCGCTGCCCGCCGTTGCCTTATGCTGATGACGGCGTTGCACGGTCGGTACCGCCAGCCAATAGACATCCGCAGAAAAGGCGTCGGAGCCGGCCATGTTTTCTGACCAGTGATCCGCCGTGACTTGCTTGTCGGCGCCGATTCCTTCGCGCTTGCCGTTGAGCTTGTGCATGATTCGCTTGAACACGGTGTCTTCCTTTGGTTGGTCAAGGGTTACCCGATTTGCGCTGCGGTTCAGGGCGCGTCCATGTGCCCCATTTGCTTTCAAAGTACGCCTGGTTCTTGTCCCACAGCGCTTGATACTCGCCGCTGGCAATCAGCTTCTTGAAGGACGCCTGCCCGTAGTGGTGGATAAAGGCATCCTCGGCGCACACGGTCCTGAGGCCGGCCGCCTGGATGCGCCGGCTGTAGTCATCGTCTTCGAACATGCCGATGCCGAACGCCTCATCCAGCCAACCGATGCGTTCCAGCACCTCGCGGCGCATGGCCACGCAGAACATGGCGAGCATGCTGATATCGAAGGTGCGACCGCGATGCCGCGCGACGTGCTGATCGGCGAAGGCCTCCATGTGTTCGAGGCCGACGTAGTCGACGAGCACTTTCGCTTCGTTGCCTACCGAGTTGGTCATCGGGCCGACCAGGCCAATCTGCGGGTCTTGCAGGTGGCGCAGCAACGGGTCGACCCAGCCCTTGGGCACCACCGTATCGTTGTTGAGCAGCACCAGGTATTCCCCGGTCGCCAGGCGCAGCCCCTGGTTATTCGCGGCGGCGAAGCCCAGGTTGCGGTCATTGAGCACCAGGGTGACGTTCGCGTGGGTGCGGCCCAGGTAACGCAGGTAGTTGCGCGTGTCGTCCGAGGACGCATTGTCGACAATGATCAGTTCGTAATCGGGGTACGTGGTGTTGCGCAACAGGCTTTGGATACAGCCCTGGGTCAGTTCGACGTTGTTGTAGGTAACGATCACGATCGACACTTTCGGGTGCAAGGACTCCAGCGCACTGAGGTTGGCGTCGAAGCGGTGGCGCCAGTCATTGGCGCTGGCGAGTGCCACGCGCCGGCTGGCAGCCTGGGTATCGGTTTCGTTCAGGGCGCGCTCGATCTGCTCGATGAAGGCCTGCGGTTCGCTGGCGAAATACACGAAATCCGCGTAGATCTGCATTTCTTCCAGTGGCACCGACACCACCGGTTTGCCCGCGCTGATGAATTCGTAGAACTTCACCGGGTCGACCGCATGGGTCACGTTATACAGGCGAAACGGGATCAGGCAGACATTGAAGTGGTAGAGGTACAACGGCATCTGTGCATAGGGCTTCCTGCCGAGTAAATGCACATTGGGCAGGCGGTCCAGGCCGGCCAGGTCCTTGACGAAAATGTCGCCGATCAACACAAAGTTCCAGTCCGGCCGCAGCCGGGCGATGCCCGCGACCAAGGGCAAATCGACCCATTCGGCCAGGGCACCGTAGAAGCCGATCAGCGGCCGCTCGATCTCCGCCATCAAGGGGTTGGGCACACAATTGAGCTCGAAGAACTCGACATCCACGCCATTGCGCAGCAACAGGCAGTTGCGGCTCATCGCGGCCCATTTTTCCTGCAGCAGCGCGGCGGTGACCGTCACCAGGTCGGCGTCTCGGACCAGGGTGTGTTCTTCCTCCAGCAACGTCGCGCCGATCCCCGGAAAGCCCACCCAGTCATCCATGCAGTCGTACTGGATTTTCCAGCCGTGGGTGCCGCGCAACCGATGCGCGAGCGTAGACCAGAACGCCAGGTGCACCACGCTGACTGCAGTTTTTATGCGCCAATCCTTGGCCAGCGCATCGATTGCGTTGGCGTAGGTTTGCAGGTGTTTTTCCGACATGCGCTGGGTGTAGCAGTCTACGAACTCGTCGCGCTGCAATGTCACCTCGAATACCCCGGGTGCCACTTCCAAGGTGCTGTAGGCCTGGCCAGGCTCGGCGCTGCGGGAGGGCATGATGTAGAACACGCGGTGGCCGTGACGGGCGAACTGGCTCATCAACTGCTGGGGCCGCTGGAAGCGTGCGTCCCAGTCGATGTTGGCGAAGCAGAGGATGTCGAAGCGCGCCTCTGGTGATGCTGAATCAGCCGATGGCGACAGTGTTTTTTTCGATGCGGTGTGCAACGGCAGATATTGCCCGTGCAGGAAGTCGGGCGTGTCGGCTTCTGTGTGCGGCGCCCGATACCTCAACCAATGCAGCAGCGCCCGCAAGGGCTTGGTGATCCGCCACGAGCGGGTATTTTTCAACATGGCGATGTAGGCCAGCGCCGCGTCTCGCTCCCTGATGGCCGCATCGCGTTCCATGCGAACGCTTTCGCGCTCAAGGGTGGCCAGAGTGTCCTTATCCATGATGCCGTCCTTCACGAAAACCTTGTGTTGTGCTGTTCGCCGTAAGCGTGCAGAGGTATCGGGTCGTTGTCCGGCCACATCGAGCTGGTAGAGCCGGGGCGGTAAAACGTCACCGTCACGCTGCGCCTGGAAGAACGACAACCCTCGACCACCCGTGAAACCGCGTGCCAGGAGTTGTCGGCGCGCACCAGAATCGCCGAGTTGCCGACCTCGGGCGTCACTTGTGCGACGATATCGGTGGGCCTGGCAGAGCCGAGGATCTGCAGGCAGCCGCCATCGGCGGGGTCCCAGGTCTGATTGAAGTACAAAATGTGCGTGACCAGTTTGTCGCCCAGGTCCGGGTGCGGCCCGAGGTTGGCCCCGGGGCCGTAGTGGAACAGGTTGGCCTCCATGGGGACCTCGGTCACGTCCACCCCGGTCAGCGCGGAGAGGGCCTGGCGGTACTGCGGTGAGCAGAGGCTGTGGGCCAGTGCCAGCCATTGCGGGCTCAAGGCCTGTGGGTTGACCACCTGGTGGCTGCCCAAGGCGATCAATTGCCGCGCCTCGTATTCGTAGTCCTTGGCCCCGCCGTAGCCGGAGACCGTCTTGAAGTGGTCGTGCGGGTAGGTTTCGGCCAGCGCCTTGGCATCGTCGGGGGTGTAGAGCGCACCGATTTGCGCCCAGGAAAAAGGCACGGTCTGCAGGCGGTGGGCCGTCAGTTTGTTCAGGTCAATCATGTCGAAGGGCTCCCAGCCATTTGTTCAGGGTTCGGCGCAGATGGCGCAACGGCGCCGTCAGCTTGAACGAGTTGGAGCGGTACAGCGTTTCCAGTGCCTGTTGATGTTGCTCGCGTTCGTGTTGCCGCTCGGCGGCCTGGCTTTCGAGATGTGAGTGCAGGTCTTCGAAAACACCCGGCAAGGCTTGCCAGTAGCGATTGAGCGCGGGCTGCGTGGGCCTGGGACCTTCGCGGATCAACTCGGCCACGCGGTCCCAGTGTGCGTCGATCTGTACCATCGCGTCGGCGGTCACCTGGGACACCGGCTGCTTGCCCAACTGTGCGCGAAACCACTGCGGATCAATCGGCTGGTCCCGGCGTAATTGGAATATTCGTCCATGGCTCGGCAGCGCAGTGTATTTGCCGGTGCCCAGGTCCGCCGAGCAGAAGATCGGCACACCAAAGGCCAATGCACTGATCGCCAGGTGGTAGCTGTGCCCGATTACCCCTTCGGCATGGGCGAGCAGTTCTGCCAGCAGCAGCGGCTCTGGCCAGAAGGGCAGGCAACGCGCGCGCGCAAGGCCGTCGCCCAGTACGGATTCGTGATCGCCCAGTACCGGCCCTATGGGCAGCAGCAGCAGTTGCACGTCCTCGAACTGCCCGGCATGGGTTCGCCACAGTTGCAGAAAGCTGTCCAACCCCCACATTGCATGCACCACCAGATAGGGTTGGGTCAGGCCGGCGCTGCTGCACAGCTCCAGGAACGGGGCAGAAGGCGATTGAGGGTCGAGCAGGCGTGGCAGGCCAAAGGCCGTGTCGGGAAGCACCTCGACCTGGGCCGTCGGCGACAGTTGGGCCAGGGCCGATTGGGACAGCGCATCGCGTACCCTGATGTGCGGGCTGTGTTCGAGGGTCAGTTGCACCAGTGGTGCGGCCCACGACGGGATGTCGTTGCAATGCATGCCCGGTGCATTCCAGATCAATGGGATGCCATGTTGCAGCGCGATCAGCGCGGGCGTCAGCCAGTAGCCGGTGGGGTGGTGAATGGTGGCATCCGGGGGGTAATAACCGCTGGCCACCAGCTTGTCGAAACGCACAATGAAACCACCGCCGATCAACACCCCATCCAACTGACCGGCGATGTCCGGCAAACGGGTCAGCGAGGTGACCTCGTACGGCCACTCGGGCGGTGTTTTCCCGTGATAGGAAAACCGGTGCAGCGTTATCGCGCCCAGGCGCCGGGTCAATTCCGCCTCGGCGAGGATGGGAAACAGCAAGTCGCCATAATTGGCGACATCGAATGTGCCGAAGATCCCGACCTGCCACTCTCGACTCATTGCAGCACCCCCGGTTCATTCGTGTGAGGGGCAGGACCGGCCTCTATTCCCAGATCGACGAAACCAAGGAATTCCCGGGTACCCGGCAAGGTGTCGAACGCCAGCAGCGCGACCTGCTTCTCGATGAGCTGCGCGGTTTCTTCGAGGTGGCCGTTCATCAGTTTCAGCGTGATGTGGTACTTGCCCGCCGCAAGGTTGGCGGGGAAGCGGACGTTGAGCGTCGCCTTGCGCCAGCCGTTGTGCGCTGCCTCCAGGTGCAGCGGCAGGTTGGCACCGCCGATCACCAGCAGGCGGGCCTCCTGGATCGTCACGCTGAGGGTCGGCAGCTCGATACTTTCGCGTACCCGGGTTTCGATGCGCAGCTGGATGGTCTCGCCATACACAAAGCTTGAATACAGGCTGTCCGTGTTGGTAAAGCAGGCCGCAACGATATGCCCCTCATCGGTGCCAAAGGCGATGCCAGCCTGTTGGGCAAGAAACGCCTTGGGGGCGACCGCCACCGCGCCGCCGCTGGCCCAGCGACGCTGTTCGTCACGCATCTCCAGCAGGTAGAGTTCGGCCATTTCTTCGGGAGAGCCACTGGCACGCACCTGGCCTTCGCGCAGGTAAATCACCCGATTGCAAAAGCGCTTGACCATGGCCATGTCATGGGACACGAACAGCAGCGTCGTGCCTTGCTGGGTGAGCGCTTCCAGCCGATCGAGGCACTTGAACTGGAAGGACGCGTCGCCCACTGCCAGGGCTTCATCGACGATCAGGATGTCGGGGTCCACGCACACCGCGACGGCAAAGGCCAGTCGCACCAGCATGCCGCTCGAGTAGGTCTTGGTGGGTTGGTCGATAAAGTCGCCAATATTGGCAAAGTCGGTGATCTGGGCAAAACGGGCATCGATCTCCGCGCGACTGAGCCCCAATACGGCACCGTTCATATAGACGTTTTCACGCCCGGTGAAATCGTGATTGAAGCCCGAGCCCAGCTCCAGCAACGCCGCCACGCGGCCATGGCTCTCAATGCTGCCGGAGGTGGCACTGAGGGTGCCGCAGATCAGTTGCAGCAGCGTCGATTTGCCGCTGCCGTTGCGGCCAATGATCCCTACCGTTTCACCCTTGGACAGTTGCAGCGACACGTCCCGCAGTGCCCAGAATTCTCGATAGAACTGCTTTTGCCCGCGCGACAACAGCTGCCACAGGCGATCCCTGGGCGTGTCGTAGATGTGATAGCTCTTACTCAGGTGGGCCGTTTGTACGGCGATGTCAGAGCACATCGGCAAATCCTTTGCGGGTTTTCTGGAACCAGGTGAACCCCAGCCAGGCGATACCCCCGGCCACCAGCAGGCCGCAGGCCCAGGTGAAAGGGTCCGGTACCACGCCCCAGAACAGCAGGTCACGGGCCTGTTCGACCACCAGGGTGAGCGGGTTGAGGTGAAGGATGCCCTGGTAGGCTGGCGGAAATGCGCTGGTCGGGTAAAAAATCGCCGAGACAAACATCAATGCCGTGGTCAGCACGCCCACCACCTGGCCGACATCACGCAGGTAAACCCCCAGCGCTGCCAATAGCCAGGTGACTCCCAGTGTGAAGAGCGCCAGCGGCAATAACACCAGGGGCAGCAACACACTGGTCAGGGGCGGCCAGCCGAAAAACACCAGGTGGAAGACCAGCCAGATCACCAGGCTGGCCAGGGTGTGGAACAACACGGCGCCCAGCACCACCCACGGCAGGATCTCGAGGGGGAACACGACTTTCTTGACGTAGTTGGCATTGGCGATGATCAGGCCTGGCGCACGTCCCACGCATTCGGCGAACACGTTGAACACCAGCAGGCCGGCAAACACCAGCAGCGCGAACTCGGTGCGCGAACCGTCGCCCGCGGGCCAGCGCAGCTTGAACATCACGCTGAACACGAAGGTGTAGACCAGCAACATGAATAGCGGGTTAAGGAACGACCACAACAGCCCCATGATGGAGCCTCGATAACGCCCAATCACTTCCCGCTGGACCATGGAAAACAACAACTCCCTGTGTCGCCACGGGCTGGAAAACATCCCTGCCCGCGCGTTTGTTTCACTCATGCAGCGATTCCCATTGCCAGTGCAGTGCGCCCATGAGTCTAGTCAACAATTGTCGTTTTGCTATGTGGCGTTGAGTGGTTGTTCGACCTAGGGGAAGGCTCATTGCGTCAGCCTGTCTGCACGCAATCACAGCAGCGGATAAATTTTTTTGCTGGCGCTGCTTGAAATTTTTTCCCCTGAACCTACTTAGGTTTTACGCGATGCCGAATACGGGTCGCGTGTCAAATCACTTGGAGAAAACTCAGGAGATTTTGCAATGGCTACTACTCTTTCGTTGGCCCCACTGTTCCGTCATTCCGTCGGCTTTGACCGCTTCAACGACCTTTTTGAATCGGCGCTTCGCAGCGAGGCCGGTACCACCTACCCACCTCACAACGTCGAAAAGCACGGTGAAGATCACTACCGGATCGTCATCGCGGCGGCAGGCCTGGTGGAGGATGATCTGGAGATCCAGGTGGAAAAAGGCGTGTTGACCGTCGCCGGCGGCAAGCGCGAACACGATGAGGGCATCACCTACCTGCACCAGGGCATCGCCCAGCGCGCGTTCCGTTTGTCGTTCCGCCTGGTCGACCACATTGAAGTGCAGGGCGCACAACTCGCCAACGGGTTGCTGAGCATCGACCTGCTCAGGGTGGTACCGGAGGAAGCCAAGCCTAAGCGCATTGCGATTGGCGGTGCTGCCAAGGCCGAGGTGAAATCCATCAGCGAGCAGTAAGGCTGGAATGAATAAAGGCGCTCTTCGGAGCGCCTTTATTGGACCCAATGATTAACAGTCATTTGCTGATAACTGAGCGACTACTTTTGTAACCTTTGCTGCTTTCTTATGATCCAAACCGCTGCAAGGTAGGGCAACGTTGGCGATGCGCGTTGCGAAATAGGTGTCAAATAGCTCCCAGTCGTCGAACTCTTCTGGCGCGACGGCATAGGTCGTCAACCGACCAATCAGTCCACACAGCCAGTCAGCGCACTGTAACGTTTGAAAAAGATAGCTTTCACCTTGAAGCGGCGGCTCAATTAATGTGCGGCATTTCTCCGAAGCGTCTTCAAACATTGCCAGCGTGCACGCTTCAACGTTTCTTTCACGCCATTCATTTCCTGCTTTTTGTTCATCCAGCAGAACGATGAAAGAGGCGTTGTTTAAAGTGCAGAAGCGATCAATCTTGCGGATGGACTGTACCAACACCCGCTGGAATGTTTCGGTCGAGTTGTGTTTCGTGTGCTCAGTAGGTTTGTGTTCTCCCGTGTAAAAAACGTACCCACCGATTTTCTGAATATGGTTCAGTAAACGGAACGAAGACCTTCTCAGCTCCCTATATTTGCTTACATTGGCCACTGTAAAAAGCGCAGAACCTTTCTTTTCCCAATGATAGGCGGGTAAGTGTTCAGGGTTTTTGTGCTCCAGATCCCAAGCAAGTAACTGACATTTGAGTTTGTAGAAATAGATTGCGAACTCACGCACTTCATTGGCGGGAAGCAGCATACCGCCGAGCCCGAATACAGGGCTGGTTTTGTACATTGAGTGTTTTCGTGAGACGTACTGGCCTACATGGCCAAACTCATCCAGATAAGCAATGTATTGCACCAAATGTGATTTCCCCAGCCGTGAAAAACACGAAAGCCCGCGCGATTTCTCGCAACGGGCCTCGGAAGGTGGGCACATGGTTTCCCATATGCGTTGGGGGGAATTTAGCGGAAAAATACTGCTGGTTCCAACCGGATTGGGGGAATCAGGCAGATCCTACACATCATCAGGAAACGACTGGGCCTCTCTTCAGTGCAAAGGAATAGTGTCGCCGCCCGACTCATGCCCCGCCCGCCCCTCACGCCTCTCCCACTTGGCAATCACCAACGGCGCCAAGGCATTGCCCAGCACATTCAGCGCTGTGGTCGGCATCTCCATCAAGCGATACACCCCGGCGATAAACGCGATGCCTTCCAGCGGCAAACCCGCGCTGGCCAGGGTGGCCGATAGGATCACGAACATGAATCCCGGTACTCCGGCAGCCCCCTTGGAGGTGAGCACCATGGTCACCACCAGCAACGCCTGATCGCCCAGGCTCAGGTCGATGCCGTACAACTGCGCGACGAACAGGGTGCCGATGCCGAGGAACAGGGAAGCGCCGTCGAGGTTGAACGAGTAACCCACCGGCACCACAAAGCTCACCAGCGAAGGAGGCACGCCGTAGGTTTCGAGTTTTTTCATCAGTTGCGGCATCACCGCCGCCGAGCTGGCGGTGGAGAAGGCCAGCACCAACTCATCCTTGATATGGCGCATCAGCGCGAACAGGTTGATCCCGCACACGCGCGCCACCAGGTTGAGCACCACCAGCACAAAGAACGCGATGGCCACATAGCTGACCATGATCAGCTTGGCCAGCGGCAGCAATGAGCTGAAGCCGAAGTTGGCCACGGTCACGGCGATCATGCCGAACACGCCGATGGGCGAGTAGGCCATGATCATCAAGGTGACCTTGAACATGGCATCGCTGACGCCGCGCAACAGTGCGATGACCGGGTCCTTGCGTTCGGCGGGCAGGCGCGCCACGCCCAGGCCGAACATCACCGCAAAAAACAGCACCGACAACAGGCTGCCCTGGGCCATGGCGTTGACCACGTTGTCGGGGATGATGCCGACGATGATCTGCCCCAGGCTATGACCGGCGCCGTTGCTGGTGGGCAGGGTGATATTCGCCGCATGCAGGCTGGACAGTTCAGTGCCGGCGCCGGGCTTGAGCAGGTTGCCCATGACCAGGCCGATGATGATCGCCAGGGTGGTGATGCAGAAGAAATAGCTAAGGGATTTGACCCCGATACGGCCCAGGGATTTGCCGTCACCGTGGCCGGCAATGCCCACCACCATGCAGGCAAACACGATAGGCACCACGATCATCTTCATCAGCTTGATAAAGATATCGCCCGCCGGTTGCAGGAGATTGTCCACCAGCCACGGCCGGGACTCGGGAAAGCGGTGCAGCAGGGCACCAATGGCGATACCGGCGAGCAAGCCGATCATGATTTGCCAGACCAGCGCGATACGGGGCGTGTGCATGGGAATGCCTCATTTGATCAATGATTTTTAAGTTGTTGTTCTAGGCAGTCAAAAGGCGACCGTCCGCTGGTCGCCGGGTGTTGCGGGTGGCCGTCAGCGCAGGTCGTGGCATGCGTCTTTGAGGCGACGGCACCCTTCTTCGATCACGTCCAGGGCGCTTGCGAACGACAGGCGCACATACGGCGACATGCCGTAGGCCGCGCCGCTGACCGTGGCCAGGCCGTAGTCGCGCAGCAGGTAGTCCACCAGTTGGGTGTCGCTGTCGAGGCGATCACCTTGGGGGGTGAGCTTGCCCATCAGGCCGCTGACGTTGGCGAACACATAGAACGCGCCATCGGGCGGGATGAGGCCCAGGCCGGGAATACCCGCCAGTCGCTCCAGCATCAGGGCACGACGCTGCCGGTATTCTTCGCGCATCGCGGCAATAGGCGCCTGGTCACCGGCAAATGCAGCCACGGCGGCGGCCTGGCTCACTGAGCTGGGGCAGGTGGTGGTCTGCGACAGCAGCTTGGCGATGGCCGCGATCAGCCACGCCGGCCCCGCACCAAAACCCAGGCGCCAACCGGTCATCGCATAGCCCTTGGACGCGCCATTGATGATCAGCGTACGTGGCTTGAGGTCGGGCGCCAGGCGTGTCAACGGCACATGCCGGGCGTCGCCGTAGACGAAGTGCTCGTAGATCTCATCGGCCATGATCAGCACATGGGGATGGCGGCGCAGCACCTGCGCCAGGGCCAAGAGTTCGGCTTCACTGTACACCGCGCCGCTGGGGTTGTTCGGGCTGTTGAGGATCACCCATTTGGTGCGTGGGGTGATCGCCTCTTCGAGGGCGGCGGGCGACAGCTTGAAACCCAGGCTTTCATCGCCGGCAATGATCACCGGCGTGGCGTCGTTGAGCCGTGCGATGTCCGGGTACGACACCCAATACGGTGTGTGCACGATGACTTCATCGCCGCGATTCAAGGTGGCGGCCAGGGCGTGATAAATGATGTGCTTGCCGCCGCAGCCGGCGACGACTTCGTCCAGGCCATACACCAGATCATTGTCGCGCTGCAGTTTCAGGCAGACGGCCTGGCGCAGCGCGAGGGTGCCGGTGGTGGCGGTGTAATGGGTGTCACCGCTGTGCATCGCCAGGCTGGCGGCCTCGAGAATGTGCGCCGGGGTGTCGAAGTCCGGCTCGCCCACGGTGAAGTTGACGATGTCGCGGCCCTGGGCGCGCAACTCGGTGACCAGGGCGTTGGCGGCGATGCTGGGGGAGGGGGCGATGCCCAGGACGCGGTCCGACAAAAATGCAGTGCTCATCTGGGACTCCTTCACGCCAGGCCGGCGTTGCTAAGGGCCTTGTCGATCCAGCTCTGGCGCACCGCACCGCTGGCGATCTCTGCCTTGACCGCTTCTTCATGCTCGGCATGTTGCGCGGCACGGCGCAGCACTTCGGCGGCGTCGGCCTGGGAGAACGCGACCAGGCCGTCTTCATCACCCACCAGCAGGTCGCCGGGGTTGACCACCATGCCGCCGATGGACACCGGCACGTTCACTTCGCCGGGGCCGGTCTTGTACGGGCCGGTATGCACCACGGCGCGGGCGTAGCAGGGGGTGTCCTCGAAGCTGGCGACATCGCGAATCGCGCCGTCGATCACAAACCCCACGCAACCGCGCTGTTGGGCATACAGCTTGATCAACTCGCCGATCACCGCGTTGTTGGTGTCGCCCTGGCCGTCCACCACCAGCACATGGCCGGGTTGCAGCAGGCTCATGGCCTTGTAGATCAGCAGGTTGTCACCGGGGCGGGTCTTGACCGTGATCGCCGTGCCCAGCAGCTTGCCGCTGCGGTTGTAGCGGGTCAGGCCACGGGCGCCGATATGGCGGCCGAGGTTGTCGCTGATATGCGGGGTGACGACATGGGCAAACGCCTCGACCAGTTCGGCCGGCGCCATGGGCGCGTTGGGAAGGATGCGTGAACCGGGCAAGGACATGGCAAATCTCCAGAATTGTTGGATAGCGATGGGCTATGGCCGGATCTTAGGAGTGATGACGCGAGAGTTTTAGCGATATTTTATGATGTGATAGCATCGCTTTTTCTCATGAGTTGGTCGCCATGATCACCTTCAAGCAAATCGATGCGCTGTACTGGATCGCCGAACTCGGCAGCTTCGAAGCGGCGGCAAACAAGCTGAACATGTCTCAGTCGGCCATCTCCAAGCGCATCCAGGAGCTGGAAGACACCTTCGACGTCGAGATTTTCGACCGCAGCAAGCGCAACGCCCGGCTGACGGAGAAGGGCGGTGAGCTGCTCGACTATGCCCGCGACCTGCTCAACAGCCGCGACCAACTGCTCGAACGGGTCAGCGCCCGCGAGGTGCTGGTGCGCCGTTTTCGCCTCGGCGTCACCGAACTCACCGCCTTGACCTGGCTGCCGGCGCTGGTGGAAGCGTTGCGCCAGGCCTACCCCAAGGTGCAGATCGAACCGTCAGTGGAACTGAGCAGCGAACTGTTTCGCAAGCTGGAAAGCGACCAACTCGACCTGGTGATTGTGCCGGACGTCTACAGCGACCCGCGCTTCCACAGCACCGTCCTGCAAAGCGTGGAAAACGCCTGGATCTGCGCGCCTGGCCTGATCCCGCACCCCGACCCCGTCAGCCTGGAAGTGCTGGCCGATTACACCGTGCTGACCCAGGGTTCGCAGTCGGGCACCGGCCTGATCTACGAGCGTTGGCTGGCCGCGCACAATGTGCAGATGCCGCGCACCCTCACCAGCCATAACCTGCTGGTGCAGGTGGGGTTGGCGCTGTCGGGGATCGGCGTGAGTTATTTGCCCAAGGCGTGTCTGTCGCACTTGATCGAGCAGGGGGCGTTGCGTGCGCTGATTACACAGCCGCAGTTGCCGAGTATCCAGTATGTGGCATTGCACCGGCTGGACCGGCAATTCGGCCTGAACCAGGACGTGGGGCGGATGGCGCAGGCGTGCTGCGATTTTTCGCGGTTGCTGTTCTAGTCGGCTCGTAGGTTATGGTTTTTTTGCTGCAGGGCTGTGAGGACTGGGCGGTGCGATAGACGCGGCAACATCCCAGCTCACCAGCAACTGGCTGATCGCCGCGTCGAGGGTGGCATGGGGCACGTTGTCCCGCGCCAGGATCGACACCCCCTGCAAAAAACTGTCAAACACACTCGCCATCACGGCGGGCTGGGTCTGTTGCGGCAACTGGCCCAACCGAACCGCGCGCTCCACGCACGCCACAATCCCCGCCCGCGTACGCAGGCGCGACTGGGTCAACCCGTCGGCCACCCGCGCATTCTCAGGGCTGGGCGCACTCATCACGCCCAGCGCCACCATGCAGCCCTTGGGGTGCCCGTCTTCGCATTGCATGCGCGCCGACTGGCGCAGCGCGGTTTCGACGGCCTGGCGCGGGGGCAGGGTGTCATCCCACAGGCATTCGGTGACCTGGGCGTAGGTCGCCAGGTAGCGCTTTACGCACTCGTCGAACAACGCCTCCTTGGAACCGAACGCCGCGTAGAAACTCGGCGCGGAGATCCCGCCGCCCAAACCCGCCTTGAGCTGGGCCAGGGAGGTGGCGTCGTAGCCATGCTGCCAGAACAGGTGCATGGCCTGTTCCACGGCGTGTTCGCGGTCGAAGGTGCGGGGGCGGCCCATTTGTGCCATGTCAGGTCTCCGGTGGGAAAGCGAGATAAATACTAGTCGATACATAAGTCGTTGACAACGCGGGGTGGTCGCCCGCAACATTTATATCGATCAGTATCTAAGTCTTGCCCAAGGAGTTTCCCGTGACCCCCTCACTCAGCTTATCGGCCTCATCCGAGCGCCTGCCCATCGGTGCCTTGCTCGCCCTGGCGATGACCGGCTTCATCTGTATCGTCACCGAAACCCTGCCCGCCGGCCTGTTGCCGTTGATCAGCGATGGCCTGGCGATTTCGCCGTCGATGGCCGGGCAGATGGTCACCGCGTATGCGCTGGGCTCGGTGCTGGCGGTGATCCCCATGACCATCGCCACCCGCGGCTGGCGTCGGCGCAATGTGCTGCTGCTGACCATCGTCGGTTTCCTGCTGTTCAACTCGATCACTGCGTTGTCGTCCCACTATGGCGTGACGCTGGTGGCGCGCTTCTTTGCCGGGGTGGCGGCGGGGTTGGCCTGGAGCCTGCTGGCCGGTTACGCCCGGCGCATGGTTGCGCCCCACCAACAGGGCAAGGCACTGGCGCTGGCGATGGTCGGCACGCCGATTGCGCTGTCGTTGGGGGTGCCGCTGGGCACCTGGCTCGGTGGCCTGGTGGGCTGGCGCACCACCTTCGGCCTGATGTCGGCCGTGAGCCTGATACTGATCGCCTGGGTGCTGGTGAAAGTCCCGGACTACGCGCCGCAGCCCGCCCATCAACGCCTGTCGCTGGGCAAGGTGCTGACCACGCCGGGGGTGCGCCCTGTGCTGGCGGTGGTGATCAGTTGGATGCTGGCCCACAACATTCTGTACACCTACATCGCACCGTTCGTGGCGCCGGCCGGTTTGGCCGAGCGCGTGGACCTGGTGTTGCTGGTCTTCGGGATCGCTGCGTTGGCGGGGATTTGGCTCACGGCCAGGCTGGTCGAGCCGTTATTGCGCAACACCGTGCTGGCAAGCCTGGCGAGCTTTGCGCTCATCAGCCTGGTGTTCGGCTTACTGGGAACGATGCCGCAGGTGATTTACCTCGGCGTGGCGGTCTGGGGCCTGAGCTTCGGCGGCGCCGCGACCTTGCTGCAAACCGCCCTGGCGGATGCGGCGGGAGAGGGCGCGGATGTGGCGCTGTCGCTGAACGTGGTGGCGTGGAACAGCGCGATTGCCGGCAGCGGCGTGGTCGGTGGCGTGCTGCTGGACACCTGGGGCGTGGGCGCATTTGCGTGGGCGATGCTGCTGTTGGTGGCCGTGGCGTTTGCCATTGCCTGGGTGACCAGCGCCCATGGCTTCAAGCCGGGCGTGCGGGGTGCGGGAAAACCGGCGTCGCTCGGGCACTAATTTGACATCTGCTAGTCCATAATCCTCGAAATATCATTTACTTGGCTCCGTACGCGGAGCCTGCCGCTTCACTTTCCATCGAAGATTCAATCCATGCACCTACGCAACATTGCAGTTGGGCTATCGGCCTTTATCCTGTTTTCGGCCGGGGCGCATGCCCGTGGTGCGATAGACCTTTATTCCACTCAGGAACGGCAGTTGTCGTTCGACAGCTGTGCCGATGTATTCCCTGGCGCGACGCCGATCAAAACCGCAACCATCCCCGCCAGCATGAAACCCCTGGCGCTGTGCTCCGACCATTTCGCCGTGCTGTATTCGCAAACCAGCAAGACGCCGCTGGTGGTGGTCGAGCGCCTCAACGCCCGCCAGCTCAAGGACGCCAAAGGCGAGGAACGGACCAACCATTTCTACGCGGACCCGCGCATTCCCAAGGGCGCGCGGGCCGAGTTGAGCGATTACCATGGCCAGCAACCGGCCATGGATCGCGGCCATCAATCCCCGGCCGCCGATGCCCCCGATGCCAAGGCCATGGCCCAATCGTTTGCGCTGTCGAACATGGTGCCCCAGGACCCCACCAACAACCGCAAGATCTGGAGCAAGGTCGAGGCCGACGTGCGCAAGTTCGCGGTGCGCGCGGGCGGTGACGTGTATGTGTTTACCGGGCCGCTGTTCGACCCGGGCTACAGCACCATCGGCGACAACAAGGTGTGGGTGCCGACGCGCCTGTTCAAGCTGGTGTACGACGCCTCCAGCCAGCGCGCCTGGGCCTACGTGCTGCCCAACGCCGAAACGCGCATTCAGAAGCCGATGGACTACGACACCTTCGTGAAAAGCACCGGGCTCAAATTGCTGGGTAACCTTCCGGTATCCGGGTCGGTGGGGCGCTCCTGATCAAGCGGCTTACCTGGCTTTTTTCAACGCTTTCAAGCGTTGGGTTGCACGTTGCACGGCGGCCATTTTCTCGGGGCGCTTCATGCGTTTCCACTTGCGGATCTCGTCCTTGCTGCGGCCACAGCTGACGCACAGGTCGCCGCTGAGCTGGCAGGTGGAGACGCAGGGATTTTCGATGTCTTTAGCCAAGGGTTCACCTGGGTGGGGGTAAAGGCTTACGCCGAACGAAACTCAATGGTGAGGTGGCTCACTTCATGCACCGCCTTGAGACGCTCGCGAAGGGTGTCGGCATCCGTGGTCGCCTGGCCGAGCACACTCACGATCGCTGCGTGGGCGTCGGGGCCCACGCGCCACACGTGCAGGTCGGTAATCCTGGCGTCGCCGGGTTGCTCGACCAACGCGCGGATCTCGGCGGCGACGTGCTCATCGGTTTGATCCAAGAGCACACCGGCGGTCACCCCCATCAGGCTCCAGGCCCAGCGCGCGATCACGATGGCACCGACGATACCCATCACCGGGTCCAGCCACACCCAGCCCAGGTAACGCCCGGCCAGCAAGGCGGCGATGGCGAGGACCGAGGTCAGCGCATCGGCGAGCACATGCACATAGGCGGATTTGAGGTTGTTGTCGCTGCCGTGGTGGTGCTCGTGATCGTGCTCATGGCTGTGACCGTGGCCCAGCAACAGCGCACTGACGATATTCACCACCAGGCCCACGATGGCAATCAGGGTGGCGGTACCGAACTGCACCTCGGTGGGTTCCAGCAGGCGGATCACCGACTCGACGCCAATGCCCAGGGCCACCAGCGCCAGGATCAGCGCCGAGGCGAAGCCACCGAGGTCGCCCACCTTGCCGGTGCCGAAGCTGTAGCGCGGGCTGCGCGCGTGGCGTTTGGCATAGGCATAGGCTGCGGCGGCAATGCCCAAGGCACCGGCATGGGTCGCCATATGAAAACCGTCGGCCAGCAGGGCCATGGAGCCGGTGAGGTAGCCGGCGGCAATTTCCGCCACCATCATCACCACCGTCAGCATCACCACCCACAGGGTGCGCCTGGCGTTCTCGTCGTGGGCAGCGCCGAGGAACACATGGTCGTGGGCTTGGTGGGGCATGAGCGTCATTTGGCGTAGCGCCGGATGGCTTCGAGCAGTTCTTCGACGCCCTTGCTGCGTTCCTCCTCGCTGAGGGAAGGATCGGCCACGTGCGCCCTGGCGTGTTCTTCGATGATTTCTTCCATCAAGCCGTTGATGGCACCGCGCGTAGCGGCCACCAGGTGCAGGGTCTTGGCGCAGTCGGCGTCCGACGCCAGGGCTTTTTCCACCGCCTGAATCTGCCCGGCGATGCGCTTGACCCGTTTTATCAGGCTGTCTTTGTTGGCTGCGATATGGCCCACGGTATACCCCTCCTACCTATAGTGCGGCGGAGTGTTTCATACCCCACCCCCCTATACAAGGTGGCCGCAGCGCCCACAGGTTATACTCGCCCCTTCGCAATCACTCCTTCAAACAAACCGAGATACCCCATGAGCACCTCTCTTTCCCTCACCCCTGCGCGCAAGCCTGTCGCGCCGCTGGTGGCCTTTGTCATCCTGGTGCTGGGCGCCTTGTTCCTGCAAAACAGCGTTGGTTCGCGCCAGGTGCTGTTGCTGGTGGTCGGCGCCGCGCTGGGCTTGACCCTTTACCACGCTGCCTTCGGCTTCACCTCCGCCTGGCGCGTGTTTATCAATGATCGCCGTGGCGCTGGCCTGCGGGCGCAGATGGTGATGCTCGCGCTGGCGGTGCTGCTGTTTTTTCCGGCGCTGGGGGCGGGCACGTTGTTCGGGCAACCGGTGGTCGGGCTGGTGGCGCCGGCCGGGGTGTCGGTGGTGTTCGGTGCGTTTATTTTCGGCATCGGCATGCAGTTGGGCGGCGGGTGTGCCTCGGGCACGCTGTTCACGGTGGGCGGCGGGAATGCGCGCATGCTGGTGACGCTGTTGTTCTTTATCTGCGGCTCGCTGATCGCCACCCACCATGTGGACTGGTGGTTTGCGTTGCCGGCGTTCCCGGCGGTGTCCATCGTCAAGAGCTTCGGCGTGGTGCCGGCGTTGCTCGCCAGCCTGACCATGTTTGCGCTCATCGCGGCCGTCACCGTGCGCCTGGAAAAGCGCCGCCACGGCCAGCTTGAAGCCGGCGTGACCAGCGAACACCAAGGCCTGCGCCGCTTCCTGCGTGGGCCATGGCCGTTGGTATGGGGCGCGATTGGTTTGGCGTTGCTCAACTACGCCACCCTGGCGCTGGCCGGGCGGCCGTGGGGGATTACCTCGGCCTTCGCGCTGTGGGGCGCCAAGGTGGCAAACGGGTTGGGTGTGGACGTGGCCAGCTGGGCGTTCTGGCAACTGCCGGGCAACGCCAAGGCCCTGGCTGCGCCGGTGTGGGAAGACATCACCAGCGTCATGGACATCGGCATCGTCCTCGGTGCGCTGTTGGCCGCCGGCCTGGCCGGGCGCTTTGCCCCCAGCCTGAAGATCCCGGCCCGCTCGCTGCTGGCCGCGGTGATCGGCGGCCTGCTGCTCGGCTACGGCTCGCGCCTGGCCTACGGCTGCAACATCGGCGCGTACTTCAGCGGTATCGCCTCGGGCAGCCTGCATGGCTGGGTGTGGCTGGTGGCGGCGTTTATCGGCAACAGCGTGGGCGTGCGCCTGCGGCCGTTTTTCTTTGCCGGTGAGCGCCGGCCCGAAGCGCTGAGCGGTTGCTGAGTTAACCCTCGGGGGAAATGTCTGGCGCCTGGGCGGCCTCAGCCGCCAGCTTTTCCCGCTCGGCCTTGCTGATGTACTTATCCTTGGATTTCGGTGCCAATTTGGCGCTGGCCTTTTTCGCTTTGGCCTTGAACAGCTGTTGCAGTTTTTTCTGGCGATTCATGGGTTGTTACCTGGCGTGTACGTGCGCGGATGATACCAGCTTAAAAAACCGCGACGGCTGCCTGGGTCGCTTTTTAGCGCCGATCTGTGCATTGAATCGCCGCGCCTTTCGCCAATACTCGGGCCCCGCATTCCCCGAGTATTGAACGCGATAAGGAACACACCATGAGCCTGCACACCCGCACCAAACGCATGACCGTGCCCCAACTGGTCGCCATGAAAGGCCAGCAGAAAATCGTCTCCCTCACGGCCTACACCAGCGCCATCGCCAGGCTGATCGATCCGTTGGTGGACTTCATTCTGGTCGGTGACTCCACGGCCATGGTCGGCTATGGCCGGCCGTCGACCTTGAGCATGCAGCTCGAAGAAATCATCGGCCACACCCGTGCCGTGGTCGACAGCACGCGCCTGGCCTGTGTGATTGCCGACATGCCATTTGGCAGCTATCAGGAATCCCATGAACAGGCGTTCCGCAATTGCGCCCAGGTGTTGGCGCGCACCGGCTGCGACGCGGTCAAGCTGGAAGCCAACCAGGCGCTGGCGGGCACCGTGGCGTTCCTGGTGGCGCGTGGTATTCCGGTGATGGCGCACGTGGGGCTGATGCCGCAGTTCGTCAACGTGATGGGTGGGTTCAAGGCCCAGGGCCTCACGGCTGAAACCGGCGCAGTGATTGCCGAAGACGCCCGCGCCAATCTGGAGGCGGGCGCCTTCAGCCTGCTGCTCGAGGGTGTGGCCGAAGGCGTGGCGCGGCAGATCACCCTGGACTCGAACAGGCCCACCATCGGCATCGGCGCCTCACCGGCCTGCGACGGCCAGGTGCTGGTCACCGAAGACCTGTTGGGCCTGGGCGGCGAGCATCTGCCGCGCTTCGTCAAGCAGTACGCCGATGTCGGCGCGGTGATTCGCGATGCGTGCGAGCGGTTTGCCGACGACGTGCGCCAGGGCCGCTTCCCCCAAGCGCAACACTGCTACGGGCTTTGACGGATCGCCTGGGCCAACAGCTGCACGGCCTGGGTGATGTCCTTGCTCCAGTCGAGGGTGTAGCTCAGGCGCACATGCTGCGCCCAGCTGCCGTGCAGGCTGAACAACTGCCCCGGAGCGATCACGACGCGCTGGGCCAGCAGGCGTTCGAACACGTGCCCCATGTCGACCGGGCGCCTGGCCTCCAGCCAGAAACTCGCGCCGCCATGGGGTTCGACCACGTGCCACTCGCCGTGCGTTTCCAGCAGGGCTTTCATGCGCGTCATCCGTTCCCGCAAGGCCGGGCGCAGCATCAGCAGGTGCTGATCGATGCGCCCGGAGGTGAACAGCTTCGCGATCGCTTTCTGACGGGTCGGCGACAGGCGAAATCCCCGCTCCAGGAACACCCGCTGCAACTGCGGCCCTTGCCCGCGACACAGCACATAAGCGTAGGGTGCCTCCGCGCCGATCACCTTGTCGAAGGTCGAGAACACCAGCAGTTTCTGTGGGTCGGCAAAGTCGCGATAGCGGGCGGTGGGCGGCTCGAAATACAGCTCGCCGTAGGTGTCGTTTTCGAACAGCCAGATGTCCCGCTCTGCCAGCCAGCGGCAGATCTGCTGTTTATCCTGCGCCGGCATCACGCCGCCCTGGGGCACGTTCACGCTGGATGACAGCACCGCCAGGCGGATCGGCTCCCGCTCGAGCAGTGCCTGGAAGGCGGGCAGGTCGAAGCGCCCGTCCGCGCCGAGGGGCATTTCAATCACGCGGATATTCGCCGCCTGCAACTGACGCAGCACCGCCCACGAACACGGCGACTCCACCAGCGCCAGCGTGCCACGCAACGCCAGGGCGCTGAGCGACAGGTCCAGCACGCTGTGCAGGTCCGAACCGATATACACCTGTTCGGCCTGCCAATAGCGCTGGGTGGATTGGGTGTAGCGCGCGGCCAGTGCCGCACGCAACTCGGGCTCGCCGAATGGCAGGTACAGCGGCGTGAGGGCGCGCGGGTACTGGCGGGCCAGTTCGCGCTCCATCATCAACAAGGGGTTTTCCAACGACAGCAGCATCGCCGGGGCGTCGCTGCTCAGGGCCAGCATGCCCGGCTGGCGGGCGTTGGCGAATACCTGGTCGAGCAAGTCAGGCGAACCTTCGCTCAACAGCGGCGCCGGCACGGCCCGGGTGAAATAGCCGCGCTTGGGCCTGGCCTGGACACGCCCCTCATCCTCCAGCAGCGCATAGGCGTACTTGGTGGTCGATACCGACACGCCCAGGCGCCGGGCCAACTGGCGCAGGGACGGCAGTTGGCGTTCGCCTGCCGAAGGGCTCGCCTCGATCAACTCGACAAGGTAGCGGTACACCGCCTGATAGGCGAAAGAAGCGTCGTTGGCGGTATCCATGGACCCTCGGTTTAGCCAGGCTGGGCCGCCAGGCTATTACTGATGTTGCGCCCCAGCACCAGCACTGTAACAAAACCGCAGCCCACCAGTGCCGTGGCCAGGCTCAACAGCACCGAGCTGCCCAGTTGGTCGACGATGCGCCCGCCGAAGAACGAACCCAAGGCAATGATCACCTGGAACAAGGCCACGAACAGCGGCATGCCGCGTTCGACATCCTTGGGCGCCACCACAAACATCCAGATACTGGCACAGGCCGGGAAGGCGCCGAAGGCGAAGCCCCACAGCCCGATCAGCATCGCTGCGCCGGTCATGCCGGTGGCGAAGTGGGGGAACAGCGCGGTGCTGGTGCCGATCATCAGCGCCACCAGCAACAGGGTGTGACGCACGCTGCGGTTGGCGGCGAAACCGGCAAAGATATTGCCGAACACCCCGGCCACGCCGAAGAGCAGCAACAGCGAACCAATCGTCGGCCCGTCGAAGCCGGAACTGTATTTGAAGAACGGCGCGACATAGGTGTAGGCCGCAAAGTGCGCCAGGCCGATCAACAGCACCGCGATCAACCCGATCCGCGCCTGTGGGTTGATAAACAACGCCGGCAGGTCGCTGACGCGAATGGCCTTCTCCGGGGTGAGCCGCGGCAGCAGGAACACCTGCGCCAGCAGCACCGGCACGCCCAGCAGTGCGGTGACCAGGAACGTCATGCGCCAGCCCATCAGGCCGCTGAGCCAGGTGCCGACCGGCACGCCGAGCACGGTGGCCAGGGTCACGCCCATCATGATGATCGAGGTGGCCTTCGCCACGTCCACACCCCTGGGCGCCAGGCGCCCACTGAGGGCAATGGCCGTGGCCCAGAACCCGCCGATACTGATGCCCAGCAAGACACGGCCGAACAGCAGCAGGCTGAAGTCACTGGCAAAGGCCACGACCGAGTTGGCGATGATCATGATCAACGTCAGGCCGATCAGCAGGTAACGCCGGTCCATCGCGCCAATGCTCACCGACAGGAACGGCGCAGCGAGGGCGGCCATGATGCCGGGCAACGTCACCATCAGCCCGGCGTGGCCGGCACTGATACCGAGGTCGCTGGCGACGTCGTTGAGCACACCTACCGGCAGGAATTCACTGGTCACCAGGGCGAAAGCGCCCACCGCGACCGAGAGGATTGCCAGCCACTGCTGTTTGACGCTTTGCTGATTATGTTCGGGACGGCCGCTGGGGGCCTGGAGGGCACTTGGCATGATGCTGGGTTCCAAGGGGGATGTCGCCTGAGGCCAGGCGAAGGGGAAGAATTGGGAGGCGATTATAGGAATCGGGCCTGGCCACCCTATAGGCGAGCGGTTCGATAGTAATCATCAGTGCTATCGATGTGAGGGGGCTGCGTAGTTCAGCGGCATCGCCTTGGCAGCCTGCCAGTCATCCGGCAGGCGCTCGATGCTCACCGCGTCAAGGGCTGACGATGCCCGGCGCTTGCGCCGCAACCGGCCGGTGTTGGACAAACGTTGCCTTGACCCTTTTGGAGAACAGTATGTAGGGGACCCAGATCGAGGTGGACACCAATCCGCGGACGGTTTCCTTGGTCGTGTTGTAGTCGAATATGGGTTCATCCACCAGAACAAGCGAGCTGAACCATGCATCAAGTGGAACGTAAACAGCCGAGGCGATGAGCGTGACGATATAAACCTTGGGGAATAAATAATGTTCGCAGAAGAACAGGTAAACCAAATAACCAAAGGCCGCGATAAAGACTGCATTGACGAGGGTTTCTGAAATCAGGATCGCGCCCCACAGGGCGTTAGTCATCGTCGTGCCGGATGAGGTGAGGATGCTGAACGAGCCATCTGCGAATATTGGGTAATACACCGCGATAAGGGCATAACCCAGGCGCGCCAAGGCTATAAACAGGCCCAAGCCAACCACGATCAACCAACCGCCAAGTCCCTTCGGGTGTTTACTTTCTTGCATGTTCGCTCCGCAGTTCAATAGCGTTAAAACGATAAATAGTCAGCCGTGCTGCTGAATCACCGGCCTCGGCCATGCCCCCCGGCTTGAAGAACGACATATACCAGGCAAGCAAAATCACGGCGGCTCAATACTCCTCGCCAGCCCTGTCGCCCATGCAGCGGTCATCTTTTCCCCAACAACATCAAATTCCGGGTGGGTGCTTCGATAGTCCGAAAGCTCCACCATTGCACGGCTCATGCCGCTGTGGACTCTGGCGAGCAATTCATTGCAACGAGCCTCTGTCAAATTGCACGAACTGCGCCCGAACTGGACCAGCATCTTACGTTTTGGCCAAGCCTTTGAGCCACCGAGCAACAGACCCATAATATCGTTGACTTGGTACACCGTGGTCGTCACAAGGTCGTAAGCCGGCGCGAGCCAAATATCGGCATCTTCTGCGCAGTTCTCATAGAGCAGGCCAAAGTTTTTCAAGTGCCCGTCTCCATTTTGTATGCCAGCGCAGAGCGCCACCATCATAAAGAAGTCCTCAAGTGCCTTAGTCACAAGAGAAGGAGAGACGTAAGTCTTGATCAACTTCGCGCAGCCCTGGTAGCTGCCGTCGTACTTTTTATCTGTCCCCCATCCGGATAAGACGCACATATCCTCAAAACCAAGGTAGGCGCTGTCACCGATATCGAACCGTTTGACCACCAGAAACTTACCCTGCTGACTCAACTGGCATTCAGGCACTTCAAGGCCTGTATGAAGTGCCGCGCGCATGCAGAAAAACTCATTGGCCGCCAGTTGCGCGAAGTCTGAATCATTGAAGGCCTTCACCAAGTGCGTAGCGCCACGATGGGTGAGACGCGCAACGTCAGGATTCGTATCGTCAGCGTCGCGCACCAGTACCTTCGGCTGAACGCCAGAAACGCCTGAGTAGGCTGCGTAGGTTTTCATCAGGTCGTCGAACAGATCTTTCGCCCCGTCATACACGAGCAGCTCGGAGAGTTTTATTTCAGGTAGTAACTCATCCGCAGTGGCTCGGGCGACGCTGATTCGGCCCAACTGATGGGGGCCGACGATACCCAGCAATGCGAAGTCATCAAAACCTCGCACGGACTTGCTGAAACGTCTCACAAGCTCCGCTTTCAGGTGGCCTTCGGGGAGATGCATCTCAAACAGGGGATGGATGCCATACGCCCAGATGTAGCTCTCCAGGCGCACGGGCATGGTCAGCGAAACCGCGTTCTTTTCGGTGACTGCCTGGTTATATGAAAACACCGAATCGCGCTGGTTTTCTTCACTGCGCCCGAGTATTCCGGCATACACGCCGCTGGCGCTGATGTGCAGCCGATCGCTTTGTCTAGTCATGGACGTTTTCTGCTTTCAGTTCATCCAGCGTTTTGCGTCGACGCTTAGGTGTCGCGGTTAACTCGTACCCTAACCCTTCAAGGATCGCAGCCACCTTGCGAATTCCCACTTCGGGGATGGTGTTGTTCTCGATTCCGGAGATGGTTGCACGACTCATACCGTGCCGAAGTGCGAGCTGGCTTTGGGAAAGGCCAGCCGCCTTTCGCAGGTTTTTGATCAGGAAACCTAAATCGTCCACAGTGTTTGCATCCTATACAATGCATTTGTGAGGGTTAATACACTTATGCATCGTATTTGATTCGTTTTTTCTTGAATAGCCTTTTCTTTAGTTAGGCGCTTTGCGCCCCAAAAACTCACTGATCAGCCCCACCACCTGCTGCTGAATCACCGCCCGTGGCCGAGCCCCCTCACCATCGCGGCAAATCATGCCGTCGCCCGGTGAACTCTCCTCGATCAGCGCCATGCCCCCCGGCTTGCAGATCGACATAAAGCTGAAGTGCGTAGCGTCGGCGATCTCCACGTACTTCGTCGTTGCTTCAGGCAGCCGCTTGACCATGTCGGCGGACTCCAGCTGCGGGTCCATATCCTCCGACGGCACACCCCCCGCAATCACCAGCGCTGGTACCGGCAATGCAGCCAGGCTGGCGTCGGTGAAGCCGCGGGACAGGCCCAGGTCCAGGGACACGATGGCGGTGACGCGCTTGTCGCTCAAATCCGCCGCCAAGCGCGCTTTACCTTCTGGCGTGCCGGCGGGGTTCATCTCCTGGTAGCCGATGCAACCGCCGAGCTTGGGGTGGATGCTGCAGTCGCGGCTGAACAGCTCGGGGTCGAAGCGCGCCCCGGCGAGTTCCAGCACGGTCCAGCCGCCCAGGGAATGGCCCACGGCGGCAATCTGGCCATTCGCGACCGCGCCAAATGGCTTCGGCTGGGCCAATACCGCGTCGATCACGCGGCTCAGGTCGGCCGGGCGTTGCCATAACTGCGCGGCGGTTTGCGGGTTGCGATCCTTGGTGGTGGTGCCGGGGTGGTTGACCGCCGCCACGATGTAGCCCTGATGCGCCAACGCACTGGCCAGCCACACCTGCTTGCCCCAGTTACCACCATAACCGTGGGAGAGCACCACCAGCGGATGCTCACCGGCAGCCGGCGGCGCGTCGGGCACGGCAAGGGCACCGATGAACACCGCGTTGTCGGCGATCAGGGTGGGTTTGGCGGTGGTGGTGGCGGGGTACCAGACGACCAGTTCGAGTGGTCGGTTGTCTTGCGCATCGGGCAGGGTGACGGTCTTGAAGCCGACGGGGTTTTCGGCGGCGAAGGCGGGAGCGGTCAGGCACAGCAATAGCAGGGCGGCGAGGGCGTTTTTCACGGTTGTTATCGTCCTTGATATGAGCGACGCATCATGCACTGAATCCCCCGTTCAGTGCCATGAGCCCCGCGCCATTTTTTACCTGCCGTTAGCGCCTATCCATGGGTCAACCCCGTCAACGTATCGGCAATGGTCTTGGTCCGTTGCGCCGTACCCTCCGTCGCCCGGCTCGACGCCTCCAGCACATCCAGCATCTCCCGCAGCGCACCCACCCCGGTGGACTGGTCTTCAATCTGCTGGGCCACCCGCTGGATCTCACTCGACAACAAGTCGATATCCACACCAATTTCCGCCGCATTCTTGCGCGTGATTTCCGCCAGCTTGCGCACCTCGTCCGCCACCACCGCAAAGCCCCGGCCCAGGTCGCCCGCGCGCGCCGCTTCAATGGCGGCGTTGAGCGCCAGCAAGTTGGTCTGCCCGGCGATCTGCTGGATCACCTGCACAATCGACTGGATACGCAAACTCGACCCCGCCAGCGTGCGCGCCCCCTGCACCGCGACATCCGCCTGGCTCGACAGCCCCTCGACCGTGGCCCCGGCCTGGGCAGACACGCTGTTCTGCTGGCCAATCGTGCCCACCAGTTCATCCATCGAGGCGTGCAACTCGCCGGAGTAATGCTTGAGCTGCGAAGCGATGTCCTCCTGCTGACGCTCGGCCTGGGCCAACACCAGGCCCAAGTCGGCCAGGCCCTCGAAGACTGGCAGGATATTGCGGTCCAGGCCTCGGGTATTCAGGGTGTCGGTGAAGTCATTGTTCTTGAATGCGGTAATCTGCTTGACCACCACATGGTTCAACCCCGCCAGCTTCTTCACCTGACGCCGTAGGAAAAACGCCTTGAACTCGCCGTAATGGGCGATGAAATTGTCCACGTACTCATCACTGAAACTCGCACCCTTGGCCACCCGAAAGAAGAAAATCGCCGTCAGCGTCTGGTTCAGGTTCAGGCCCAGAATCTCCCCGAAGGTCGAAAACCCCGCCAACGGCACATCCCCAAAAATGCCGGCCATGCTGCCCAGCTCGGCGCCGTTATTCAGCCGGCGCAGAATGCAGTCATTCAAAATCCCCGCCACCGGCTGGCCACCCTTGCCGCGCAGGAACTGCTCATAGTCCAGGCGCGTCGCCTCCCGCAATGGGGTACGCCGCACCATCACCAACTCCTCGCCCGGCGCCACGTCGCAAAACAACTGCACGATCTGCTGCTCATAATCGATGCGCGCGATGGACCGCACAAACAACTCACTGCCCACCCGAATCGCAAACGAATAATCCGCCAGCTTCGACTCCAACGCCTGGGGCGCGCAACTGAACGCATCACACAGCGCCTGCACCATGCTCTTGATATTGCCGCTGCTGTCGATCACCTGGTCAATCGTGCGGTCCTCCACCGACGCGGTCAGCACACTGAAGGTCAAATCCGCCGCCTTGAAGTTCTGGCTCTTGAACACCCCAAACCGCACATGGGCCGCCGTTTTCAGGAACACAATCTGCGCATGGTTCTGATAACTGCGCTGGCCGTCATGAATCAGCGTCTTCTGGAAGTCCGACTTACCCCCGGCCGATCCCCCTACAAACAAACACGGAAACCGCCCCGACTCATACAGCGCCTCCATGAAAAACGACTCCGACGCCGACAACCCATCGAACACCACATACGCCAAGGTATCGCGATGATCGATCGACGTCCGTACCTGCACCCGCTTGATATTCGCCACCAACTTGGCAATCCGCTCCTGGATCCCCAGGCGAGTGCCGCCACCGCGAATGTCCTCACACTCCAGCGGCACCATCACCACCTCGGCCGAAGCGATCAGACTGTCGTCGAACAACTGCAACACCACCCGGTCCCAGCGCTCGCCGGTGGCGCAATACAGCGAACCGGGCGCGTTGCACAGCTCGCCGGAGGTGGTGCACAGGCTGAGGGTGGACTGGGGGAAACGACGCTTGAGCTTGGCGGCGATGGCGTCGATGTCCAGGTGGGGGGAGATGAAGCCGGTGATCAAAGTGGGGTTGATGCGTAGAGCGCTGAGAGCGGCGTCCAGGTTGTTGGCGGTGCTGGTGAGGGTGGTGGTGCCTTGGCGAGCGGGCCGGGATTTTTTCAGGAGGGAGAGTGGATTCATGGGGTGGGCTCGGTCGGGTGGGGATGCGGGGTAGGC